>PPYF01349275.1_pt1 | contig 76912 bp, 56 predicted proteins | sample 1559871 | NCBI WGS metagenome assembly PPYF01 (sample SAMN08240021, study PRJNA423297) | Human gut metagenome, whole genome shotgun sequencing project.
TGGTGCGTTAGTTCAGCTGGTTAGAATACGTGCCTGTCACGCACGGGGTCAGGGGTTCGAGTCCCCTACGCACCGCAGAAACAAAAGGAACTTTCGGAAAAGTTCCCACGAAAATGAAAATCACCCCTGTCAGAAATCTCTCCGGCAGGGGTGAAATCCTATCTATACCCCATCTTGTCAGCCCCCCCTTCACTTTCCACTTTTCACCTTTCACCTTTCCATCCCTCCTCCGCTCCGACATCCGCCGACTCCGATCCATTTATTTTCCATAGGAAATTTGTTTTATCGGAAAACAATCAATACTTTCGCAACGTTATTTCAATGGAAAACGTAAACCCGTTATAAGATGAAACTGCTGAAACGACATTGGCCGACGCTGCTGGGAGCGGCGCTGGGAGCCTTGGGAGGCTATCTCTACTGGTATTTCGTGGGGTGCGCCGACGGCACGTGCCCGATCACCTCCTCGCCGCTCAACAGCACGCTGTGGGGAGCCGTCATGGGCGGACTGCTGTTGAGCATGTTCGAACCGAAACCGCCCCGGAAAGAGTGAAAAAACGGGCGTCCGGTCGGTTCCGGACGCCCGTTTTTGCGGCTGACGACCGCTATCGCCCCGTCACACGCATGTAACGCGCCAACGAAGTCCGGTAAGCGGCGCATGCCGAGGTGAAGTCGTTGCGGCTCCGGGTGTAGAGCGTCTCGGCGTCCAGCAGGTCGGTGAGCGGAGCCGTTCCGGCCTGGTAGAAATTGCGGTTCTGCCGCAGGTTCTCGGCGGCCGACGTCACGGAACGCCGCGTCAGCAGAATCTGCGCATAGGATTCCTGCACCTCGCTCCACGTCCGCTCGATCTCCACGGCCAGCATCTCGCGGGCCTGCAACCGATCGTTCTCGGCCTGCTGCTCCCGGATGCGGGCCTTCTTCAGGGCGTGCGCCCCGCCCCACCAGTCGGAGATGGGGACCGACACCTGGGCGAAAACCAGCCCGTCGTCCACATCCTTGTCCGTCACGTTGTAGTAGAGGTAGCCGGCCCCGACGCCCACCGTCGGCAGGCGTTTGCCGCGCTCCATGCGCTTCCGGTACTTCTGAGCCTCGACATTCTTCTCGGCGAGCCGGTACTCGGCCCGGTTGTCCAACGCCTCCTCGACCGGCACGTAAAACGCCGCGGGCGCCTCGGGCTGGCCGAACTCCGCCGCCGCCACGTCGAAAGCGCGCCAGTCGACACCGATATGCTGTGCCAGCAACATCTTCGAGACTTTCAGTCCGTTTTCGACCTTCAGGCGGTTCGACGCGATCTCCTGCTGCCGCAGTTCCACGCGCAGCAGGTCGTTCGTCGTCACCAGCCCGGCCTTGACCGAGAGTTCCACCTGGCGGTGAATCTCCTCCAGCTGGCGTTCCACGGCTTCGATGGTCGAAAGATTGTCGCGCAGCGACACGACCTGCCAGTAATAGGCGTCGGTCTGCTCGCGCACCTCGGACTCGGTCTTCTGCAACTGCAACCGCCCGACCTCCTCGCCCAGCCGGGCGAGCTTGTTGCCGTTGACGATCTTCAGCCCCGCGAAAACGGGCTGCACGGCCGTGATGCCGCCCACAATCCCCCGCTTGACCATCGACAGCGGCAGGTTCATCGTCCCCAGCTGCGGGATGGTCATGCCGAAATCGGCCTGCACCAGTCCGTGCTGGGCCTGGAAAACGCCTCCCGTGGCCGAGACCTGCGGGAAGTAGCCGGTCAGCGCCTCGCGGCGCGTTTGCAGGGCCGCTTCAAGTTCGAACCGGCCGTCGCGGAGCGTGCGGTTGTGCTCGGCGGCGGCCGCGCGGCATTCGTCGAGCGTCAGGGTCTGCGCTCCGGCCGGAAGGGCCGTGCAGCAGAGAATCAGATATACGAGAGCCTTTTTCATCACTTGTAGATTTTGGAGTAAAGAACCGGAAGGATCGTGACCACGAGGATCAGCGAGCCGATGCCTCCGGCGAAAATCGTAACACCCACGGGCGCCCAGAACGTACTGCCTCCCAACATCATCGGCACGACGCCCACGGCCGTGGTGGCCGTCGTGAGGAAGATCGGGACCATGCGGCGCTTTCCGGCGTCGTAGGCCGCCAGCTTGCCCGACCAGTGGCAGACCTTGCGTTTGTCCTCGGCATGCTGGTACATCAGGATCACGTTCCGCACGATCATGCCCAGCAGGGTGATGAAACCCAGCACCGAGGTCAGCCCGATGGTGAAGTCGGCGATCCACAATCCGACCATCGCGCCGAACAGACACAGCGACATCGAGGCCATGACGACCAGCGTGATGCCGAATTTGCGGAAGTTGACGAGGATGAAGAAAAAGATGATCACCAGCGAGATGCTCAACCCCGCGGCGATGGGCGGCAGGGTCTCGGCGTCGAACTCGTGCGCGCCGCCCAGCTCGGTCTCGACGCCCGGCGGGAGCGGAATCTCGTCTTTCAACATCCGGCTGATGCGCGAGGTCATCCGCATCGCGTTGGCGCCGCGTTTCAGGTCGGCCGTCACGGTAATGCAGCGCATGCCGTTGCGGTGGACGATCTTCGACTGGCTCCACGCGGGTTCCACGTCGGCGATCTGCCGCAGAGGCACGCTCACCCCCGGCACGGGCGAGGAGACATAGGTGTCCCCGATGTCCGACAGCGAGCGTTCGCCCAGCCGGGCGTCGCGCTTGAGCACCACCGGAAGCCTGTAATCGCCCTCCCAGACCGAACCCACGGCCACGTCGCCCGACGCCAGGGCCATGTTGGCGGCCACGACCGTGCGCGTGATGCCCAGCTGCGACGCCGTGACGGGATCGAGCCGCACCTCGGCGATCGCCCGCGGGTCCTCGTAATCGGTATGCACCCATTGCAGTTCGGGCATCTGCCGCATGCGGGCCATCAGCCGGTCGGCCGCGGCGCGCAGCGAGTCGATGTCGCTGCCGTAGAAGCGGAATTCGAGCGACGGCACGTTCTGGTAGTCGAGCTGCTTGAACTTGACATAGGCTTCGGGGAAACGGTCGGCCCACGCGTCGGCGTACTCGTCGAGAATGGACTCCGTATCATCCACCGACGTGGTGTTGACGATGAACTGCGCGTAGTTCTTGCCCGCGATCTGCGGGGCGTAGCTCATCTGGAAGCGCGGCGACGAGCACCCCACGAACGAGGTGACCGACTTCACCCGTTCGTCGGCCCGCAGCGCCCGGTAAACCGAATCGGCGACGGCCCCGGTGCGTTCCAGCGGCGTGTCGGGGCGCAGGTAGATCTCCACGGCGAACTGGTCCCGGTCGGCGAAGGGGACCATGCGGAACTTGAGCTGCGTGGCGATCAGCAGCGACACGACCACCGAGGCGGCGCCGAGCGAGATCGTCAGCCACCCGTGGCGGAAGGTCCACGCCAGCACGCGGCGGTAGACGTCGTGCACCCGGTCGGTGAACGACCTGCGGCCGTCCCTGCGCACGTGCACGGCCGGAATGATCAGTATCTCGAGGAACGGAATGACCATCACGGCCAGCAGCAGCGACACCATCAGGTTAATGGTGATCGTCCACGGGAACCAGGTCAAGAAGTCGCCCATCATGCCCGTCATCGTGAAGAGGATCGGATAGAAGATCATGCAGATACAGATCGTGGCCAGCAGCAGCGAGGGGAAGAACTCCCGGGCGCTCTCCACGGCGGCGAACCACCGCGAATGGCCGCGCCCGAGGTAATCGAGGTAGCCGTCGATCACCACGATCGAGTTGTCGACGATCATGCCCAGCACGACGACCAGCGCGGCGAGCGTCACGGTGTTCAGCGGAATGCCGCAGAGGTACATCATGCCCACCGATATGAAGGTCGACATCGGGATCGTCAGCGCGGCGACGATGGCCGACCGCAGCGGGAAGAGGAGCATCATCACGACGATGATGATGGCCATGGCCACGAACAGGTCGCGCAGGAACGAGTGCACCGAGTCGCCGACGACCTTGGCCTGGTCGGCGATGCGCTGCACGCTGACATCGGCGGGAAGCTCCTCTTCGATGAAGGCGTGCAGCACCTCGTCGACCTCGCGGCCGTACTCCACGATGTTGTTCCCGGCCTGCATCTCCAGCGACAGCAGCACGCAACGGTGGCCGTTGTTGCGGATATAGCTGTCCGGATCGTCGTACTCGCGCACGACGCGTGCCACGTCCTTCACCCGCAGGACGTGCCCTTCGGGATCGCTCCAGACGATCTGCTCGGCGACCTCCCGCTCCCCGGCCAGCGACGGCGCGATGTGGATCGGGGTCTCGGTCTCGGCATTGCTCACCGAGCCGCCCAGCGGGGTCAGCCCCTGCGCGGCCAGCGCCGCGGAGAGCGTCTTCTCGCCGATGCCGTAGGCCGCGAGCCGCTCGGGATCGGCGTAAACCGAGATCTGCTCCTGCTGCACGCCGTAGGGGCGCAGGTTGGAGACCGACTCGATGCGGCGCAGACGGTCGCTCAAATCGTCCATATACCCTTTCAGTTCACGGTAGGAGCGCGTGTCCGATTCGAGGGTGATCAGCAGCGCCGAGGTGTCGCCGAAATCGTCGTTGGTCACCACGGCCGCGACACCCGCAGGCAGCTGCATCTTGAACGCCGCCAGCCCGTGCTTGACTTTCGACCATACCTCGTCCTTGTCGTTCACATCGTCGTTCAGCTCGACCATCACGTAACACATGCCGTTCTGCGACGTGGAGGTGGTCTTCGCACGCTTCACCTCCTTGTAGGTCATCAGGAACTGTTCGAGCGGCTTCGCCAGCTGCTCTTCGACCTCCTCGGCCGTCGCCCCGGGATAGACGCCCACGACGACGCCCTGCCGGATCGTGTACTCGGGGAACTCCTGCTTGGGAATGCGCGCAAGGGCGTAGATTCCGAACACGAACAGGCAGCCCACGATCAGGAAGGTGATGCGAAAATTCCGCATCGACCAGGCTATTACGCTATTCGAACTTCTCATCGCCATACGACTTTACTGCCCTCGCCGATCTTCTGCATGCCGTCCACGACGATGCGGTCGCCCGCCGCGACGCCCCCGGTCAGCACGATGCCGTTGTTCACCAGCCGCCCCGTCGTGACGGCCGTACGCACGGCCGAATCGCCGCGCACGGTCCACACGAAACGGCTCCCGTCGCCCGCCTGCTGCACGGCGCGCAGCGGAACGGCAATCTCCTCGGCCGACTCTGCGGGCGAAACCGTCACGCGGCACACCATGCCCGGCAGCAACTCGCCAGCGGCGTTGTCCAGCGTGGCGCGCACGTCGTAGGTGTGGGCCGCGGGATTGGCCACGGCGCCCTTTTCGATCTTCCCGGCGGGGAACACCCGGTCGCCGAGCGCGGCGACGCCCACCCCGATCCGGCTGTCGGCGCCGAGCCGGGCGATCTCCTGCTCGGGGACCGAGAAGCGCACCTTGACGCGTCCGACTTCGAGCAGCGTCAGCACGGGAACGCCCGGCAGGGCCGTCTCCCCGGCCGAAATCCGCCGCTGGCCGACCACCCCGGAAAAGGGCGCGTAAAGCGAGCAGTCCTCCAGATTCTTCTTCGCGATCCCGAAGGCCGCCTCGGCCTGCCGCAGCCGGGTCTGCGCCTCGACCCACTTGATCTCGGGCAGGCTCTCGGCGTCGTAGAGCTGTTTCAGACGCGCGCAGGCGTCCTTCGCCTGATTCAGCGCGGCTTCGGCGGCCTCGAAAGTCCGGCGCGCCGAGGTGGGATCGAGCTCGGCGAGCAGGTGACCTTTGCCGACGCGCCGGCCCTCGTCCGCAAAGGTGCGGGCGACGGTCCCGGCGACGGGGAAGCTCAAGGCGGCCGAAGACTCCTCTTCGATCGCACCTACATAAACGGCCGCCCCGACGTCGGCCGAGGGCGCGGCCACGATGGTTTCGACACGCAGCGGATCGACCGTGCGGTTCTTTTTCGGAGATGAACAGCCGGCGGCCAGCAGCAGCGCGGCACAGAAAACAGTTCGTTTCATCGGTTCTTCAATTTTTCGATGCAAAGTTCCCCTTTTAGCTCCCTCCGGAAAAGGCCGCCGTGTCGGTTAAATTAGCCGATTGGTTCGATTTCCAACCTTTCGACAAATCGTATTCGGCAAATTCGTTATATTTGCCCGAAATACGACCGATAAAATGAACGAAAAGGAGATTCAGAGCTTCTCGCTCGAAACATTGCTCACCGTCAACGAACCGCGCCCGGAAGACCTCTATTTCGATGGCTGTCTGATCGCTTCGCGCGTCAAGATCATGGACACGGTCAACATCGACCTGTTCCGCTACCCGACGCGTCTCGATGCCTTCGCGATCCTTTTTTGTTCCGAAGGTTCGATTTCGTTCACCTCGGGACTGCGCCGCCACACGCTCGACGCGAAGATGCTGTTCGTCCTCCTGCCCGGCTCGATTCTGCAAGTGGAATCCATCCGGCCGGAGTCCTCGGTCTACACGGTGATCTGCGAAGAGGAGTTCATCCGGCGCATCAACATCGACATCAAACTGCTTTCGAGGCTCTTTTTAAGCGTCGAGAAACAGCCCTGCCTGCGGCTCTGCGAAGCCGAATGGGCCGGCATCACCGGCTCGTTCGCCGAAATCCGCTCCGAGAGCCTGCCCCGCCCGGGCGACGTCTATTCGCCGGAGGTCCTGCGCTCGATGATCCGCACGCTGGCCTACAAGGTCTGCCGCATCATCGGGCGGCACATCGAGTCGCAGCCCGCCCCGGAGACCTCGGCCCGCAGCCGCAACGACGAGTATTTCAACCAGTTTATGAGCGAACTGACCAAACATTACATGCAGGAGCGTTCGGTGGGCTTCTACGCCGGGCAGCTGCACCTGACGCCCAAATACCTCACGACGATCATCCGCAAGACCTCGGGCCGCACCGCCGCCGAATGGATCGACGACTACGTGGTGCTCGAAGCCAAAAACCTGCTGAAATATTCGACGATGAGCATTCAGGAGATCGCCTACTGCCTCAATTTCCCCAACCAGTCGTTTTTCGGCAAGTATTTCCGCAGCCACACGGGCATGACCCCGTCGGCATACCGGATGAGCAAATAGCCGGAGGTTTTGCAGCGGTCCGACTTTTTCGTATCTTTGGTGTCGTAACGACACTTTCCGAAGGTCGGCAGGTTCCACCGAGTCGCACGGCAGTCCGGTATTGCAGCGATCCGACTTTTTCGTATCTTTGTAAATAAAGTGCATCCCGATATGGCAAAATACGATTTCGATCAACTGATCCCGCGCCGGGGAACCAACTCGGTGAAGTGGGACGAGGAACCTGCGGCCGACATCCTCCCGATGTGGGTCGCCGACATGGATTTCCGCACGGCCCCGTGCGTCGTCGAGGCGCTCCGCCGCCGGGTGGAGCACGGCGTCTACGGCTACGCCACGGTCCCGGAGAGCTACTACGGGGCGGTCACCTCCTGGTTTGCCCGGCGGCACGGCTGGGCGCCCGGAGCGGACTGGATACTTCCCGTGACGGGCGTGATCCCGGCGCTCTCGGCCATTCTCCGGGCGCTGACCCGCCCCGGAGACCGGGTGCTGGTGCTGACGCCCGTCTACAACCACTTCTTCATCGCCATCGACAACAGCGGGTGCTCCGCCGCGGAGTGCGAACTGACTTACGGCGACAACCGCTATACGGTCGATTTCGACGCGCTGGAACGCCGGGCCGCCGACCCTGCCGTGAAACTGATGCTGCTCTGCAACCCGCACAACCCCGCGGGGCGGGTCTGGACGCCCGAAGAGCTGCGCCGCATCGGCGACATCTGCCTGCGCCGCGACATACTGGTCGTGGCCGACGAAATCCACTGCGAGCTGGTGATGCCGGGATTCCGCTACACCCCCTTCGCCTCGCTTTCGGAGGAGTTCGCGCGCCGCTCGGTCACCTGCGCCTCGCCCAGCAAGGCATTCAACCTCGCGGGAGTGCAGGTGGCCAACATCTTCGCCGCCGACGCCGGCCTCCGGGAACGGATCGCCCGGTCGCTCGAAATCAACGAGACGGGCATGATCAGCCCCTTCGCCATCGAGGCTCTGACGGCGGCCTACACGGACGGCGCCGAGTGGCTCGACGCGCTCAACGGCTACCTGTGGGAAAACTACCTTTTCCTGCGGGACTACTTCGCGCGGCATCTTCCGCAGTTCCCGGTGCTTCCGCTGGAAGGGACCTACCTCGTCTGGGCCGACTGCCGGGCCGCGGGGCTGTCGTCCGACACGCTCACCCGACGGCTGCTGGACGAAGGCCGCCTGCACGTCAACTCCGGGTCCATGTACGGCGCCGCGGGCGAAGGCTTCATCCGCCTGAACATCGCCTGCCCGCGCAAACTGCTGGCCGAGGGTCTCGACCGCCTGAAAAGGGTTCTGACAACCTGAAAAACGGTTGGCTTTCCGAAAAATATTGCTATCTTTGCATAAGTTAATCACACCTGTAACCCAAATGAAGAAAATAGCACTTCTGCTGCTGTTAGCAGCCTCTTTTTCAATGCCGGCATTCGCCGCCGACGGCGCCGAACCGATCAAACTGATCTCCTACAACCTGCGCACCAGCCACGGCAAGGACGGCGACAACGTCTGGATGAAACGTCGTCACGCCACTCCGGAGATGATCCGCCGGGAGGCTCCCGACGTGTTCGGCGTGCAGGAAGGACTTATCGACCAGCTGCACTACATCGACACCGAGTGCCCGCAGTACGCCCGCGTGGGCGTGGGCCGCGACGACGGCGCCGAGAAGGGCGAGTTCATGGCCGTCTACTACCTGCGCGATCGTTTCGAGCTGCTCGACAGCGGCACGTTCTGGCTCAGCGAAACACCCGACAAGGTGTCGCGCGGCTGGGACGGGGCCTGCAACCGCACGGTGACGTGGGTCGAACTCAAGGACCGGAAGTCGGGCAAGGAGTTCTTCTATTTCAACACCCACCTCGACCACAAGGGCAAGGCGGCGCGCGAAGAGGGCGTGAAGCTGCTCATCGAAAAGATCCACGAGATCGCCGGCAAGAAAGCCCCGGCCATCGTCGGCGGCGACTTCAACACCCCGGTCGACAGCCCGATCTTCAAACCCCTGACCAAATATATGGTCTCGGCCCGCGCCAAGGCCGCGACGACCGACCACAAGGGGACTTTCAACGGGTTCGGCTCGGCTCCCGACACCATCGTCATCGACCACCTCTACTACCGCGGCAAGCTCAAATGCCAGCTATTCGCCACGCTCGACGGCAACTACGGAGCGCCCTACATTTCGGACCACTACCCCATCGCGATGGTCTTCACACTTTAAGAACACGAAAAATCCCGGAGCGCAAACTCCGGGATTTTTCGTATCGCCGCACGCCGGCCGCCCCGGCTACCCTTTCCGACTGCGCAGGACCACGACCGACACCGCCGCTACGATCAGCAGGATGCCCGCGGCGCCCTTCGCCGTGAAAGGCTCGGCAAAAACCCAGACGCCGATCACCACGGCGGTCAGCGGCTCCATGGCCCCGAAAATCGAGGTCAGCGTCGGCCCGATGCTCTTGATGGCCTGCACCAGCGCCATGTTCGAGACGGCCGTCGCCGGAATGGCCACACCGAGGATATAGAGCCACGTATGCGGGTCGGTCTCAAGACGCACGCCGCCCGTCAGCAGGCCCCCGGCGATGAAAAACAGCGCACCGAAGGCCATCACGCAGCAAGTCAGCACCGTGGAGTCGATCTCCACCGCGCGGCTCCGGCGCACGCCCACGATGTAACCGCCGTAGGCGACGACCGAGACGGTCGCCGAAACGATTCCCAGCGTCGTGTCGCCGTGCGAGAAATCGACGTTGCCCAGCGACAGCAGCACCGCGCCGACGATCGACATGCCGATCGCCGCGAAGGTCCACACCGAACCGCGTTCGCGGAAGAAACACATCATCACGACGGCCACGACCAGCGGATACATGAAGTGAATCGTCGAGGCCACCCCGCTGGCGATGTTCTGATAGGCGATCACCAGGCTCAACGACGTCGCGGCGCGGAACAGGCTCAGCAGGAACACCGTGCCCAGCTCGCGCCTCCCGAGGCGGAAATCGCACCCCGCCAGCAGGCCGTAAGCTCCCAGACACAACGACGCCACACCCCAGCGGTAGGTCAGGACCTCGAACGACGAATAACCCACGCCCAGCAACAGCAGGGTGAACAGCGGGGCCAGTCCGAATGTCGACGAGGAGAGAGCCGCCCAGAGAATGCCTTTGACACGCAACATAAAAAACTCGTTTGGAGCCGCAAAAATAAGAAATATATCGCCATTCCGCACAGCCCCGGAGTGAAAAGCGCCGCCGCAGAGCAGTTTTCCCCGTTTCCCGGCCGGGGTTCCGGAATCCGCCGCCGGGACCGTCCCGAACTCCCCGCCGCCCGGCCGACTGTCGCCGGGCCTGCCTCCGCCCCGCAATCGACGACGGCCGCTTTCCCGCCGCAGGCTTCCGGTCCGTCCGCCGGACCTGCCTCCGCCCCCGGCCCGGCAATCAGCGCCGAATCGCTTGCCCGTGCGGAATTTAATGCTACCTTTGCCGTATAAACCCCGATCGCATGAAATGGTACTCGAAATACCTCCCCGTCTATGAAAAGCCCTTCGCCGAAGTCCCCGCGGAGACCGTCGCCGAAGTGCGTGCGAAACTCGCCGAACGACAGTCGGACCGGCCGCTGGCGACCGTGTCGGTCATCGCCTGCAACGAGGAAAAACGGCTGACGGCCTGTCTCTGGTCGCTCGCCGAACAGCGATGCCGCTACCCGATGGAGATCATCGCCACGGACAACCTGTCGAAGGACCGCACGGCGGAGATTTTCGAAACCCTCGGTCTGCCGTGGCAGCGCGAAACGACGCCCGGATGCGGCCATGCACGCCTCTGCGGACTGAACCGCGCCCGGGGAAAATACCACATCAACATCGACGCCGACACCATATACCCGCCGCGCTACGTCGAAACGATGGTCGACGCGCTGGAACGCCGGGGCGTCGTGGCGGCCAGTTCGCTGTGGAGCTACATTCCCGACGCAGCCCACTCCGCCGCCGGACTTTGGTTCTACGAACTGGCCCGCGACACGCACCTGTGGCTCCAGTCGTTCCAACGTCCCGAATTGAGCGTCCGCGGACTGGTTTTCGCCTACGACACCGAGCTGGCCCGCAAGGTGGGCATCCGCACCGACATCATCCGCGGCGAGGACGGATCGCTGGCCCTCGGACTCAAGCCGTACGGCCGCATCGCCTTCGTCCGCAGCCGCCGGGCGCGCGCCGTGACGGGCTACGGCACCGTCTCGAAGGACGGCACGCTGCTGGACAGTTTCCGCGTGCGGGCCGTCAAGGCGCTGAAAGGCCTCGGCGGAATGTTTTTCAAAAAATCGGAATACAAGGACGAGGAGGACAACCTGTTGAAATAGCGCTTTGGCCCGGACCCAACCAAAGGCCCGGGCCAAAGTGCGGAACCAGGCAGAAAGCATCAGACCGGGCAGAGAGCGCCGGACCGGGCAGAAAAGCACCGGACCGGAAACGGCCGGCCCCGCCCCTCTACCCGGCCCCTTACAGCGATCAGAACCGCTTGGTGTAGGCGTGGCAATAGGGCTGCGCGCCTTTGCGGTCGTAATAGTCCTGGTGATACTCTTCCGCCGGCCAGAAAGTCGTGGCCGCCGTGACGCGCGTGGCGACGTCGTACCCTTTCGCACGCAGCTCGGCGATCAGTTTTTCAGCCGTCGCGCGCTGGGCCGGTGTCGTATAGAAGACCTCCGAACGGTACTGGTCGCCGATGTCGGGTCCCTGCCGCCCGACCTGCGTGGGGTCGTGAATCTCGAAAAAGAGCCGCGCCAGCTTTTCGTAGGAGACTTTCGCCGGATCGAACGTCACCCGCACCGCCTCGGCATGTCCCGTGCGGTGGCTGCACACCTCCTCGTAAGTGGGATTCTCCGTATGTCCGCCGATGTATCCCGACACGACATCGAACACCCCCGGCTCCTTCGAAAGCAGATGCTCCACGCCCCAGAAACAGCCTCCGGCGAAGATCGCCGTCTCGGTCCGCTCCTTTTTCGCCGCGGGCACGAACTCCAGCGACACGGAGTTGACACAGTGGCGCGTGTTCCGGGGCGTAAAACCCTCGCCCGTGAAAACATGGCCCAGATGGCCGCCGCACCGGGCGCAGGTGATCTCCGTGCGCCGCCCGTCGGCATCGACGGTCCGTTTCACGGCTCCGGGAATCTCGTCGTCGAAACTCGGCCAGCCGCACCCCGCGTCGAACTTGTCCGACGAACGGTACAACGGCGCGCCGCACTGCCGGCAGACGTAGGTTCCGTCCTCCTTGTGTTTGTAATAGCGGCCCGTGAAGGGGGCCTCGGTCCCCTTGTCCACGATCACCCGCTTCTCCTCCGGTGTCAACGGTTTCATATTTTGTCCATTTACGGTCCCGCACAGGGCGAGGCAAATTATCAGAATAACGGTTTTCATAAATATCTCCAATCAAAAACTGCGCCGCCCGGGCAAAAAGCAGGATTCCGGAAAAGATCCCAAACGCCGATTCGGGTCCGGACCGTTTCGCCCTGCCCGCCCCCCTGAAAGCCGGGTTATGACAAGGGCGGACGCCCCGTTCCGAAGCGTATCGGCCAGTCCCTGCCTATAAACCGCACATCTTGCGCCCGCGCAGGAACACCTGCCGGATCAGCGGCGTCTGGTAGGCATAGGAGAAAAATTCGACCGACAGCATCGGTTTGGTTATGAAAAAGTTGGCGACCTTACCTAAAGTGACGCTTCCGTAGTCGCGGCTCAACCCCATGGCATAGGCGCCGTTGAGCGTCGCGGCGTTGATCGCCTCGGCGGGGGTCATCTTCATGCGGATCGAGGCCAGCGAACAGACCATGCGCATGTTGCCCGAGGGCGACGACCCGGGGTTGTAGTCCGAAGCCAGCGCCACGCCCAGCCCGGCGTCGATCATCGCGCGCGCCGGAGGATAGCTCATCCCGAGGAAGAACGCCGCGCCCGGCAGCAGCGTCGGCATGGTCGCCGCGCCGCGCAACGCTTCGATCTCCTCCCGTCCCATGCGTTCGAGGTGGTCCACCGACAGGGCGTCGCAGGCCACGCCCACCTGCACGCCGCCCGAGACGGCCAGTTCGTTGGCATGGATTTTCGCCCGCAGCCCCAGTTTGCGCGCGGCCTTGAGAATACGGGCCGTCTCTTCGACCGTGAAAAAACCTTCGTCGCAGAAGACGTCGACGAAATCGGCCAGCCCTTCGGCCGCCACGGCGGGCAGCATTTCGTTGCACACCAGATCGACATACTCCCCCTGCCGTCCCCGGTAGGCACGCGCCACGGCATGCGCCCCGAGGAACGTGGCCCGCACCTCCAGCGGCACGCTTTCGCGGATGCGGCGGATGACGCGCAGCATCTTCAGCTCGTCCCCGGTCGAAAGGCCGTAGCCGCTCTTGATCTCCACGCACCCCGTACCCATCGCCGCGATCTCGCGCACGCGCTCCATCGCCTGCGCATAGAGTTCGTCCTCCGAAGTCTCGTGCAGCCGGTCGGCAGAGTTGAGAATGCCCCCGCCCCGCCGGGCGATCTCCTCGTACGACAAACCGTTGATCTTGTCCAGAAACTCCCGCTCACGGCTCCCGGCGTAGACCAGGTGGGTGTGCGAGTCGCAGAACGACGGAAAGAGCATGCCCCCTGCCGCGTCGACGACCTCGTCGGCGGCGATGTCGCCCAGAGAGTCCATGCGTCCGAACGCCGCGAAACGGCCGTCTTCAGCCAGCAGCCACGCGTCGTCGAGCATGCCCAGCTTGTTCATGTCGGCACCGCAGCAGCGCAGACGGCCCGTCGATTCGATGCCGACGATGCGGGCGATGTTCTTCACCAGCAGTCTCATAGGCCGCGGAGGAATCGGACGGAGGCTTCGATATGGGGATACATCACCTCGTCGTTGTCGATGAAGGGAACCTCTTTGCGATAGTCGGCCAGCATTCGCTCCAACTCGGGCGACGTGTGCGCCGGGCGGCGGAACTCGATGGCCTGCGCGGCGTTGAACAGCTCGATGGCCAGCACCCGTTCGGTGTTGCAGACCACGCGCCAGAGCTTCGTGGCAGCGTTGGAACCCATGCTCACATGGTCCTCCTGCCCCTGCGACGAGGGGATCGAATCGACCGACGCGGGCATGCACAGCCCCTTGGACTGGCTCACGATCGACGCCGCGGTATACTGCGGAATCATAAAGCCGCTGTTCAGCCCGGGGTTCGCCACGAGGAATTTGGGCAGTTCGCGCGCCCCGGAGATCAGTTTGTAGGTGCGACGCTCGGAGATGTTGCCCAGCTCGGCCAGGGCGATCGCCAGGAAATCCATCGCCAGAGCGATCGGCTGTCCGTGGAAATTGCCCGCCGAGACGACCATGTCCTCCTCGGGGAAGACCGTCGGATTGTCCGTCGTGGAGTTGATTTCCGTGGTCAGCACGCTCTCCACATAGTCGATCGTGTCCTTCGAGGCTCCGTGAACCTGCGGCATGCAGCGGAACGAATAGGGGTCCTGCACGTGGTGCTTGGGGCGGGCGATCAGTTCGCTGCCTTCGAGCAGCCCGCGGACATTCCGGGCCGTGGCGAGCTGCCCCCGGTGGGCGCGGATCAGGTGCACCTCGTCGCAGAAAGGCTCGATACGACCGTCGAAGGCGTCTAACGACAACGCCCCGATGCGGTCGGCCCACTCGCTCAGCCGCCGGGCGTGGATCAGCGACCAGACGCCGTAGGCGCTCATAAACTGCGTGCCGTTCAGCAGCGCAAGGCCCTCTTTCGACTGCAACCGGATCGGCTCCAGCCCCAGTTCGGCAAGCACTTCGGCCGAGGGACGCACCTCGCCCTTATACTCCACCTCGCCCAGCCCCAGCAGCGGCAGGCTCATATGTGCCAGCGGCGCGAGGTCGCCCGAAGCGCCCAGCGAACCCTGCTGATAGACGACGGGCAGGATGCCGCGGTTGAAAAACTCCACGAGACGCTCCACCGTCGCCAGCTGCACGCCCGAATGGCCGTAGGCGAGCGACTGTATCTTGAGCAGCAGAATCAGCCGCACGATCTCCGAGGGCACGCGCTCCCCGGTTCCGCAGGCGTGCGACATCACGAGGTTCTGTTGCAGGCGCGACAGCTCGTCGCGGCCCACCGAAATGTCGCACAGCGACCCGAAACCGGTCGTGATGCCGTAGATCGGCCGCTCGGGGTTCTCCATCTTGCGGTCGAGGTACTCGCGGCAGCGGACGATGCGCGCCCGGGCGTCGTCGCTCAACGCGAGCGGCAGCCGCCGTTCGAGGATTTCGCGGACGCGCCCGACCGAAAGGTGCTCCGCGGTGATATGGTGATGTTCCATGGATGACAATTCAAAATTCATAATTCGAAATTCATAATTTATCCGAAGCGCCGCCCTGTTCGTTCAGCGCCTCGCGGACAAGTTTCTCGTCGGCAAAAACAGGCAGGGTCACACGCAGTCCGGGCGTGCGGTCCATTTCGCGGCGGATGGCCTCGACGGCCCCTTCGTTACGCGCCCAGCTGCGGCGGGCGATGCCGTTGTTGACGTCCCACAGCAGCATTTCGCGGATGCGGCGGCCGGCATCCTCCGAACCGTCGATCACCATGCCGAAGCCGCCGTTGATCACCTCGCCCCAGCCCACGCCGCCTCCGTTGTGGATCGAAACCCACGTCGCGCCGCGGAACGCATCGCCGATGACGTTCTGCACGGCCATGTCGGCCGTCAGGCACGAACCGTCGTAGATGTTCGAGGTCTCGCGGTAGGGCGAATCGGTTCCCGAAACGTCGTGATGGTCGCGCCCCAGCACCACGGGGGCCGTGATGCGGCCCTCGGCGATGGCCCGGTTGAACGCCTCGGCGATCTTCACGCGCCCTTCGCAGTCGGCATAGAGAATGCGCGCCTGCGACCCGACGACCAGCCGGTTGCGCCCGGCCTCGCGAATCCAGTGGATATTGTCGTCCAGCTGCCCCCGGATGTCGTCGGGGGCCGTCTTCCGGATCTCCTCCAGCACTTCGGCGGCCAGAGAGTCGGTCGTTTCGAGGTCTTCGGGCTTCCCCGAGGTGCAGACCCAGCGGAACGGCCCGAAGCCGTAGTCGAAGAACATGGGTCCCATAATGTCCTGCACGTAGGAGGGATAGCGGAAGCGTCCGCCCTCGCCCGTCACCGCGGCCCCAGCACGCGAGGCTTCCAGCAGGAAGGCATTGCCGTAGTCGAAGAAATACATTCCCCTGTCGGTCAATTTGTTGATGGCATCGACCTGCCGCCGCAGCGACTCCTGCACACACTCTCTAAAACGCCCCGGCTCCTCGGCCATCATCTTGTTCGACGCCTCGTAGCTCAACCCCACGGGATAGTAACCGCCCGCCCAGGGGTTGTGCAGCGAGGTCTGGTCCGAACCCAGGTCTACCGGAATCTCCTCCGCGGCCAGCCGCTCCCAGAGGTCCACGACGTTGCCCACATAGGCCATCGACACGACCTCTTTCGCCTTGACAGCCTGGCGGATACGCGGGATCAGCTCATCCAGCGCTTCATGCAGCTCGTCGACCCATCCCTGCTCGTGGCGTTTCTGCGCCGCCTTGGGGTTGATCTCGGCGACGACCGACACCACGCCCGAAATATTGCCCGCCTTGGGCTGCGCTCCCGACATGCCGCCGAGACCCGACGAGACGAACAGCATCCCGCGCGTATCGGTGCGGCCGGCCGTAAAGCGTTTGCGCGCGGCGTTCATCACCGTGATCGTCGTGCCGTGGACGATGCCCTGCGGCCCGATATACATGTACGACCCGGCGGTCATCTGCCCGTACTGCGACACCCCGAGGGCGTTGAGCCGCTCCCAGTCGTCGGGTTTCGAGTAGTTGGGAATCACCATGCCGTTCGTAACCACCACGCGCGGGGCGTCGGGATGCGACGGGAACAGCCCCAGCGGATGCCCGGAATACATGACCAGGGTTTGATTTTCAGTCATTTCCGAAAGATACTGCATCGCAAGGCGGTACTGCGCCCAGTTCTGGAACACGGCGCCGTTGCCGCCGTAGGTGATCAGCTCGTGGGGATGCTGGGCGACCCGCGGGTCGAGGTTGTTCTGAATCATCAGCATGACGGCCGCCGCCTGCCGGCAGCGGGCGGGATATTCGCCGATCGGACGCGCATGCATCTCGTAGTCGGGACGCAGGCGGTACATATAGATACGGCCGTAGCGGCGCAGCTCCTCGGCGAACTCCTTCGCCAACACGGCGTGGTGCCTGACCGGAAAATAGCGCAGGGCGTTTTTCAGGGCCAGCGCCTTCTCCTCGTCCGAAAGGATGTCCTTGCGTTTGGGCGCATGGTTGATCCGTTTGTCATAGGGTTTCGCGGCGGGCAGCCGGTCGGGAATACCCGCGCGAATGTCGTTCTGAAACTCTTCGCGTGTCATATTATCCGATTTTAGATTCGACGATCTGCAAGACCTCCGCTTCGAGACGCACGGCTTCGGCGGCCAGCGCCTCGGCCTCGGCGGTCAGCGCATCGGCCACGGCACGGTCCTTCAGCCCCGCGGCGTTGATCTTCACATTGAGGCACGCCCCCAGCACCGCGCTGCGGGCCGCCAGCGCACCCACGCCGGCGTCGGAGACCGAATTGGGGTTGCCCTCCGAGGCCATGGCGCGCACGATTTCAAAAACCCGCGAGGCGGCCTTCATCGTCCGCAGAGGAACCTCCGTGGCATAGAGCGTCGCCTCCTGCAACGCGGCGCTGCGCGCCGCCTTCTCCTCGTCGGTCGACTTGGGCATGGCGAAAACCGCCATGATGCGGTTGAACGCCGCCGTGTCCTCGTCCACGAGGTGCAGAAGCTCCGCAAGAACGGCCTGCCCCCGTTCGGCCCAGTCGGAAAACTCCTCCCAGCGGTCGTCCCACCCCGCCTTGTGCGACGAGAGGTTGGCGACCATCGTCCCGAGGGCCGCGCCCAGCGCACCCATGTAGGCCGCGATCGAGCCGCCGCCCGGAGCGGGAGATTCGCTCGCCGTCTCTTCGGCGAACGCCTTGCAGGTCATGTCGATAAGCCGCTTCTTCGGAACCTCCGCTTCAAGCAGGTACTCGATCACCTTCTCGGCAGGATCGAACGGCTTCAGGTCGTCCAGTCCCATCGACTTGACGGCGATGCGGACGATCTCCTCCTCGGCGACGCCCGTCGAGCGACGCTGCTTGCGGAGGAAGTATTTGCCGGCTTCGACCAAAGCCCGTTTCGGAACCAGCCCCACGATTTCGGCCCCCGTGACGCGCACGCCGCGGGCGTCGGCCTTGCGGCACACCTCGTCGAAAGCCGCGTGGAGCGGCGTCCGGGAGATGTCGGTGATGTTCATCGAGACCTGCGCGATGCCGTACTCCTCGATGAACCAGCCGATGGCCTTCGTGGCCGGAAGCGTTCCGGGCTGCATCACGGGATTTCCCGCGGCATCCTTCACCACCCTGCCCGTGATGGGGTTGCCCTCGCGGACGGGACGCCCCTTTTCGCGCACGTCGAAGGCGATGGCGTTGGCGCGGCGCGTGGAGGTGGTGTTCAGGTTGAAATTCACGGCGATCAGGAAGTCGCGCGCCCCGACGGTCGTAGCTCCCGTGCGGGCGACCCCCTCGTCGAAGGGACGCGCCCCGAAATCGGGCGCGGATGCCGTGTGCGCCAGTTTCTCGGGCAGGGCCTCGTACTCCCCGGCGCGGCACACGGCGAGGTTTTTCCGTTCGGGCGCAAAGGCCGCAGCCTCGTAGCAATAGGTCGGAATGCGCAGTTCGTCGGCGATACGCCAGGCCAGCGCGCGCGCCAGTTCGGCGCACTCCGCAAGCGTGACGCCCGCAATCGGTATCAGCGGCAGCACGTCGGTGGCCCCCATGCGGGGATGCGCCCCCTTGTGGCGGCGCATGTCGATCAGTTCGGCCGCCCGCTTCACCCCGGCAAAAGCGGCCTCGACGACCGCTTCGGGTTCGCCGACGAAGGTCACGACCGTGCGGTTGGTCGCCTCGCCGGGGTCCACGTCGAGCAGTTTGACGCCCCCGGAGGCCTCGATGGCCGCGGTGATTTGCCGGATCACGGCCTTATCGCGTCCCTCGCTGAAATTGGGAACGCATTCAATGATTCTTTGGGACATAGGATCGTCGCATTTAAATTCTTATACTTCAAAGATAAATAATAATCGGGAGAAATCCGAAAAAACCGTAACAAAACAGGCGGCTTTTTGCGAAAACAGAAAGGCCCGGTGCACAAATGCACCGGGCCAGGATTGCAGCCGGACGAAATCCGGAAACGCTTCGCAAGCGGATGCGCCCCGACTTCGGAGGGTTATTTGCCGATGGTCAGCGTCACCCCGCCCGTACACCAGAAACCCGGCAGGCGGATTCCGCCGATGTCGCAGTAGCGCGTGTCGGTGATGTTCGTGGCGTCGACATAAAGGCGGCAGATGCCCTTCTCCCACTGGAGACGTCCGTCGAGCAGGAAATAGGGCTTGTAGTCGCGTTCTTCGTTAAGGGAGGCGTTGCCCGGTTCGGGGTAATGCGTGTAGCTGCCGTTGCGGTCGTAGACCGAGCCGGTCAGCGCAAGCGACATCCGCCGCAGGAAATGCACCTCCACGGCCAATGCCGCCTTGTGACGCATGAAATCCATCGCGCTTTTGGCGATGACGTCCGCGTTCCGGTCGGTCGTGATGTAGCCGTACGAGAGCGTCACGCGGCGCAGGAAGCCTTCCGAAACCGTATAGCCGCCCGCGAGTTCGATCCCGAAGGTATCGAGGCTGCTCGTCTGTTCGGAATGCCACTTGCTGCCCATGTCCTCGCGCCAGACCCAGTCGATGATGTCGCGCCCGGAGCGGTAATAGGCTTGCGCCGAAAGGTTCCAGCTCCGCTTGAGGTAATCCACACCAAGTCGGTATGTGACTGCGTGTTCCGGCGTAAGATCGAGGTTGTTGATCTGCGCCGGGGAGGTGTAGTAGAGGTCCGTGAAGGTCGGCAGGCGCATCGACTGCCACGCCCCGGCTTCGAGGCGCAGCCCGGCCGCGGGGGCATAGCCCGCCGAAAGGCTCCACAGGGCCGAAGTGCCGTAGGGCGTGAGGCTCACGCCCGCCGAAGCCGCCGCGTCGAAATGCCGCCACCGCTTGGCGTGCCGCAGCCACAGGTTGCCCGTGTGGCGCGCCTTGGCATGGGTGTAATGGCCTTCGGGAACCGAAAGCTTGTCACCCAGATTGGTGCTGTAAATGTGGTTGAAAGCATAGTCTCCGCCCACGGTGGTAACGCCCGCCGCCCAGTCGCAGTCGGCCCAGAGCTTCGCTCCGACATTGTCCGTGTTGTGGCGGTTCATCGCCGTGCCGCGCGTCCAGTCGTAGCGGTCGAAGTTCTTGCGGTAGCTCGCGGCGGCCCCCAGCGAAAAGCGGCCTGCGGTTTTCAGCCACCGCAGCGACCCCAGGGCCGTGGCGGTATGCTCCCACTGGTCGGGATTGTAGGCCGCATAGAAACCGTTGGAGCCGAAATCGCGGTCCTGCCACCCGGCCTGCAAGTCGAAGAACCCGGCCCGCCCGCCGTCGTAGGTCGCCCGTACGAATGCGTTGTAGTTGGAGAAATCGGTATTGTGCCGGTAGCCGTCGCTGCGGCGGTACGAAGCCGCGCCGAGCACCGAGAAGCGTCCCGCACTCACCGCGCCCGAAAGATTCCCGTAGCCATAGCTGTACTGGCCGCCCGAGGCTTCGAGACGCAGGTAGGTGGACCGCAGCGGCGCGGTGCGGATGTTCACCGCACCGGCGTAGGCTCCGACGCCCGGAACGCCGTCGATCAGTTCGACGGCCGAAATGCAGTCGAGGTCGACGGGCAGCGCGTGGGACTGATGCCCGGTGCGGGCATCGGTGAAATCAATGCCGTTGAGAAGGACCATGGTCTGGTCGAAAGAGCCTCCCCGGATGAAGATGTCGGCCTGCGTTCCCTTGCCTCCGCGTTCGCGGACATCGACCGAAGGAGCAAGGCGCAGGGCGGCTTCCAGAGTCTGGACAGGCGCCGGGGCCTGGGCTTTCCGGTCGAAAAGCGGGGTGTACGACTGGGCGTTACGCGCGGGAGCCGTCTGACTCCCGGTGACGCCGACTTCCCGTATCCGCAATGTCTTGAGGACAGCGGTCGTGTCGGCAGTCTGCGCGGACGCACCTTGCGTCGCAAGCAGCAGGATCGACATCCCGACAGAGAGGACCCCGATAGTCACATAACGGTGGAGGCTGGCAAAAACCGACCAGTTTTTGCGACTCCAACGCTTGAAGCAGGGGTACTGCTTTGTTTGGATGTTTTCCATTTGTTTGAAATTTGGGTTAAAAGTGAAAAAACGTCCCAACCGGGTCCGGCTGCTGATCCCCGGTTCGGACGCGCAAAGGTAACAAAAAAAACGGGCTATACAGGCCCGTTTGTGTAAATCGCACAGAAGCAATCAGTCAACCCGCTGTCATTCAGTTGAACAGCGCCTCGACCTTCTCCACGACGTCGTTTTCGTCGGGTTCGAGCGGGAAGACGTGGCTCGGCTTGAGATACCACAGCTCCTTACCCTCCTTGAAGTGCTCCTCGCCGCCGCCCGTGACATTGAGCATGACGGTGGCGTCCTTCTCGATTTTACCCGCGTTCACGGCATTGACGAGCGACGCCAGCGCAACGCCCGCCGCCGAATAGATGTCGACGCCTTCGAGTTCGTGGAACAGCTTGCGGGCCTTGCGCGCCATGGCGTTCGTGGCCACGAAAACCTCGCCGCCGGTGGCTTTCAGCGCATCGAAAAGACCGCCCGTGACGCTGTAAGGCGGACGGCGGTTCGAAAGCACCTTGGCGTCGATGATCTCCGCGTCGCGGCGCGCCTTGTCGTCGTCGTAAGGCAGCAGCTTGCGCGATGCCGCCTGCCAGGCGTCGTACATCGGGACGAACGGGGCGTTCTGCGCCACCATCAGCTTCATCGTATTCCGCCCGAAGCGGCCGTCCTCCACCAGACGCATGTTGGCCTCCCAGGCGGCAATGGCGCCCGTGCCGCTGCCCACGGCCTGGAAATAGTAGTCGGGAATGCGGCCGATGGTCGTCACGGCCGAAAGGACCGTGCAGGCCATGCCGTCGCGGCGCGCGACGTTCTTGGCGCCGCCCTCGGCGTAGAAGCCGGGGCTTTTCAGCGCGATGTCGCTCAAATGGATGGCGTCGAAATAGTCGCCGCCCTTCTCGCACGAAATGAGTTTCACGCAGGGGTTCAGCGGCTGGTCGAACCACAGCGCGCCGATATTGTCGTAGGGAACCGAGAGCAGCAGCCTGATGTTATTGTCCGAGCAGACCTTGGCGAAGGCCCGGGCGGTGTTTCCGGCCGAAGCCACCACCAGCACGCGCCGTTCGTCGGCAGCGGCGCGGCCGCAGACCGAATAGGCCTCGGTCTCCTTGAACGAGCAGGTCGACATCGTGGCCCCGATGGCCGGATACCAGCCGTTGAAGGTGATCCAGAGGTTTTCCAGCCCGAGGTGCGCGGCGAGGCCCTTGCTCTTATAGGTCACGGGAGCCGACGAACCTTTGAGGATACGCCGCACGGGCATCCAGTCCGAGAAACGGTACAGGCCCCAGTCGGCGGGTTTCACGTCGATCTGTTTGCGGGCGTATTTGGTGCGCACGAGCGAAGGCTCCTTGCACTGCGGGTCGGCAAGCATCCAGCCGGCGTCTTCGAATTCGCGGCCCGTGGCGACGCATTCCAACGTGTAGGGGGTAGGTGTGAAATTTTCCATGAAGAGGTTTCGTATATCTGAATTCAATATTGTCTATGACATGCGGTTCCGGAAGTCCTCGTAGCCGAATTCGCGGATGACGTCGGTGCGGCCGTCGCGGCGCGCGATGACGATGGACGGATGGTGTACGCCGTTGAACATCGTGGTCTTGACCATCGTGTAGTGGATCATGTCCTCGAAGACGACGCGCTCCCCCACCTTCAGCTCGCGGTCGAAAGCCCAGTCGCCGCAGTAGTCGCCCGCAAGGCAGCTCGTGCCGCCCATGCGCCAGCGCTTTTCGCCGTCGGCGGGTTCATGCGCTCCGATGACGGCGGGTTTGTAGGGCATTTCGAGGCAGTCGGGCATGTGGCAGGCGAACGACACGTCGAGCATCGCCGTCGTCACCCCGCCGTTCTCCACGATGTCCTCGACGGTCGAAACCAGAAAGCCCGTGCGCCACGTGAAGGCGCTGCCGGGTTCGAGGATCAGCCGCAGGTTCGGATGGCGGGACCTGAACGCCTTCAGCAGAGCGATCAGGCGGTCGCAGTCATACCACGAGGCCGTCATCAGGTGGCCGCCGCCCATGTTGAGCCATTTGATCCGGTCGAGATACGCTCCGAAATGCGTCTCGACGGCCTCCAGCGCCTTTTGCAGATGCTCCGGGCGCGATTCGCAGAGGACGTGGAAATGCAGCCCCTCGACACCCGCCGGAAGTCCGCCGTGCGCCGCCAGCTGTTCGGCCGTGACGCCCAGCCGCGAGCCGGGGACGCAGGGGTTGTAGAGGTCCGTCTCGACGGGCGAATACTGCGGGTTGATCCGCAGGCCGCAGGAAATGCCGTTGATCAGGGCTTTCTGGCCGAAGCGGCGGAACTGCGACAGCGAATTGAACGTGATATGATCGCTGCAATTGAGGATTTCGTCGATATTGGAGTCCGTGTAGACCGGGGCGTAGGTGTGGGCGGGACGCCCGAACTCCTCGAAAACGAGACGCGCCTCGGCGGCGGAACTTGCAGTCGCACCGTCGGAATGCTTCGCCAGCTCGGGAAAAATGCTCCACATGGCGCAGGCCTTCAGGGCGACGATAATTTCGGCGCCCGATTCCCGGCGCACACGGTCGACAGTCGCCAGGTTCCGGTCCAGCAGCTCCTCGTCGAGGACGTAGCACGGTGAAGGCAGTTTCAGAAAGTCAATCATCGAATTGTTTTTAGTTGGATTTCATCCTTCGTTTTCTCCGCTCGGCATAATCCGGGCAAACCCGGCTCTGCCCTCGCTCAACGAAAACGTCCAAAACAGTTGCAAAAGTAGCAAAAACCTCCTGAAAACCACGCTGCGCAGGCTTGGTTTTCGGGAAAATACGCATTTATACTTATCGCTTGCGAAACCCGGTCCGGAAATAAGCATCGGAGCCGGTCGCCGGCAGGGGCATTTCGGGAAAAGCGGTTCTGCGGAAAACGATACGACAGTTTTGATTTTGGAGGAGCGGAAAATCCCGCTGCGGTTTTCGATCGGTGCGGTGCATCTGTCGTGCATCGTGAAAAATCCCCGGATGGGACGTACTTCGGCACTATCCATCCGGGGATTTTGAGGGATGTGCGGCAGATGCGCCGCAATCTTCAAAAACCTACACTTCGAGATTCACATCGAACAGCTCGTGCCACGGCAGGCCCTGCTCGCCCAGCTCGGCGAGGAACGGATCGGGATCGAACTCCTCGACGTTGAACACGCCGGCGCCGCGCCAGAGGCCCTTGGCCCACATCGAAGCGCCCAAAGCCGCCGGAACGCCCGTGGTGAACGACACGGCCTGCGTGCCGGTCTCCTTGAAGGCTTGTTCGTGGTCGCAGTTGTTATAAATATAGTAGGTGCGCTCCTTGCCGTCCTTCAGGCCCTTGATGCGGCAGCCGATCGAGGTCTGGCCGTGATAGTTGGCGCCCAGCGACTTGGGATCGGGAAGAACCGCCTTAAGGAACTGGATCGGGACGATCTCGACCCCGTTGTAGATGATCGGGTCGATACGCGCCATGCCGATGTTCTGGATCACGCGCAGGTGCGTCAGGTACTCCTGACCGAAGGTCATCCAGAAGCGCGCACGCCGGATCGTGGGATAGTTCTTCACGAGCGACTCCAACTCCTCGTGGTAGATGACGTACGACTCGCGCTCGCCGATGCCCGGATAATTGAGCGGCTTGTGGATCTCGTGCGGCTCGGTCACCACCCACTCTCCGTTCTCGTAATAACGCCCTTTCTGGGTCACCTCGCGGATGTTGATCTCGGGGTTGAAGTTCGTGGCGAAAGCCATGCCGTGGTTGCCGGCGTTGCAGTCGACGATGTCGAGGTAGTGGATTTCGTCGAAATGGTGCTTGGCGGCATAGGCCGTGAAGATGGCCGTCACGCCCGGGTCGAAACCGCAGCCGAGGATCGCCGTGAGTCCCGCGGCCTTGAAGCGGTCCTGATAGGCCCACTGCCACGAGTATTCGAAATGCGCCTCGTCCTTCGGCTCGTAGTTGGCCGTATCGAGGTAGTTGCAGCCGCATTCGAGGCAGGCGTCCATGATCGTGAGATCCTGGTACGGAAGCGCCACGTTGACCACGATGTCGGGTTTGAACGCGCGGAACAGTTCGCACAGCTGCGGCACGCTGTCGGCGTCGACCTCGGCGGTCTTCACGCGGTTGCCGCCGATGGCGGCCGCAACGGCGTCGCATTTGGATTTGGTACGGCTGGCCAGCATCACGTCCGTGAAGACGGGATTGGCCGCGATTTTCTGCGTCACCACCGTTCCGACGCCGCCGGCTCCGATTATCAGCGCTTTACACATAGAATTATTCGGTTTTAAAAGTTAGATTTCATCTTAACGCCTACAAAAATATCCTTTTATTTCGGCAAAACAAAATCCGCGCGCCAAATTTCACGATCCCGGCCGGCCGAAACCGCCGGAAGATGCCCGGACGCCTATCGCCTGCAGGCGGCAGCCGGCAGCCGGAAAGGCAAAAAACACACTTTTGCGCAAAATTTGCAGGCCGGGTATTGGATTTTAAAAATAAATCCGTACATTTGCACCACCAAAACGGAAACGATTCCCATTTTGGCACACGGAGATTCCGTAGCTCAGCTGGTAGAGCACAACACTTTTAATGTTGGGGTCCTGGGTTCGAGCCCCAGCGGGATCACCAGAGAAAGGAAGGTCGAGGCCTTCCTTTTTTCGTTTTCGGGAAGGAGAGATTTTCGTTTTCGGGAAGGAGAGACCGGTTTTATCCGGCCGGTTCCCGCGCATCGGCCGCGTCAGGTCAACGCTCTCCGGAAAGCAGGTCGACGTATTCCCACTCCCGGCCGCCGGCACGTTTGAGTTTCGGAGGCTCGCTGCAACACTGGCTGATCGCCGAGCGGCTGACGCCGTATTTGGCGGCGGCTTCCCGAAGCGTGTCGAACACCTCACCGGTGGTGATGCACCTTACCTTCCGGCTTCGTCGTCGCAGCATCGCCCTAACGGAGCATTTCCGGCAGCCGGAAGAGCGGGATTTCGTGATGAGGCCATACGCCTGCGCCGACCATACATGGCCGCAGGCCCTGCACTCGAATGTCATGCGGGTCTGGCTGTTGACATACTCGGTCAGAGGGACGATCTCCGGATGCAACAGGTTCAATCTTTCGACGAACCGTTCATGCGAGAGTTTCAACCTGCCGGCACAGCTGGCGCATCCCGAACCCCGGCGCAGGGTCGTGGGCGCAACGGACCACTCGTGATTGCAGACCTTGCACCGCACCCTGATTTTATCAGAGGCCCTCGTGTATTCGCCGATAACCTCGATTTTATCATTGATCCCGGCCAGCTCCGCCCGGAATTCTTCGGTGGTCATCCGCCGCGAATCCAGTTCGGCCCTCCTCCGGATCGTCTCCCATTCGCCCGCGGCGAGGTTCGAATCCAGCCCGAACGCCCCGAAAAGGGTTTTCGTCACCGCAACCAGCTTGTCCATATTCCGGCGGGAGGCAAGGTCGCAGGGAGTCACCAGGCAATCGTCGAAAGGAACGGCCGTTTCATCATAATGGTCATATACGGTTATCAGCCGGATGCCTTTCCTTTCGCACAGCAGACGCTTTTCCCGATCCCTCTCCACCAGATTCCGGTGCCAGTACCACGAACCGGGTTCCACGGCCGCCCTCAAGGCGGGAATGCAGACGTCCAATTCGACTCCTGCCGCAGTCTTGTCCCGCGACAGGACTTCCGATTCGCCGAGCATGCGGACAAAGGCGTGGCGGATAAACTGTTCCGGAAAGGAGGTGCATGCCCTGTGGCAGTTCGGACAGCCGCCGCCGTGCAGAACATCGCTCGGCTTTACTTCGTACTCGTATTTGCAGGCGTTGCAGCGGAGAGGGATCGGCGTCGTATAGTTTACATATTTCCCGCCCTCCCGGACGACGAGATTCCGGTCGATTTTATGGAGGCGTTTCAAAAAACGCTCCATCGTCAGTCGCTGAGACGCTCCCCGGCGGGAATGCGCGCACAGCGGACATCCCCGGCCGTTAAGTATATGCGCAGGGGTCACGTCCCATTCGTGTCCGCATTTCAGGAACCGGAACCGGGTCTTTTCGAGCGCTTTCACATACGGGCCGACGATGATCACGTCATCCCTTCGGGATTTTAGCTCCTCCACGAACTCCGCGTGGGATTTCCGCATGGTTCCCGCGCACTTGGGACAGCCGTGGCCGCGCAACAGGCTACCCCCGACCGGCGCCCACTCCCAACCGCATACGTCGCATCTTACGGCAACCCGGGAGAGGCAGTTTTCGTATGTTCCGACGACCGTGATTTTGAGATTCCGCGCCTTCAGGGCACGCACGAATTCCGGGTGGCTCTTTTTCTTCATCATGCGATCGGGTTATGCGGTAAAACGGAAGAGCCGGCATAAGCCGGCTCCCGTCAGTGTGCGATGGATCGGGGACGTTTCAGGTGCGCCCAGGCCGAATGCACGAAGGCGCCGGCAAGACCCTCGTCGAAGACCAGCCGGTGTTTCCAGCGGTTCGCCCACCAGCGGCGGGTCTTGAACCGGACCACGCGCAGCAACCCTTCGGGCTGCTCGCCGGAGAACGCCGGGGAGAGGATTTCGTCCAGCACCCGCTTTTCGAGTTCGGCGTCGCGTTCGAAATCCGGGAGCGACGGGGCCTCCAGCCCCAGGCAGTCGACGCAGAGGGCGTTGAGGCAGTTCAGGAACCCGACCATCCGGGTCTCCCGGGCCACGGCGTACAGAGCCGGCCAGTCGATCCGGTCGTGGCAGTGCGCGACGAAGACGCACCAGTCCAGAACATGCCGCAGGCCGATGTTGATCGCCGCGAAATGCACGGCGGCATGGCGCAGCAGGAACAGGGCGTTGAGCTGCTCCGAAGGCAGGTAGACGGCTACGCCCGCAACGGCGACCGACTCGCCGGGCTGCGCGGCATACTGCTTGAACAGCCGTTCGAGACGCGCGTTGGAGGCGTGCGTCTCCTTATTGACAAAGTCGTAATGGTTCTCGACCATGATGCCGTCGACGTCGAACGTCGTGTGGTGCTCCTTGTGCACGTCGACCGGAACGCCCCACTCCCGGGCGACCAGCTTGTCGGCCTCGGGCTGACGCCCGAAAAGCCAGATGTCGATGTCCCCGCAGGGACGGTGTTCCGGAACGGGATAGAAAAGGCTCAAGCCGTAGCCCTTGAGCAGCATCATCGGGATCGCATGCTCGCGGTAGAACGCCGCGAGGCGGGCGATGGCCCGCTCCTGCCGGCGGTAGACCTTTTCGATCCGTTCGACGTTGACGGCCCATTGCAGGCGCAGCGCCCTGGGCGGCCGCATCGCTTCGGGCAGGAGCTGCATCCCGTCCCACGCCTGGGCCAGCACGCCCTGCACCGAGGAGAGGTCGTAGATTTCACGCCACTGCGCCGCGTCGGTCCCCTCGAACAGCGATGCGTCGTCCATACGGTTGCGCAGCGTCGCCCGCACGAGGGCGAACAGTCGTTCGGCGGCCCGCGTCATCGCACCATGTCCTCCGGCGCCAACGGCGCATAGGGACCGTCCTTGACCTCGAACAGCACCGTGCCGCTTTCGAGAACCTCCAGCGTGTGCCACTGCCCTTTGGGGACGTGGATGCCGTAGACGCCTTTCAGCGGGTCGAGCGCGAAACGCTGCGTCTGGCGGCCGTGCTCATCGCAGAAAATCACGTCGAAGCGGCCGCGCAGGATGACATAGGTTTCATCCGTGTGGGGATGGCGGTGCACGGGCAGCACCGTGCCCGGCTCCAGGGCGTTGAGCAGACGCTGGGCCTTGGCGTCGAGCGAGTCGTGAAGGTTGAAATTCATCCGCAGGCGTTCGCTCGTCTTCGCCCGGGCGGTCACTTCGTCCAGAAGTTTATCGTCGAGAATCATACTGTCTATGGTTTGAATTAGTCCCGGTAAAGATAGCGATACTTTGCAAAAAAACAGGCACGGAGATCGGATTTTCGCAAAAAAACCGTACCTTCGATCGAAATTATCCGCCCGAAGACCCGGAGAAAAGGCCCGCGGGCGACGTCAACGACGCAAGAAAATGAAAGGTATCGTATTAGCCGGAGGCTCGGGCACGCGCCTGTATCCCATCACGAAAGGTGTGAGCAAGCAACTGCTGCCCATTTATGACAAGCCCATGATTTATTATCCGATTTCGGCGTTGATGCTGGCCGGCATCCGCGAGATACTCGTGATCTCGACGCCGGCCGACCTCCCGGGATTCCGGCGGCTGCTGGGCGACGGCTCGGACTACGGCGTAAGCATCGAGTACGCCGAACAGCCCTCGCCCGACGGGCTGGCACAGGCGTTTCTGATCGGCGAGGAGTTCATCGGCGGCGATTCGGTCTGTCTGGTGCTGGGCGACAATATCTTCCACGGGGCGGGCTTCACGGGCATGCTCCGGGAGGCCGTGCGCAGCGCGGAGGAAGCGGGCAAGGCGACGATCTTCGGCTACCGGGTCGAGGACCCCGAGCGGTACGGCGTCGCGGAGTTCGACGCCGCGGGCAACTGCCTCTCGATCGAGGAGAAGCCTGCGCATCCGAAGTCGAACTACGCCGTGGTGGGGCTGTACTTCTACCCCAACAAGGTCGTGGAGGTGGCCAAATCCATCCGTCCCTCGGCGCGCGGCGAACTGGAGATCACCTCGGTGAACCAGGCGTTTCTCGCCGGCGGAGCGTTGAAAGTGCAGACCCTCCAGCGGGGATTCGCATGGCTCGACACGGGCACGCACGACTCGCTGGCCGAAGCCTCGATCTTCGTGGAGGTGATCGAGAAGCGGCAGGGGCTGAAAATCGCCTGCCTCGAAGGCATCGCCTACCGCAACGGCTGGATCACGGAGGAGAAGATGCGCGCACTGGCCGGGCAGATGCTCAAGAACCAGTACGGACGGTATCTGTTGAAGGTAATCGAAGAATCGAAACGATGAAAGCGATAAAAACGGAGATCCCCGGCGTGGTGCTTCTCGAACCGGAGGTGTTCGGGGACGCAAGGGGTTATTTTATGGAGCGTTTCTCGCAGCGGCAGTTCGACGAACTGGTCGGGCCGGTGCGGTTCGTGCAGGACAACGAGTCGAAATCGCACTACGGAGTGGTCCGGGGACTGCATTTCCAGAAGGGGGAATACGCCCAGGCGAAGCTGGTGAGCGTGGTCAGGGGCCGCGTGCTCGACGTGGCGGTGGACATCCGCCGCGGATCGCCGACCTTCGGACGGCACGTCGCCGCGCTGCTCGACGGAGAGAACAAGCGGCAGTTGTTCATCCCCCGCGGATTCGCCCACGGATTCGCCGTGTTGAGCGACGAGGCCGTCTTCCAATACAAATGCGACAACTACTACGCCCCCGGCAGCGAGGGCGGCATCGCGTGGGACGACCCCGCGCTCGCGATCGACTGGCGGCTTCCGGCCGGCGAAATACTCCTCTCGGAGAAAGACCGCCGGCACCCGAAGCTGGCCGACGCACCGGAACTTTTCGAATACGACAGACCATGAACATACTCGTAACGGGCGCCAACGGCCAGCTGGGCCGTGAAATGCAGCGGCTGAGCGCCGTATCGCCCAACAACTACACCTTTACCGACGTGGCCGAACTCGACGTCACCGACGCCGGGGCCGTCCGGCAGGCCGTGGCGCAGACCCGCGCCGAAGTGATCGTGAACTGCGCGGCCTACACCAACGTGGAGCGCGCCGAGGAGGACGAGGAGGCGGCCGACCGGCTGAACCGCGGGGCGGCGGAGAACCTCGCCCGGGCCGCGGAGGCGAACGGCGCGACGCTGATCCACGTCTCGACGGACTATGTCTTCGACGGCACGGCACACCTGCCCTACACGGAAGACGCCCCGACCGCACCGCTGGGCGTCTACGGGCGCACGAAACTCGCCGGGGAGCGGGCCGTCGCGGAGTCGGGGTGCAAATACCTGACCTTCCGCACGGCGTGGCTCTATTCCGAATACGGGAACAACTTCCTGAAAACGATGCTCCGGCTGACGGCCGAAAAGGAGCGTCTGAACGTGGTCTTCGATCAGGCGGGGACCCCGACCTACGCCGGGGACCTGGCCATGACGATCTTCTCGATCGTCGAAGGCGGCTATTTCGCCGGGAACGAGGGCCTCTACCACTTCTCGAACGAGGGCGTGGCGTCGTGGTACGACTTCGCCGCGGAGATCGCCGCCGCCGCCGGGCACGACAAATGCCGCATCCGCCCCTGCCGCACGGCGGAATTCCCGACCAAGGCCGCCCGCCCGGCCTACTCGGTGCTGGACAAAAGCAAAATCAAAGAGACGTTCGGGCTGGAAATCCCCCACTGGCGGGAGTCGATGCTCTACTGTCTGAAAAACATGCTGCGATGAAACGCAATATCCTGATCACCGGCGGCGCCGGATTCATCGGCTCGCACGTCGTGCGGCTGTTCGTCGGGAAATACCCCGACTATCGGATCATAAACCTCGACCGCCTGACCTACGCCGGCAACCTCGCGAACCTGCGGGACGTCGAGAACCGTCCGAACTACACGTTCGTCAAAGGCGACATCTGCGACTACGACGCCATGCGCAGCCTCTTCGCGGAGTACGACATAGACGGGGTGATCCATCTCGCGGCCGAAAGCCACGTCGACCGCTCGATCCGCGATCCGTTCACTTTCGCGCGGACCAACGTGATGGGGACGCTGACGCTGTTGCAGGCCGCACGGGAGCATTGGAACGGCGCATGGGAAGGCAGACGCTTCCACCACATCTCGACCGACGAGGTCTACGGGGCGCTGCCGTTCGACGGGACGCTCTTCACCGAGCAGACCCGCTACGACCCCCACTCGCCCTACTCGGCGTCGAAAGCCTCGTCGGACCATTTCGTACGGGCGTTCCACGACACGTACGGATTCCCGGCCGTGGTGACGAACTGTTCGAACAACTACGGGCCTTATCAGTTTCCCGAGAAGCTCATACCGCTGTTCATCAACAACATCCGCCACGAAAAGCCGCTGCCGGTCTACGGCCGGGGCGAAAACGTCCGCGACTGGCTCTACGTCGAGGACCACGCCCGGGCCATCGACACGATATTCCACCGGGGACGCGACGGCGAGACGTACAACATCGGCGGTTTCAACGAGTGGCGGAACATCGACCTGATCCGGGTGATCATCCGGACGGTGGACCGCCTGCTGGGACGGCCCGAAGGGGCTTCGGAGAAGCTGATCACCTACGTCACCGACCGGGCCGGGCACGACCTGCGCTACGCCATCGACTCGCGCAAACTCAAGGAGGAGCTGGGCTGGGAACCTTCGCTGCAATTCGAGGAGGGCATCGAGAAGACCGTGCGGTGGTACCTCGCCAACCAGGAGTGGATGGACGACATCACCTCGGGGGAATACGAGCGGTACTATCAGGAAATGTATACCGGGCGGTAGACGCATATTTTCGGATCGTTTCACGATCCGGTGCTTATGTACTTTTTGATCGCAAAAAGTACCAAAAACTCTCCGACAGATGCCTTCGCCTACTTTGGGCGGCCTAACGCTGGCTCCGGGCGACTATTCGCGGGTTTGTAAACAAACCGCCCCCTCCGCTCGCGCTTTTAGGCCGCCCTGCGTTTCACGGCTGCGGCATCGAGTCGGGATCAGTCTCCGCTTGTGGCGGCGGGAAGCAGATGCGATAACTCCGTTCAGAAAAAACCACGAAAAACTCCGTATTTATCAAACCTACCCTTTGCGGCTGATCTCGGCGAACGTCGCCCGGACGCAGGCCGCCAGGTCCGAAGGGGCGACCTTGAGTTGCAGACCCCGCACCCCCGCACTGACATAGATGAAAGGCAGGCCGGCAGCCGTGGCGTGGATGTAGGTCGGAAAGGCCTTTTTCATGCCGATCGGCGAACAGCCCCCGCGGATGTAGCCCGTCACGGGCAGCAGCTCCTTCATCGGAATCAGATCGGCCTTCTTGTTGGCGGAGATCTTCGCCGCGGCTTTCAGGTCCACTTCGTGGTCGCCGGGCACGACGCAGACGAAATAGCCCGTACGGTCGCCCTTCAGAACGAGGGTCTTGAAAACGGTCGCTATATCCTCGCCCAGCTGTTCGGCGACGTGCGTCGCGGCGAGGTGCTCTTCGTCCACCCGGTACGGAACCAGTTCGTATGCGATCTTCGCGCGGTCGAGCAGCCGCGCGGCATTCGTCTTTTCGACTTTGGGATGTGCCATATTGTTCCCTTTATCTTCTTATCTGCCGCAAAGGTAGTTTAAATTACCCGAATGTGTGCATTTTTGCTACATTTGCCCGATCATGGCGCAACGGACACTCATATTTCTGGCAGGACTTCTCTGGGCCGCAGGCGCTTCGGCGCAGACCACGCGCGTGCGCGGGCAGGTGACCGACGCCGCGGACGGAAAGCCCCTGCAATTCGTCAGCGTCGTATTCCCCGGAACCACGACGGGAATCACCACCGACGAGCAGGGAATCTACGCCCTCGAAACCCGCGACACCGTGAGCCGCGTGCAGGCCTCGATGGTCGGTTACGCCACACGGACCCTGCCGCTGACGCCCGGGACCTTCAACCACGTGGATTTCGCCCTCGAAGCCGTGGAGTTCGGCATCGGACAGGTGGTCATCACCCCCGGTGAAAACCCCGCCTACCCCATTCTCGACGGCGTGATCCGCAACAAGCCGCTGAACGACCCCGAGCGGTACGACACGTACAGCTGCCGCACCTACACCAAGATGGAACTGGACCTCACGAACATCAGGCCGCAGTTCCGGAGCCGCCGTCTCCAGCGCAACTTCGGGTTCGTCTTCGATTACGTCGACACCTCGGCGCTCACGGGCCAGGCCTATCTCCCGGCGATGATCTCCGAGTCCACGGCCGACCTCTACCGCAGCAGCCGTCCGGCATTCAAGCGCGAGGTGATCCGCGCCAGCCGCATCTCGGGCGTCGAGGACAACTTCGCCGCGGCCCAGTTCACGGGAGGCATGCACGGCGACGTGAATTTCTACGACAACTTCATCGACATCTTCAACGTGCGCTTCGCCAGCCCGCTCTCCGACGGGGGACGCGCGTTCTACAACTATTTCCTGGTGGACAGCATGGTGACCGAGGGGCGCAAGGTCTACAAAATCCGCTTCCACCCCAAGCGCCTCACCACCCCGGTGCTCGACGGAGAGGTCAACATCGACTCGGCGTCCTACGCCCTCCAGTCGGCCTCGGCGCGCATGCCCAAGGGCGTGAACGTCAACTGGATCAGGCACCTGATGCTCGACAACGAGAACCGTCCGGCGGACAAGGGCCGCTGGTTTCGCGTCCACGACCGCGTGTCGGCGGAATTCTCCGTCTCGACGGCCGATTCGTCGAAACTCACCTCGTTCATCGGCACGCGCGAGGTGGCTTACAGCGACGTGCGCATCGGCGAGCCGATCCCCGACGAGGTGCTGCGCATGGACAACAACGTCGTGGTGCGCGACGAGGAACCCGGGCACCGCCGGGAGGAGTTTTGGGAGCAGGTGCGCCCTTACAGTTTGAGCGAAAAGGAGAAAGGCATCTACGCAATGGTCGACTCGGTGCAGCACGTGCCACTGTACCGCAACATCTACACCCTCATCAACACAGTGATCGTCGGCTACTGGAATACAAAATACATCGGCATCGGTCCCTACTACAAACTGGCCAGCTTCAACAAGCTGGAAGGCTTCCGCATGCAGCTGGGCGGGCGCACGACGACCGAAGTGAGCCGCACGGTGCGCGTCGGGGGCTACGTGGCCTACGGCACGCGCGACGAGGAGGTGAAGGGCGGCGGCAGCGTCGAGGTGGCCTTCAACCGCCACCTCACGCGCAAACTGACCCTCACGGCACGGCACGACGTGATGCAGCTCGGCGCCGGGCAGAACGCGCTGACCGAGAGCAACATCCTCTCGTCGATACTCTCGCGCGGCGACCAGCGACTCTCGATGGTCAACCGCGGCGAAGCGGTCTACGAACACGAGTGGTGTCACGGCGTGAGCACCTTCGCCGGCACGCGCATGCAGCGCATCTTCGCCAACCGTTACGTGCCGATGCTGCGGCCCGACGGTGTGCCCGTCAACTCGGTTTCCGACGCCGCGGTGCACGTCGGCCTGCGGCTCTCGAAAAACGAAACGGTCTACCGCATGCCCTTCGACAAGCAGTCGATGGGTTCGGTCTACCCCATCCTGACGCTCGGATTCTCGGCGGGGATTCCCGACGCGCTGCACGGCAGCTACGAATACTACCGCCTCGAAGGCGGCATCCGCTACCGTCCGGAACTGCCGCCCGTGGGGTATTCGGACATCACGGTGCAGGGCGGGCGCATCTTCGGCAAGGTCCCCTACCAGCTGCTCAAACTCCACGAGGGCAACGGCACCTATTTCTACGATCCCTACGCCTTCTCGTGCATGAATTTCTACGAGTTCGCCTCCGACGCATGGGTGTCGTGGTTCTGGGAGCACCACTTCAACGGCGTGCTGCTGGGCCGCCTGCCGCTGATCAAAAAGCTGAAATGGCGCGAGGTGCTGGTCTGCAAGGGCGTGTGGGGCACGCTTTCGCGCGAAAACAACGGGTCGACGGCCGGAACGCAGGCCGACCTTCTCTTCCCCGCGGGCATGACCTCGGTGTCGGACCCCTATGTCGAGGCCGGATTCGGCGTGGAGAACATCTTCAGGCTCTTCCGCGTGGACTGCATCTGGCGGCTCACACACCGAGGTCCCAAACCCGGACAGGAGATTCAGAACTTCGCCGTCAATTTAAGCCTGCAACTCAAATTCTGACCGGCGCAAGCCGTGCGTGTCGGGGATTTTGCCTATCTTTAGGCCCTGAAAACGAAACCGACGATGAAGAAAGCAGCTATATTCGACATGGACGGCACGCTGGTCGCCAACTCCCCGGTACACATCCGGGCCTTCGAAATCTTTTGCGCCCGCTACGGCGTCACCGACTGGAGAGAGAAACTCGCCAACGGGTTCGGCATGGGCAACGACGACATCATGCGGCTGGTGATGCCCGAGGAGGTGATGCGCGAAAAGGGCCTCGCGGCGCTGGCCGACGAGAAGGAAGCCATCTACCGCGAAATATACGCCCCGGACATCCGCCCGGTGGAAGGGCTGAAGGAGTTGCTCGAACGGCTCCGTGCGGCGGGGATTCCGTGCGCCGTGGGTTCGTCGGGATGCAAGGCCAACGTAGATTTCGTGCTCGACAGCTGTGCGATCCGGCCTTATTTCGATGCGGCGATCTCGGGCGACATGGTGTCGCGCTGCAAACCCGACCCGGAGATCTACCTCACGGCGGCTGCGGCGCTGGGCGTTTCGCCCGCCGACTGCGTGATCTTCGAGGATGCGCGGGCGGGATTCGAAGCGGCGAGGCGGGCCGGCGCAGGCCGGATCGTGGCCCTCACGACCACCCTGCCGCGCGAAGAGCTGGAGCGCGGGCCGCTGGCCGACCGGATCATCGATTCATTCGCCGACATCGCCGACATCGGCGCCCTGCTGGCCTAAAACAGCCGGGCGACGGCGGGAATACGCAGCACGCACCGCATCAGCCACGCCGGAACCAGCCGGCAGACACAGACGCAGATTTTCGTGAAAACACCCGGAATGCAGCTGCTACGGCCCCGGAACAAGGCCCGGAGGCCATGTTGCGCCACCTCCTGCGGCGCAGACATGACGCCCCAGCGAAGCAGCCGGCGGCGGCAGGCGGCGTCGAGATCGTACAGCGGCGTATCGACCGCTCCCGGGAAAACACCCGTCACGCGGACGCCGTATTTGCGGAACTCGAAATTCAGCGACCGGGCGAAGGTGCGCAGGAAACTTTTCGTCGCGGCGTAGGCCGCAATCGTCGGATAAGGCATCCACGCCGTCGCCGACGACATCACGAGGATATACCCCTCGCCCCGTCGCCGCATCTCCTCCCCGTAGAGACGGCACAGCAGCGCGGGCGTCGTGCAATGGAGCGTGACGATGCGGCCGATGCGTTCGGGCGGGGCTGCGGCCAGCGGACCGAACAGCAGGACGCCCGCATTGCAGACGAGCACCCCGATTTCGATGCCGCGCGCCGAGGTTTCGGCATGGAGTTTCACGGCGGCATCCGGTTCCGAAAGGTCCATGCAGAGCGGCAGCGTGCGCACGCCGTAACGCGCCGCAATTTCCCGGGCCGCGGCGCGATTCTCTTCGTCGCGATTGCCCGCCATTACCAAATCATACCCTTTTGCCGCCAGCTGCGCGGCATATTCGCGGCCGATTCCCGACGAAGCGCCGGTCACCAATGCGTATTTTCGCTGCCGGGAGGAGATCATATCGAATAATTTGCTACTTTTGCGCGGTTTAAAAATCTGTATCCTATGTTTCGGGGTCTCGCCACCGTTCTGCTGCTCGTCGTCTCCAACGCCTTTATGACGCTGGCATGGTACGGGCATATCGCCTTCAAATCACGGCTCGAACGCTTCGGGCTGACGGCCATCGTTCTGTTGAGCTGGGGCATCGCGCTGTTCGAATACTGCTTCCAGGTCCCCGCCAACCGCATCGGCAGCGCCGAATTCGGAGGTCCGTTCTCGATCTGGGAACTGAAGGTGATTCAGGAGGTCGTATCGCTCTCGGTCTTCACCGTCTTCGCGCTGGTCTTTATGAAATCCGACACCCTGCGCTGGAACCACCTCGCGGGATTCCTCTGCCTGGTTTTAGCCGTCTATTTCATTTTCCGCAAATAGCGCCAGCACTTCGGCCTTCCCGCCGCGGATCAGGGGCAAAGCCCGGCGGATCGTCTCCGCAGGCCACTCCCACCATTTTATCGCAAGCAGGCTTTCGACCGTCGCCGGATCGAAGCGGTATTTGATGACCTTGGCCGGAACGCCTCCGACGATGGCATAGGGCGGCACATCGCGCGTCACAACGGCCCGTGAGGCGACGATCGCCCCGTCACCGATCGTAACGCCCGCCATCACGACCGCTTCGTAACCGATCCACACGTCATTGCCGACAACGATGTCGCCCCGGTTGTCCCACGCCGAAGCCACCTCCGACTTGTCGATGCCCCACTCCTCGCCCCAGAAAATCGGGAACGGATAGGTGGACAGCGATTTGAGCGTATGGTTGGCGCTGTTGAAGAGGAACCGCGCGCCGCAGGCCAGCGAGCAGAATTTCCCGATGACCAGCCGGTCGCCGTTCACCGGATAGTGATACAGCACGTTGTTGCGTTCGAAATCGACGGGGTCGGCCGCGAAATCGTTGTAGATCGTCCACTCCCCCACCTCGATATTCGGGTCGCTGACGACCTCTTTCAGATAGACCGTCTGCCGGTCCCCCTCGCGGGGATATATCTTATTTTTCATCTCTTTTCAATTCTATGTTGGGTAAAAAGCCCGTGATGATGCCCAGCAGGGGCAGCAGGGTGCTGACCCGGAAAATAAATTCGATGCTCGTCCGGTCGGCCAGCCACCCGAAGAAGGCCGAGCCGAGGCCGCCCAGTCCGAACATCAGCCCGAAGAAGACCCCGGCGATCATGCCGACCTTGCCGGGCATCAGGTCGGTGGCATAGACCAGAATGGCCGAGAAGGCCGACGAGATGACCAGTCCGATGATGACGGCCAGCACGATGGTACCGGTCAGGCCGGCATAGGGAAGCATCAGCGTAAAGGGCGCCGCACCGAGGATCGAGCCCCATATCACGTATTTACGTCCGATGCGGTCGCCGACCGGCCCGCCGATGAAGGTCCCCGCCGCCGAAGCCGCGAGGAAAGCGAAAAGCGCATACTGCGCTCCCTGCACCGACATCGAGAATTTGTCCATCAGGAAAAAGGTGAAATAGTTGGTCATCGAGGCGATGTAGAAATACTTCGAGAAGACCAGTACGCCCAGGATAATGAGCGCATTCCGAATTTTACGTTTCGAGAGTCCGGGCCCCGTGGTATCCGCCGCAACGGCGGGCCTGCGGGCTGCCAAAGCCAGTTGCCGTTTGTACCAGTTCCCGATCTTTACGAGGATGAAGATAGCCAGCAGCGCGGCCAGTGCGAACCAACCGATCGAAGCCTGCCCGAACGGAATCACGATCAGCGCGGCCAGCAGGGGCCCCATGGCGCTTCCGGCATTGCCGCCGACCTGAAAGATCGACTGCGCCAGCCCTTTGCGACCTCCCGAGGCGAGCTGGGCCACGCGCGAGGATTCGGGATGGAAGACCGACGAACCGCAGCCGATCAGTCCGACCGACACCAAAATCAGGGCGAAGCCGGGAGCGGCGGCGAGCGCAAGCAGTCCGCACAGCGTGAAACACATCCCCGCGGCCAGCGAATAGGGCCGCGGATGGAGGTCGGCCAGCCGCCCGGCGACAGGTTGCAGAAGCGACGAGGTTAGTTGGAAAACCAGTGTGATGAGGCCGATCTGGGCAAACGTGAAGCCAAATTTCTCCTTAAGGAGCGGATAGACCGCCGGAATGACAGACTGCATCATGTCATTGAGCAGATGGGTGGCGCAGACCATCAGCAGGATCGGATAGACCGTCCTGCCCGCCCGGTTCATTTCCCGCGGTCCTTTCTCCATATCTGATACGAGTTAACGAAGTTCTGCCACACGATGTACGCCGTGGGGGCGATCGAGGAGATCGGGTCGAGGAACGACTGGGCCATCCACACCGCGAGGACCGTGTTTTTCTGCCCGAGAGACTGTCCGCCCGCAGGAGCGTCGCCGTAACGGCGGCCCAGCATGCGCCCCACCTTGAACTGCCCGAGGCAGATAGCCAGCGCGGCGAAGGCCAGCCACAGTTCCGTCGCGAGCGAAGCGTCGCGCAGGTCGATGATGAAGGCCGTCGTGCGGCCGATGATGACCAGCAGCGACGCCAGCCACATATAGAACGAGATCTGGCTGTGGTCGCCGACCCATTTCGCCGCCTTCGGGATGACCAGCCGGCAGAACTGCGCCGCGGCGAACGGCATCACCAGCAGCGGCGCGATGCGGGCCAGGATCTGCGCGAAGGTGCACGCCCCCGTCCCCGTGAAGGTCAGGATCACGGGCGCCAGCAGCGCGACGGCCATGTTGCAGAGCAGGCTGTACGTAGCCATCGTGGCGACGTTGGCCCCCAGCATGCCGCCGATGACCACCGCGGCCATCGCCACGGGAGCCAGCACGCAGACCATCGCCCCCTGCGCCAGAATGAGGTCCAGCGGACGCAGCAGCAGAAAAACCCCGATGCAGGCCACCGTCTGAACCAGCAGCAGCCACACATGGAGCATCGAAGGCTTCATCTGGCTGGGTTTCACGCGGCAGAAGGTGACGAACAGCATCAGGAAGATCAGCGTCGGGGTGATCATCTGCCCCGACAGCTCCTCCAGCGCCGAGATCGGACGGCACAGCAACGCCCCGACAACCATGGCCGTCGGCATGGCGACGGTCTTCACGTTGCGGTGCAGGTGTTCCAGCAGGTGCATTTTAAGCCAGCAGCTCCCTAACCTTGGCCGAAATGTCCTTGCCGTCGGCGCGGCCCGCGAGCCTCTTCGAAGCCACGCCCATCACCTTGCCCATCTCCTTCATCGACGTGGCGCCGACCTCGGCGATCAGGGCCTTGACCTCGGCGGTCAGTTCCTCCGGGGTGAGCTGCCTGGGCAGGAACTCCTGGAAAACGGCCACCTGGGCCAGCTCCTCCGACGCCAGGTCGGGACGGTTTTGCTCGGAGAAGATCGCCGCCGAGTCGGTTCCCTGCTTGGCGAGCTTCGAGATGATCTTCAGCACGTCGGCGTCGGGCAGTTCGGCGATCTCCGGACCTGCGGTCTTGGCCTCGATGATGTATTTCTTCGCATTGCGCAGCGCGCTCAGGCGCACCGTGTCCTTGGCCTTCATGGCCTCCATGATTCCTTTCGAAATCTGCTGTTCCAACGACATGACTTTCTTATTTTTAAGTTAAACAACCAATTTCTCACTCCGCAGGCCGCCGCACGACGACAATCTCGTCGAAACGCCGCTGCGACTCCGTTCCGACAACTTTCCCCTTCGCAGGAAACTCCCGGTCGAAAGCCTCGGCGGCGGAGGGGTCGATGTCGTAAATCGAATCCTCGACATAGCGCCCCCGAATGCCGGACAACGCACCGTCGTACAGTTCACAGACGTGCAGGGCCATGGCATACATGTTATCCGCCGTGCGGATTCCCAGCATCTCGGCGGGAACGAAGCCCTGATACAAATAATAATCCGGGTCGCCGCAGAGCAGCAAGGCCCGAAATCCCAGTTCCCGGGCCAGTTCGCGGGTCCGGGAGATCAGCCGGCCGCCGATGCCCTGACGCTGGCACTCCGGCAGGACCGAAATCGGCCCGAGGCTCAACACCTCACAGACCGTTCCGTCGTCACCGTGGAGAACCGCGCGCAAGGAAACGACATTGCCCACGATTCGCCCATCGCGCTCGGCCACGAGATCCAACTCGGGCACAAAGGCCGGACTGTCACGCATGACATGCAACAGGTAGTGCTCGCAACATCCGGGCGAATAGAGGTTCCAGAACGCCTCCCGCGTAACGTTCTCCGTCTCGCGGTAATCCGCAGGCTGTTCGGTTCTCAATTTCAGTTCCACTGCTTCCATTTTATTTATCGGAAAACAAAAACCGCAGCACGTCGCGCATCAGCCGGTCGCGCTGCACGCCGTCGGGGATCGACTCGAAGGGGAACCCCGCGACGAAAGTCCGTCCTCCGGCATCGCAGGCCACGGCCGCCGTGCGGCCGCTGTCGTCGTAACGCATCACGGCGAAAGCCCCCGCACCCGCGGGCTTCAGCGCATCGGCCCGCTCGACGACGTAACGGTCGCGGCGGTACTCGGTATTGAAGCGGTATTCGCCGCGCGAAAACGACGCGTCCGAAGTCATGACCCGCACCCGTCCGCGCTCCGAGGGATGTCCCCCGTCGGAGTCGATGCGGAGCACCTCCCGGGCGAACGCGCGCCCCTCCTCCGGGGTCCCTTCGGCCCAGAGGTCGGCCGCCACGTAGCTTCCCGATGCAAAAAGCCCTCCGCCGCCGGCCAGATAACGCCGCAGGACGGCCTGCAACTCCGGCGGAAAGGTCCGGAAGGCCGCCTCGCACACACCGCGGCCCAGCGGCGTGGTGCGCTGCTTGCCCAGGATCAGGTCGACGGCCGGATAGGCTTCGAGCGACACCTCGCCCCGCTCCACGGCCCGGGCCGACGCCGAGCAGAACGAGTAGCCCGCCGCCGCGACGGAACGCCCGTGCAGGGCCGGATAGTCGAACGTATTGCCGCCGATCACGTCGGTCTCCCAGTCGCACGCGCAGGCCCCGAGGGCGACGCTGTCGACGTTGCAGCGGGCCTGCGCGAGGTCGAAGACGCGCTGCGCTCCGATGAAGGCGATGTCCTGCCGGTCGGCAACGCCTCCGTCGAGGTCCATGCGGAATCCGGCCAGCGAATCGTTCCGTTCGCTCTGCGGGGCGCTCACGCGGTCGAACCCGTTGACGATCAGCACGCAGCCCTTTTCGTCGGGCACGCGGCAGGCCGCGAGCGTCTCGCTCGGGAAGCTCTCGCCGCCCTCGTTGACGGCGGTGACCCGGTAACTGTACATGCGCCCCGGTTCCTGCCGGACGGTCAGGCGGGGTTTGTCGACATAACGGCCGTTGTCGAAACCGCCGTCGTCCACGCGCGTGTAGACCACATAGCCCGTCGGCGCGGCGGTCGCTTCGAGCGGGTCCATCGCCGGGCTCCACGAGAGCGCGACCTCGCCGGCGGCGGCGAATTCCGCGGCGAAAGCCTCGACCGGCAGCGGCTGGACCACATAGGGCAGATCGTATTGCGAACTGACATAACGCAGGATACCCTTGTAAACAGCCCGGCTCACGAGGAACTTGAAGCGCGGGTCGTGCCCCAGGCGCATGTCGGCGAAATTCTGGTGCGACAAGAGTTCGAGCAGCATCGTCGGGACGCCCGGCACGCGCGCTTCGTAGTAGGCGCGGTTCCACATCCCGCGGCGGCTCCAGGCCGGTTCGCAGGTGCGGCGGATATCCTCGACGATCTGCGTCTGCACGAGGTCCGTCAGGTCGCGCGAACGGTAGCGGTCGGCCCCGCCCTGGAATTTGCCCTTGTTCTCGCGGGTGAAGAAGATGCCCAGCGTGCCGATAATGCCGTCGCCGTCGCGCACCCCGGCGTCGGAGTGGAACGCCAGCGCCATGTCGACCGGAATGCGCAGCCCCGCGGAGTCGGGCAGACGCTCCGAGCCGCCCATCAGGGCATTGACCCAATGGGCGCGCGACATGTAGTCGTCCTTGTAGTCGTCGGTGTTGTTTTTCGGCGTATAGACCTCTTCCGGAAATCCCGCCCACTGAAGCCAGTAGCGCGCACCCTCGCAGAAACGCGGGTAACCGCTGGTCTCCCCGGCATGCTCCGCGCCGGGCAGGCGCAGCGAGTCGCAGGACGTGCGGGCCACGTTGCCGTAGCCGCCTCCGATCTTCACCGCGTCGGCCGAGACGATGCGCCCGCCCGTCCGCGAACGGTTCGAAAGGGTCACGACCTCCTGCCGTCCGGCGGCGAAGGGAAAACGCCCGAGGTAAATCCACGTCCCGCCGCCCATCGTCTGATTGACGGCAAACGAGGTCTCGCCGCCGAGGTGGCGGACCGTATAATGCGCGTCGTCGGCGCTTTCGGGCGTCGATTCGTAGCTCACATAAACCGCATATTCGCCCCGCTCGGGAATGTCGGCCTGCCACACGGCACGGCCCGTGGCCCCGCCGGTCACGGTCCGCACACGGCGCGTCGTGCCGTCGCGGAAGGGATTTTCGCCCGTATGATAGACCTGCCGGAGGTGCGCGAAGCCCGCGCCGCCGCTCTCCCACGCCCCCTCCTCCGCATACTGCCCGGCGTTGTCGTTGTCGGCCAGCACTTCGTATTTCTGCACGTCGCGTTCGCGCGGCAGCAGCACGCATGCCCCGGCGTTTTCGAGCATCGGAACCAGGTACGGCAAGACATAGCTTTGCGTATAGAGGTCCTCGCAGGTCTGCCAGAGCGCCGAACGCTGCCATTTCCAGCGGTTCTCCGTCTGGTCGAAATAGCGTCCGTGGCTCTGCCACAGGGCGATATGGCGTCCCGAAAGTCCCCGTCCGGGGGTCTCGGGAGCCGAAAGGCGCGTCACGAGCGGACGCCCGGAGCGGTTGGTGAAAAGCACGATCTTCTTCTTATCGACCGCTTTGCGCAGCTGCGTGGCGTTGCGGCAGGCCAGCGGAATCAACTCGGAGGCCTCGCGGCCGTCGGTGTAAAGTTCGACGGCGGCCTTACGGAACTCATGCGGCAACAGGGCGCGCACCGAGTCGCGCATGGCCCGCAGGTTCTCCTCGCGGAAGGGATAGTTGGCCAACGCCGCCGTGGCGTAGATCCGCACCCGGCTGCGCGAGGCCTTGACGGCCTGAACGCGCACGGTGATCGGCTCCGGTTTCTGGTAACCGCTCGTCACCTCGCGCGAAACGATGCGCGAAAGGGTCCGGCCGATCTCCTGCCGCGTCGCGGAACCGATTTCCGCGGCGGAGACATTACCTAAAGCAAAGAGTGAGATAAGAGTGTATAAAACCTTATTTTTCATGGCGTTTCACAAGCAGCAGCATGCCGATCATCGTAAAGGCGGCATTGTAAATCAACAGTTCGAAACCAATCTGATAATCCCAGGTCTTCAGCGCCCACCACTGCACCAGCGCACTCAATGCCGGGGCCGCGAGGGCCACCAGCGGCATCCAGCGGTCGCGGACCTTCAGGCGCGTGAACATCCCGAAGGCGAACATGCCCAGAATCGGACCGTAGGTATAGCTGGCGACCTTGTAGACCAGATTGATGACGCTGTCGTCGGCCCAGTACTCGAAGGCCAGGATCACGCCGGCCATCCCGAGCGCCATCGCCACGTGGACCCCGCGGCGGATGCGCGTGAGGCGTGCGTCGCCATAGCGTTTCGTGCCTTCGAGCATATCCACCGTGAAAGAGGTCGTGAGAGCCGTGAGGGCCGACCCGGCAGCTGAATAAGTACTTGAAATAAGTCCTACAACAAACAGAATGCCAACGATAAGCGGCAATCCACCTTCGACAGCGACCAGCGAAAAGACCTGATCGCTCTTGGCGGGTGCGGCCATGCCGCTGCGCTCCATGTACAAATAGAGCAGCACGCCCAGCACGAGGAACAGAAAGATCACGAAAATCTGGCTCACAGCCGTCAGCACGATGTTCTTCTGCGAGTCGCGCGGCGTGGCGCAGCTCAAGTTGCGCTGCATCATGTCCTGATCGAGTCCGGTCATGGCCACCAGCAGGACGATACCCGCGGCGAACATTTTCCAGAAATAGCGGTCCGAAGCGGGATCGTCAAAGAAGAAAATGCGCGACATGGGCGAAGCGGAAACCTCGCGGGCCGTATCGGCGAACGAAAGGCCCAGCCCCCGCATGATGAAGACGATCGACAGCACGAGGCTCGCCACGAGGCAGAAAGTCTTGAGCGTATCGGTCCAGATCAGCGACTTGACGCCGCCCTGCCGGGTGTAGAGCCAGACGAAAAACATCGTGACGAGGGCGTTGCCCCAGAACGGGAAGCCGTAGTGCGAAAAGACCAGCAGCTGCATCACGGCACAGACCACATAGACGCGCAGCGCGGCGCCCAACATCTTCGAAATGAAGAAAAACCACGCCCCGGTGCGGTGTGACTTTACGCCGAAACGGTTATCGAGGTACTCATAGAGCGAGACGACCCGCAGGCGGTAGAACGTGGGAATCAGGACGAAAGCCACAATCAGCTGCCCCACCGTGAAGCCCGCGACCATCTGCATGTAGGAAAACGAGTCGGCGGCGACCGAGCCGGGGACCGAAATGAAGGTCACGCCCGACATCGCGGCGCCGATCATGGCGAAAGCCGCCATGTACCACGGGGTGCGGCGGTTGCCGGTGAAGAAGCCGGCGTTGTCGGCACGGCGGCCCGAGGCCCATGCGACGGCGAAAAGGACGGCTATGTAGCCCAGGACGGTGGCGGTAACGGCGGCAGGAGTCATAACTTGTATTTGGGTTCGAATTACAAAGGTATAAAAAAAGACGGACACGAAGGCGGGTAGGCGCGGATTTTATAAACCCGAAAACAGGATGCGGAAGATCGTATGTCTTATTGGATTTCCGGAAAAAACAGTTATTTTTGCTACTAATTATACATCAAACCCTTAAACGATATGGCATTTCTCAAAGAATTCAAGGAGTTCGCCCTCAAAGGCAACGTAATGGACATGGCCGTCGGCGTGATCATCGGCGGCGCGTTCGGCAAAATCGTATCGTCGCTCGTGAACGACATCCTGATGCCGCCCATCGGCGCGCTGATCGGAAACACCGACTTCTCGCAGCTGCGGCTCGACATCTCGAAAGTCCGCGACGTGACGTCGAACGCCATGCACTCCGTGGGCGACATGGTGACCGGAGGAGGCGATCCCGCGCAGGCTGCCGCAGCGGCAGAACCGATCTACTGGAACTACGGCGCATTCATCCAGCAGTGCGTGGATTTCACGATCCTGGCGCTCTGCGTGTTCCTGATGGTCAAGCTGATGAACCGGCTGATGAAGAAAAAGGAAGAGGCTCCGGCTCCCGCTCCCGAACCGCCCGCACCGACGAAAGAGGAGCTGCTGCTCACCGAAATCCGCGACCTGCTGAAAGAGCAGAAGAAATAAGCGGGAAAATCCCGGAACCAAACAGCCCGGCTTTTTGAGGCCGGGATATTTTCTTATATTTGTTTTCACCTTACTTGATTAGTTTGCAGAGGCATACAACCAACTAACTATAATTTATGATATGAACATTCCTTCGATTTTCTGGATCGTGCCTGCCGCGTCCGTCGTCGCCCTGTCCTTCGCATGGGCGTTTTACCGCCTGATGAAGCGCGAGGACGAGGGTACGCCGCGCATGCGCGAGATCGCCGCGCACGTGCGCAAGGGCGCCATGGCCTACCTGCGCCAGCAGTACAAGGTCGTCGGCATCGTCTTCGCGGTGCTGGCGTTGTTTTTCGCCTGGCTGGCCTACGGCGCCGGGGTGCAGAACGGCTGGGTTCCCTTCGCCTTCATCACCGGCGGCTTTTTCTCGGGGCTTGCGGGCTACTTCGGCATGAAGACCGCGACCTACGCTTCGGCCCGTACGGCCAATGCCGCGCGGCAGTCGCTGGACCGCGGCCTGAAGGTCGCATTCCGCAGCGGTGCGGTGATGGGACTGGTGGTCGTGGGCCTCGGCCTGCTCGACATTTCGTTCTGGTACGTCATTCTGAACCATTTCGTCGAGGTCGCCGGGCCGCAGAAGCTCGTGGTCATCACCACGACGATGCTGACCTTCGGCATGGGCGCCTCGACGCAGGCTCTGTTCGCGCGTGTCGGCGGCGGCATCTACACCAAGGCGGCCGACGTGGGCGCCGACCTGGTGGGCAAGGTCGAGGCGGGCATCCCCGAGGACGATCCGCGCAATCCCGCGACCATCGCCGACAACGTGGGCGACAACGTGGGCGACGTGGCCGGCATGGGCGCCGACCTTTACGAGAGCTACTGCGGTTCGATCCTCGCCACGGCGGCGCTGGGCGCCGCGGCCTTCTCCTCGGCCGGTTCCGAGGCGTTGCAGATCAAGGCCGTGATGGCCCCGATGCTGATCGCCGCGGTGGGCATCCTGCTCTCGATCCTCGGCATCTTCCTCGTGCGCACGAAGGAGGGGGCCACGATGCGCGAACTGCTCCGTTCGCTGGGCGTGGGCGTCAATTTCAGCTCGCTGCTGATCGCCGCCGCCACGTTCGGCATCCTCTGCCTGCTGGGCGTCGAGAACTGGGTCGGACTCTCGTTCTCGGTCATCACGGGCCTCGTGGCGGGCATTGTCATCGGGCAGGCCACGGAATACTTTACCTCCCATTCTTATAAACCGACGCAGAAGATCGCCGGGAGCGCCCAGACAGGCCCAGCGACGGTCATCATCGCCGGCATCGGCTCGGGAATGATCTCCACGGCCATCCCCGTCGTGACGATCGGCGTGGCGATCATCCTTGCCTACCTCTGCGCCATCGGCTTCGACATCGAGAATATGATGGCTCCGCAGAATATGTCGATGGGTCTCTACGGCATCGGCATCGCGGCCGTGGGCATGCTCTCGACGCTGGGCATCACGCTGGCCACGGACGCCTACGGGCCTATCGCCGACAATGCGGGCGGCAATGCCGAGATGAGCGGCCTCGGCCCCGAGGTCCGCAAACGCACCGACGCGCTCGACGCGCTGGGCAACACCACGGCCGCCACGGGCAAGGGCTTCGCCATCGGGTCGGCGGCCCTGACGGCCCTCGCGCTGCTGGCCTCCTATATCGAGGAGATCCGCATCGGTCTGATCCACAACGGGGTGACGATGCTCGAAATGTCCGACGGGACGATGCGCTTCGTGCAGGACGCCTCGATTCTCGATTTCATGGAATATTACCGCGTGTCGCTGATGAACCCCACGGTGCTGATCGGCGTCTTCATCGGCGCGATGATGTCGTTCCTCTTCTGCGGGCTGACGATGAACGCCGTGGGCCGCGCCGCGCAGAGCATGGTCGAGGAGGTGCGCCGCCAGTTCCGCGAGATCAAGGGCATCCTCACGGGCGAGGGAACGCCCGACTACGCGCGCTGCGTCGCCATTTCGACCCGCGGTGCGCAGCGTGAGATGCTGTTTCCGAGCCTGCTGGCCATCGCCGCTCCGGTCGTTGTCGGACTGGTATTCGGGGTGGCGGGCGTAATGGGCCTTCTGGTCGGCGGATTGAGTTCCGGTTTCGTGCTGGCGGTCTTCATGGCCAATGCCGGGGGCGCCTGGGACAATGCCAAGAAGATGGTCGAGGAGGGGCACTTCGGCGGCAAGGGTTCCGACTGCCACCGGGCCACGGTCGTGGGCGATACGGTCGGCGATCCCTTCAAGGATACGTCGGGTCCGTCGCTCAACATTCTCATCAAACTGATGTCGATGGTCGCGATCGTGATGGCGGGGCTTACGGTCGCCTTCCATTTATTCTGATTTTATAGGGCATCTTCGCACTTGCGCTCGCAGGGCACGAATGGGACGTATTCCGATACTACCCATCCGTGCCCCGCTTCGTTTAAGCACAAATCTGCGTCTCCAAAATCGAATAAAGTCTTTTGTCCTTTTATTTTTTCGACGTTCCGCTTTCGAGGATCGAGACGATGGAGTAGAGCGTGAAACAGATGGCGCCGAATCCCGACAGCACACGCGCCGGGACGAAGAATTTGGCCTGGAATGCGGCCTCCTCGTAGAGAAACGCCGCGAGGAACAGGCATGCCAGCGCCGTCAGCACGGGGATGATCGGAATGCGGTTGGCCAGCGGGAAGTCGGCGTGCCAGATTTTCGCCAGCAGAATCACCTTGCTCGAAATGCTCCAGCAGATCAGCGCCAGACCGATCAGCACGAATCCCACGAAGTTGATCGGATGATCCCAATAGGCGAAAATCAGGATCAGCCCCAGCACGAATGCCAGCGAACCCATCGTCAGCACGAGTCCCGTCCATTTGCCTTTCTCGGCCATCGTGTAGCTGCCGCGGGCCTGGCGGGCTATGCTGGCGACCAGCGCGATGAGCGACGTGCAGACGCAGGCGATTCCGAACATCACGCTCCCGGCGACGATGTGTGCCGGAAGCGTTCCGCGCACATAGAGCAGGATGCACCAGACCCAGGCGATGGCGGCGATTGCCGAGACGATGAAGATCAGCAGCGACGACTCGGCGCGGGTGAATCCGGCCGGGTTGACCGAGAAGGAGTCGTCGGCGGAGTTTTTGGGAATCAGGCTGAAGCGTGTCGACGAGGTCGCCGCCGTGGCCACGCAGGCCGTGATCAGCCCCAGTCCGCAGACGACGTGTCCGGTGACCAGCGCGCCGGGCCAGTGCGAGGCGATGATGAATGCGCCGCTGATGAGCGTCAGCACGGCGAACGTGTAGCCGATCGCCGGGAAGAGGTACTTCGCCGCCGCCGTGTAGGTCCCGATGATCTGGCGGATGATCGTTGCGGCGGTGCAGTAGAGCGCGATGCAGATGGACCCGAGGTAGAAGACGACGGGACCTGCCGTCAGGCGCGCCGCGTCGGTTCCGGCCGCGAAAATATAGGCTCCGTAAGCGAAGCAGAAGGCGGCCATTGCGAGCGGAATGGTGCGGAAAAGGATGCTTATACCGTGATTCATAGGCTTGATTGTTTTCCGGACACCCTGCAAATCCCGCACCAACAAAATTTTTCGTATCTTTGGGGTCGTAACGATCCTTTTACCAGTCGGAAGGTTTTACGGAGTTGCGCGCGATTTTGTGTTGCGCCCCATTCGACTTTTTAGTATCTTTGTCCCTATGAAAAACATCGTTTTTGACCTTGGCGGAGTCCTTTTCGCCCGAGATAAAAGCAAGTGCACCCCCGAACTGCTCGAATTTTTCAGTTTTCTCCGCGCCCCGCGCATGCCGCTCTTCTGGGAGGAGTACGACCGCGGCACGTCGACGCTCGAAGAGGTGACCGCCACCATCAGCAGGATGACCGGCCGCCCCGTGGAGACCTGTGCCGCCGTCCTTCGGCTGGCCGTCGACCTGCAGGAACCCGTGAAGCCGACCGAACGGCTCGTCGGCGACCTGAAAGCGGCGGGCTATCGGCTCTACGTGCTTTCGAACATGTCGCGCGAGTTCATCGACTTCCTGCGCCGCTTCCCCGTCTACGGGCTTTTCGACGGCGAGGTGGTCTCCTGCGAGGAGCACACCGTGAAACCCGAGCCGCGCATCTACGAGATTCTGCTCGAACGCTATGGCCTGACCCCCTCCGAGACGCTTTTCATCGATGACCGGGAGATGAACATCGAGGCGGCCGCCGCTCTGGGCATTCACGGCTTCGTCTTCGATCACCGCGATCCCGACGCGGCGTGCGACGCCCTGCGCCGGCGGTTGTTGCAATCGGACTGCATATAAACAAAAGGAAGAGACCGGCGCAAACCGGTCTCTTCCTTTTTGAGCCTCTTCCGGGAGATCAGTTGAAGGTGTAGCGGATGCTGAACATCGCCGACCAGGTCGAAATCGTGCCGGCGTACTTCGACCATGTGGGTTTGTTGAACGTGTAGGCGCCGTTCTCGTATTTCAGGATGTTGGTCGTACTGATCCGTTTGACGTTGCCCCAGTCGCGGTTGAGCATGTTGGCGATGTTGTTGACATCGAGTCCCAGCGAAATCGTGTTGCGCCGGCCTTTGACGTTGACGTAGAAGTCCTGCGAGAAGCGGAAGTTCAGCATGTGCTGCCAGGGCATCACGGCGCCGCCGCGCTTCGAGTATTCGCCGGTGTGCTTCGAGAGATAGTCGTCGTTCTGGATGAATTTCCAGTACTCCTCCCTGTTCTCGTCCGACGTGAACGGCATGCCGTCGAGTTCCTCGCGGGTCGGAATGTAGATCAGGTTCACCGCGCCGCGGTCGTTCGTCACGGGGTTCTGGTACTTGCCGCTCTGCACGTACATCGTGTAGGAGTAGCGCGAATAGGAGTACGAACCGATATATCCCTGGCGGAACGCCTCGTAGTAAAGCCCGAAGTTCGACGCGCCGCTCTTGTGCGCGAGGCGGTAGCCGACGTTGAGCAGGATGCGGTGGGGCGACACGTAGGATGCGTAACCCAGTTCGGGCACGTTCGAACCGTTCTTGTTGAACGTGTTGGTGCTGAATGCCGAGGTCACCTGGTCGCCGATGCCGTCGATCACGTTCTTGGCGCTCGAATAGGTGTAGGCCGCCGTCAGCGAGAGACCGAAGCCCCAGGTTTTCGACACCTGCGCCGAGACCGAAGCGTAGTAGCCGTCCACGTCGTCGGTGTTGTTGATCAGGTAGGGATTGACGGTCTCGCCGTCCTTATTCCTGATATTGCCGCTTTCCCAATAGGTGCGCGCCTCGGGTTCGCCCGGGAGCCGGATGCCGCCCTCTTTCTCGACCATGCCGAGTTTGGTGACGGTCACCGAGTTGAAGTCCTTGTTGTAGATCCCCTCGATATTGAGGTTGACGTCGCCCGGAAGTTTCAGGTCCAGCGCCAGCGAGCTTTTCCACGTCGAAGGCATTTTGAGGTTCTTGTCCAGAATGGTCGGCTGCGTGTTGGCCGCCAGGTCATGTCCCTTGTAGGTTCCCTTGTACACGTCTTCCAGCATGTCTTTGACATTGGTGTGGAATTTGGGCATGTTGTCACCCTTTTCGTTTCTGTAAAGCGTCAGTCCGTTCTGGATGGTGTTGCTGTTTCCGGCCACCGATACGAGCCATACGAACGGCAGGCGGCCGTTGAACACGCCCGTACCTCCGCGGAGGATATACTTGCGCTCGCCGGTCATGTCCCAGTTGAAGCCCACGCGGGGAGCCACCGACAGACGCGCCTTGGGCATATCCGAGGTTTTGTAGCCGCCGTGGTCGGCGAAGATCTCCGTAAAGTCCTTATTTTCGTTGCCCGAGATCGACGGATAGACCGGAACCTCGAAACGCACTCCGACCGTCGCCTTGAAACGTTCGCTCACGTTGATCTCGTCCTGCAGGTAGACCGAGTACTGCATGTGGGAGAACTGGGGGAACGCCTGCGAAAGGTCGTCGTTGTTGCCGTGTGCGATGCGGAACGCCAGCGGGGCCTTGTCGTTCTTGAAGTCGTCCCAGCTCTCGTAGACGTAGTATCCCGCGCCGCCCTGCAAGTAGCCGTTCGTGGTCAGGTTGTGCTCGAACTGCAAACCGGCCACCAGCCGGTGCTTGCCCAGCGTGTAGCCGATCTCGTCGGTCAGGATGTGCGTCGACACTTCGCGCAGGTTGCCTTCGGTGAAGGGATCGAGTCCGAACGAGGCGTACAGGGCGCTCGCGCCGTTCTCGGCAGGCTCCAGAATGTCCACCGTCGGAAAGATGCCGCCGTCGTAGCTGCGCGGCTCGTACTGGTGCGAATAGGTGTAGCGCAGCGTGTTCGTCAGGCGGCTGTCCATGAAGCGGGAGTTGAGTTCGGCGGCCACCGACGTGAAGTTCTGCTCCTGATAGTAGCGCGAATTCCCGAAATACATGGCGTAGACCGAGGTGCGGCCGTAAACGTCCTTGTCGTACACTTTGCCGGCGTTGAGCGGCGAAATGGACGACGACGGGGCCGACGAATACTTGTTCTGCGTCCGGCTGAACCGCACGTTCAGCGCGTGGTTGCGGTTGATGTTCCAGTCCACGCGTGCCATGAGCTTGTAGCCGGGCGTCTTCACCGAATAGTTCTGGTAGGCGCCGGGGTTGTAGCCGTAGTTGTCGATCAGGAACCGGCTCATCTCGTCGAGTTTCGCGGTCGTCGGGCGGTTGTATTGCAGGGCTTTGCCGAAATCCTGGCTTTCGCTCGTGCGGGCCAGCCGGGAGTTGCCCGGCGTGGTGTTCCACTCGCGCTCGAAGTTGGCGAACACGAAGAGCTTGTTCCTGACGATCGGGGCGCCGACGCTGAATCCGAGCGTGTTGTTCCGCATCTCGCTCAGCGACAGTTTGCCGCCGTCGTACTTGTCGCCCTGGAGCTGGTCGCTCTTGGAGTAGAGGTAGGCCGAGACCTTCAGGTCGTTGGTTCCCGACTTGGTGACGGCGTTGATCGCTCCGCCCGTGAATCCGCTCTGGCGCACGTCGAAGGGGGTTATCGACACCGACACCTGCTCCAGCGCGTCGAGCGAAATGGGCGAACCGCCTGCGGGCAGGTTGCCGCCGATGCCGAACATGTTGTTGAACGCCGCGCCGTCGACCGTCACGTACGACTGGCGGTAGTTGCCGCCGCCGATGGCCAGTCCCGAGGTGGTCGACGAGGCCTGCGGCGTGAGGCGCATGATGTCGTTCATGCTGCGGTTGACCGTAGGCATCAGTTCGATCTGCTCGTTGGAGATGCTGGTGACCGCCCCTGCGCGGTTGACGTTCATCGAACTGTTCTTGCCGTCGGCCGTGATGACCACGGCTTCGAGCTGCTGGCTGTCCTTGAGGAAAGCGTCGCGCTTGAGGGTCTGGCCCAGCGACAGCATCAGTCCCGGGAATTCGACGCTCTGGCAGCCCACGAACGAGAAGGTCACCGTGTAGGGACCTCCCGTGCGCAGTCCTTGCAGGTTGTAGCCGCCGTTCTTGTCGCTCACGGCGCCGTACTGCGTGCCTGAAGGGGTGTGCACGGCGATGACCGTGGCGCCGGCGAGCGGCTGTCCGTCGGCGTCGGTCACCGTGCCGTTCATTCCCGAAGTCGTCACCTGCGCATCGGCTGCGCAAAATGCGAAGACCGAGAGCATGAGAAGGAAAAATTTCTTCATAAACGTTGGTTTTTGTGAATAAGGGATTTTTTTGGGTTTCGTTGTAGATGGATCGTTTGTTTCCTTTTTCGCGGCGTTTCGGTTTCCGGATTCGGCCGTTTTGAGAAAACGGCGAGAGACATTCCCGTTGCAGGAACATCCCTCGTCAGTCGTATGTGTGTCCTGAAAGAGCTTTTCGCCAATCGTGGGAACTCATTTCCGGGGTGTCTGTGCAGACGATTTCGGCCATTCTTTCCATGACGCAAATATATATCAAATATTTGTGAGCCGCAATAGAATAGCGCAAATTTTCAGTCGACGATATTTCAACATTCCGGCCTCCCGGTCCGGAAGCCTGCGGCACGTTCCTTGCGCGGGGCCGGGGTATGCTTTCGGTGCGTGAAAAATACTGGCGTTATTCGCTTTTCGTGCTTATCGCGGGGCTGGGTCTCACGATCTTCGCCGAGCTGACGCTGTTTCTGGGCGGCTTGCTGGGGGCCGTGACGATCTACGTGCTGCTGCGGCGTCAGATGTGGTTCTTGAGCGAACGGCGGCGGTGGCGGCGGAGCCTTGCGGCGTCGCTGCTGCTCGGCGAGGCGATCTTCTTCTTCCTCGTTCCGATCAGCCTGATCGTCTGGATGGTCGTCGACAAAATCCAGGGCGTGGCCCTCGATCCGCAGTCGGTCATCACGCCCGTCCGGCACGTCGCCGGACTCATCCAGCAGAAAACCGGCTACGACCTCTGGTCCGAGAGCAACCTGCAATCGGTGCTGGGCTACCTTCCCAGGGCGGGGCAGTGGCTCGTGGGCGGCATCGTGAATTTCGCCGTCAACCTCGTCGTGCTGCTCTTCGTGCTCTATTTCATGCTGATCGGGGGCCTGCGCATGGAGACCTACTGCCGCGAAATCCTGCCGTTCGACCGCGGCGCGGCGCGCAGCGTGATGCGCGAAATCCACATGATCGTGCGCTCGAACGCCATCGTCATTCCGCTGCTGGCCGTCTCGCAGGGCGTGGTGGCCTATGTCGGTTACCTGGCCTTCGGCGTTCCCGAGCCGCTTTTCTGGGGCGTGCTGACCTGCTTCGCCACGATTCTGCCCATCGTCGGCACGGCCCTCGTGTGGCTGCCGCTGGCGGCCTACATGAGCCTCGACGGCAACTGGGGGCAGGGCGTCGGGCTGGTGATGTACGGCACGCTGGTCGTCACGCAGGTGGACAACCTCGTGCGGATGGTCATGCAGAAGAAGATGGCCGACGTGCACCCGCTCATCACCATTTTCGGGGTCTTCATCGGTCTGTCGCTCTTCGGCTTTATGGGCGTCATCTTCGGGCCGCTGATGCTGGCGATGTTTGTCTTCTGCGTCAATGTCTTCAAACGCAGATACCTCGACGGGCTTCCCGACCGGGAACTGTTCCAGCCCGGCGGCAGATCGGGCGGATGATCGTTCTGTTTCCCGTCTTTTTTACGGAAAGAAAGCGGCCGGGGCGTTTTTCCTGAAAATTCCCCGGAAAAAAGTTGCATATTCGTGAGGGTTTATTACCTTTGTTATTCGAATAACAATGGATTCGTGCCAAAGAACCCTTAAATGATATTATAAAATGGCGAGAAATCTCAAAATCAGAGACCTTACGTTGCGTGACGGCCAGCAGTCGTCCTTCGCGACGCGTATGAACCAGGAGCAGATCGACCGCTGCCTGCCGTTCTACAAAGATGCCAATTTCTATGCGATGGAGGTGTGGGGCGGCGCCGTCCCCGACTCGGTGATGCGTTATCTCGACGAGAATCCGTGGACGCGCCTCGAAACCATCCACAAGGCAGTGGGCGATGTCTCGAAACTCACGGCCCTTTCGCGCGGCCGCAACCTGTTCGGCTACTCGCCCTATACGGACGAAATCATCGACGGCTTCTGCCGCAACTCGATCCGGAGCGGTTTGGGCATCATGCGGATCTTCGACGCCCTGAACGACGTCGACAACGTGAAATCGACCGTCAAATACGTCAAGCAGTACGGCGGCATCGCCGACTGTGCGGTTTGCTACACCGTGGACCCGAAATACCCCGAACCGGGTTTCTGGGCCAGGCTGACGGGCAAATCGGCCCCCAAACCGGTCTTCACCGACGCCTATTTCCTCGACAAGGCCCGCCAGATGGCCGCACTGGGCGCCGACATGATCACCATCAAGGACATGTCGGGTCTGATTCCGCCGCGCCGCGTCGCCACGCTGGTGCGCCTGCTGAAGAAGAACCTTTCGGTTCCCGTCGATTTCCATACCCACTGCACGCCGGGCTACGGACTGGCTTCGGTGCTTTCGGCCATCATCGCCGGGGTCGACGTCGTGGACACCAACTGCTGGTACTTCGCCGAAGGCACGGGCGCCCCGGCCATCGAGCTGATCCATGTTTTCTGCAAGAAGCTGGGCATCGAAACGGGCGTGAACATGGAGGCCGTGGCCAAGATCAACACCCAGCTGCGGGACATCCGCAAGGAGCTGAACCAGTCGGTCTTCGGCGTCGAGAAACCCGAGCCGAAGGCGTTCAACCCGGTGACCGACACGCTTCCCGCCGAGATCGACGCCCTGTTCGACCGGGCGATCGCCGCGGCGCAGCACGACGACGAGAACGCCACGATCGACGCCTGCCGCAAGATCGAGGCCTATTTCGGCTTCCCGGCTCCGAACGAACTGGTGCAGAAGGCCGAGATTCCCGGCGGCATGTATTCGAACATGGTGGCCCAGCTCAAGCAGCTCAAGGCCGAGGAGATCCTGCCCCGCGCCATGGAGCTGATCCCTTCGGTGCGCCTGGCCGCGGGTCTGCCGCCGCTGGTGACCCCCACCTCGCAGATCGTGGGTGCGCAGGCCGTCAACTGCGCCCTCGACGAGAAGGCCGGACGTCCGATGTACACCAACAAGTCGTCGCAGTTCGTGGGCCTCGTGAAGGGCGAGTACGGCAAGACGCCGGTGAAGATCGACCCCGAGTTCCGGTTCAAGATCTGCGGCGTGCGCGAGGAGACTCCCTACGACACCTCGAAATACCAGATGCAGCCCAATCCCGAGCTTCCCGAAGCCGGAGGCGTGAAGCTCGCCGCCGATGAAAAGGAGGTGCTGCTGCTGGAGTTGTTCCCGCTGGTCGCCAAGACGTTCCTGACCAATATGAAGGTGAAGGCCTACGAGGCTTCGAAGCCGGCCGAACCTGCCGCCAAGGCCGGGGAGACGCCCGCCGGAGAGACGCAGGCCGTGATCACGGGCAACGTCGTGACGGCTCCGCTGCCGGGCCGCATCATCGAACTCAAAGTGAAGGTCGGCGACGCGGTGAAGGCCGGACAGGAGGTCGCCGTTCTCGAAGCGATGAAGATGGAGAACGCCATCACGAGCGATTTCGCCGGTACGGTCAAGCAGATTCTGGTCCGTCAGGGGCAGACCGTGGCTACCGACGCCGTTCTGATGGAGATCGAATAACACGATCCATTCTTTCCGGACGCCATTCCGTCCGCAGCGCCCGAATGCGTTGCGGACGGAACTTTTTTTCGGAGGCTTCGGTCGTGATCCCGGACGCTTCCGCGACGATGCTGCCTGCTGCATTGCAGTACGCTGCCCCGAGCGCATCGGCCGCCGCGCCCGGGCGCGGACCGGGGCTTGCCGGGGATGTGAAGGACGCCTTGCGGACCTTGCTTCCGATGCTGCGCGAACGTTCCGACCGGACGTTCCTCCGACCGCCGGCTGAAAATCTGCGGCGTCTTGTGCGACGACATGACCGTCGCGCCCGTCGCCACGGCCAAGAGCAATCTGAAACACCTCCGCGAACTGGTCTGACCGGTGCGGCGAGACTACTCTTCCGGCGTGGGGGCTTCGTCCGTCCGGTCGGTGTAGAGAATTCCGTCGAGATGGTCTGTTTCGTGCTGGAAGATTACGGCCGTGAATCCGTCGATCGTCTCCGTTTTTTCGGCGAACCGCTCGTCGCGGTAGCGCAATACGATCCGCTGCGCCCGCACCACCGTGCCCGCTAATCCCGGAATCGAGAGACATCCTTCCCGTCCCGGGGCGGTTTCGGCCGACGATTCGACGATCTCCGGGTTCAGGTAGAATTCGAACGGCTCTCCGGGCTTGTCGAAACGCTGCACGGCGATCATCCGCCGGAGAATCCCCACCTGCGGGGCGGCGATGCCTACGCCCGTGTTCTGCGGGTCCTGCACCGTCGCGAGCATCCTGCGGCGCAGGACGGCGTAGTCGTCTGTCCGCAGCATCCGCCCGGTCACCGGAGCGGCCTTTTGACGCAGGACGAGCGAGTCGGCCGGGTTTCCGACGGTCAGTATGCGCATGATTTCTCCCTTCCCGGCGTGAATGGTCTCCTCCTCTGCGGCGCTGAACCCTCCGGAGCATCCGGTGAACGCCAGCGTTGCGGCCGCGCAGGCCGCCAGTATCGTTTTCTTTTCCATGATAGCCGCTGTTTCTGTGAATAGGCTTTTTCCCGGTAATTCGCCCGGTTTTTCCGAATAACGAAAAAACGGAGATCGTTTAGACCTCCGTTTCCTTCCGTAGCGGGTCCGAGACTTGAACTCGGGACCTCATGATTATGAATCATGCGCTCTAACCAGCTGAGCTAACCCGCCATTGCTGAAAGCGAGTGCAAAGGTAATAGAAATTTTCAATCGTGCAAAATCTTTCGGCAAAAAAACGCCGTAAAATTTATGATTCCGGGTTGTGGCATTGATTTTGAGCGCGCTACGAAAAAACCGCAATCTATGTCTCTTACCCAATCGGCGCGTGCCGGAATCCGTGATGCGCTCGGTGTTGTCAAACTCATCGCCGGACTGGTGCTCCTCGTGGCCCTCTCGTGGGAGATCATTGCCGGCGACCATGTCCACATGTCCCGCACCTACCTTGCGATCCAGTTCGTCGTCTGCCTCGTTTTCCTGTGCGATTTCTTCGTCCGCTGGGCCGCTACCGAACGTCCGGGCCGTTTTTTCTGGCGCAACCTGCCGTTCCTGCTGCTTTCCGTACCCTACCTGAACATCCTGGCGTGGAGCGGCGTCGGCATGACCCACGACTGGGGCGTGCTCGTCGGGCTTATCCCGCTGCTCCGGGCCTTCCTGGCCATGGTGATCATCGTGCGGTGGCTGGTCTCCGAAAACAGGATGCGGAGGCTCTTTTTCGCCTATATCTTCACCGTCGTCATCTTTACCTATATCTCCGGGCTGGTGTTCTACGACTACGAGGTGCTCGTCAATCCCAAGCTCCACGGCTTCGGCAATGCGCTCTGGTGGGCGTGGATGAACGTCACGACCGTCGGTGCGGAGATTTTCCCCGTCACGGCCGTCGGCAAGGTCTTCTGCGTGCTGCTTCCGTCGTTGGGCATGATGTTCTTTCCGATCTTCACGACCTATGTCCTGCAGGAGTACACCCATAAGAAGGGAGAGTAGCCTTCTGTAAACCTCCCGGCCGTTGTTACGGCCGGGAGGTTAAAATTGCCGGAACAGCGTTATTTTACGCTTTTCGGCACACGCGGCTCCGTCAGGACCGGGCGGCGATCCCGTTCAACCCGATCAGCTGCACACGCTGTTCCAGGTCGCCGACGTCGGGCCGCGAGTGCCGCTGGGTGAACGAGCGGTAGTTGTAGACGGTGCGGATCGAACAGTGCAGCAGCGCGGCGATGGTCGCCGTGTCGGTGATGCCCAGGCGGATCAGCGCGTAGATGCGCAGCACGGTGGTCAGCTCGCCGTCGTGACGCCCCTCGGTGCGGGCCTCGTCGGCAAGCAGGCCGTTCATCTCGTCGATGAACGAGGGAAAAAGCCCGAGGAAGGTCTTGTCGAAAAGCGCATAGAACTCCTTCAGCTCGTCGTTGCGGATGTTGCTGCGGGCGCATTCGCGGCGAAGTTCGGCGATCCGGTCGTCGCGCAGCATCTTGTTGACATACTGATACGTACCCGAGAGTTTGTTGATATATTCCGAAATCGTCTGGAGAAAGCCCCCGATATAGACCTCCTTGATCCGGTTGGCATCGGCGATCCGGAGGTTCTGCGCGCTCAGGCGGTCGTTCGTCTCGCGCAGGATCCGGGCCAGGCCGTTGAGTTTGTCGTTCGACTCGCGGAGGGTTTGCTGCACGGCGCAGAGCTTCCGGTTGCGGGACAGCACGTAAAGCCCCGCGGCGACGGCCGAGACGAAAAAGAGCAGGATGACGACGATCAGCACGATGTACATCGTGTGCAGGCGGGCGTTGCGCTCGCTGTAAGCCGCCTCGATCTGCGGCAGGATGGCCATGTCGCGCCACGAGCGGCTCGGGGAGTTGAAGAAACGCGTGTCGCGGATCGCCACGCGGATATAATCCATCGCCCGATCGACGTCGCCCCGGTTGAAAAGCTCCTCGGAGACGGCGCACAGCGACCCGTGGTCACGCACGGCGGACTGGATGTCGGCCATGGCCGAACGTATGAACCAGGCGAGTTCCTCGTCGGGACGCCCCGCCTTCCCCTCGAGCTGCGCCTTGTGGTTGGCGGCCTTGGCGTAGGAGTGGGAATCGGAAGGGACCGAGACCAGCAGGCTGTCGCAGAGGGTCGAAGCCTCGGACCAGTCCTTGCGGACGATGGCATCCATATACCCGTAGTACAGGCTCGTGAAGGTGTCCTCGCTGATTTCCGCCGCGCTGACCGCATAATAGTGCTCGCGCCGGCGGAAAAGGTCGCGGCGTTCGCCCGGCTCGGTCAGGGCGTAGAGTTCGCGGTTCATGCGATGCCGGGCGACATAATAGGATTGCAGCGCCCGGCGGCTGACGTGCACCGTGTCGCGGATACCGCTCAAGATCTCCTCGGCCTCGTAGAAACGTCCGCCCAGGCTGTAACAGAGCGCAATCCCGGAGCGGGCACGCATGATCAGGTCGTTGTCGCCGGTCTTCTCGGCCAGCGCAAGAGTTCGCCGGAGGTAGAGAAGCGCGAAGTCGCTCTGGTAGGAGTTGTAATTTTCGGCGAGCCGCTCGGTCAGGTCGAAACGCTCGCGCAGCGAAAGCCCGTCGCGGGCCAGGGCGCGCTTGAGCGAATCAATGCGGGATTCGCGCCGCGCCGTGTACTCGCCGCTGCGGGCGATCACCCGATCGAGACTGCGGAACAGCTCCTGCAGGTCGGTCTTTTCACCCGGGGAAGCCGGAGCCGCGGACAGCGCGGAGAACAACGCTGCGGCAAGAAGGAGGATTTTCATTTCAGGTTTCGGTTTAATGCAAACATAGCGTTTTAATAACACAAAAGCAAATCAGAAGAAAGGGCCTGTGTATTACAAATGTATTAAAAAGTAAAATATCAAAGTTTCAGCATTTACATAACGCACGGGGGTGTAAAAATCGAACATGCTGACAATAAACAAGTTAAGATTTACATTCATTTACATTTTCGGGCAAGGCCCTTTCCGCATATTTATTAAGGGCTATCTTTGTAATGAAAATATTTTCAATATTCACCCGAAATTTAGCTAAAATTTTCCAAACTTTTTCAGACCAATTAACCTAAATGCTATGAGAACAACTCTATCTCTGAAAATCCCGAAGAGGAGCGTCACCCCGCTGATCGCGGTACTGCTGCTGACCGGCACGGTATCTCTGGGCACAGCCTGCGACGACGACAAGGACTACTCCCGCAGGGAACACATCGAGTGGTCGAACTCGCCCGAGTTCGAAGAAGCGCTGACGGGAACCCTGCACATCCCCGTCAGAGCGTCGAAAGAGCAGGACGCCACTCCGTTCAAAAGATCCATCTATATCAGAAGCAATGTGGCTTATCAGGTCGGATTCGAAGGCGAAAAGGAAGAGTCCGGAGAACTGCCGGCCGAGGAGTGGCTCAACGTCGACGAAATCAAACGCGGCGTCAGGCCCGGAATCGACGAACTGGTCCTGCTGATCACCCCGCACACGGAGTCCTACGTAGAACGGAAAGGGTGCATCTCGCTGCACACCGACGTCGAATTCCTCAATGAATTCATCGCCGTGGTGCAGGGATTCCCGAAATACACCAAAGATTACGAGGGCAACTTCGACTGGCTGAAGTACGGTTCGGCGGAACCTCTGGAGACCCGGGGCGAAACGCCGATCGACAGCTGGACCGCCGACCAGAAGAAAATGGGGCTGGAATCGACGCCCGCACAGGAGGGAGGCACGGCCTACTGCTACGGCAAAAACGGCTACGTCAAGCTCGGCGACGACGCCGGACACGGAGCCAACCTGCTGACCCCGTACGATCCGGGCATCCGGAACGACACGGCCGCCATGGTCCGTTTCAACGCCATCGCCTATGCGGCGGCCGACGGCACGAAAGACAACGACGAACTGACTGTGCGGATCACGGGAGGCGGGCAGTTCGCCGACGGAACCACCGAGAAAACCGTCCGTGTGGGACACCTCGACCCCACGGCCGCGGAGCTTCCGACGGCCATGTGGAAAAACTCCCAGCAGGAGTTCATCATCTTCTCCCACCCCAAAAATCCCTTTACGAGCAACACGCGCATGGAACTGATGGCCGGCAAATACGAGATGGAGAGCGGCAACACACGCATCTTCATCGACAACCTCTACGTGCTGCGCCTGAAATGGTACGATTTCGAAGACCTGTTCGGCAAACTCCCCTGGGAACAGAATGCCCCGCGACACTAAAAACCCAAACTACGACATACGATGAAAAAATTCTACACCAAGCGCTTCAGCCTGATCTGCGCCTTCGCCGCCTCGGCCCTATTGCTCGGGGGGGGGTGCAGCGAGGATGAAACGGAGCCGGCTATCGGCTCGAAAGGCGTCAGCAGCGAAGTCTTCGTCTCCAGCGACGCAGGCTCCCGCACCATCAAGGTAGAGACCTCCGGACCGTGGCAGGCGCGGCTCACGCCCGAGACCAGACTCTGGGTCTCGGTCGACGGCGCCGACAGCGGCGAAACGGGCGGCTCGCTCAACCTCAATTACCGGACCAACAACTCGCTTCCCCGCAAGGGAACCATCCTCGTCTCATCGGCCCGCCAGCAGGTCGTCGACACGATTTACCTGATGCAGTACGGCACGACGCCGCTCCTGGAGTTCAAGTACATCGGAAAACAATATTCGTCCGTTAGCACGATCGACTCCGTTGCGATCGACACCAACATTCCGTTGTCCAAGAAAATCTACTGGACGGTCGTTTACGACGAGAATTCCGCTGCCGAACCGTGGGCCGACAGCGTCAGCTACGCCCAGGATTTCAAGTATTTCCGGTTCCGGATCGCCGACAACAAGAAATTCGAGCCCCGCGCGGCACGGTTTCGTCTGCGATTCCGGGATGACTGGGGCGAAGATCACACAACCTATTTCACAGCCTATCAGGGTATCCCGGGCGGTACGGCGGAGACCCGCGAGATGACCTTCGAGGAGCTGCGCGGGCTGATCGCGGAGGCGGAAGGCGAGATCACCCTCGATCAGGACATCGCCGTAAGCGGCACGGTCATCAGCGACTGGGCCTCGCCCAACATGGCCGGAAGCCCCATGCTCAAGGCCGCGGCAAAACCCGATCTGGGCATCAACGACTGCACGGCCTACATGCAGAACGCCGACGCCTCGCTGGGTCTCGCTCTGGTCACGACCGACGCCCAGCAGAACAACCTGCAACGATATGACAAACTCAAACTCTGGTGCAAGGGCCTCACGCTGACCAAGCGGAGCAACCCCGAGCGCTACACGCTCAGCGGCGTGACGCAGGACCACATCGTCACCAAAGAGGCCGGAACGGCCGAAGAGCTGCCCGCGAAGCGGCGCTTCATCGACCAGCTGACCGACGCCGACATCTACACCCAGGTGACGCTCAAACGCTGCCAGATGGCCGTGCGCACCGGACGTTTCATCCCCGTGCACATCAACTACACCAACAGTTTCAACAACTACTACCCCGCAGCCGTACTCGACCGTCACGGCGACATGATCTACCTGATGACCAACCACGGCTGCGACTGGCGTTTCAAGGAGATGCCCGACGGCGAGGGAACGATCACAGGCATCATCGTACACGAGCCTTACACCTTCTTCGAGCGGGGCGGCGACATCGGCCGTTACCAGATCCGCAACGTGACGCGCGAGGACATCGCGCTGGACGAGTCGGCCGACAACGTCTTCTCGGCCGTGGCCGTGGAGTGGAGTCCCGACGGCAGCAAAGACCCCCGCGCCTACGCATTCCCGCAGTATCCGCATCCGGCAACCGACAGCGGTCAGGCGCATTGCGTGGCCGCAACGACGGGTTCGGGACTCTCGTTTATGAGCACCTACGCCTGGCTGGCCGTCGGCAGCGCCTACCGGGCCGCCGAAAACGGGCTGACCATCAACAACGCCTCGTGGGGCCACAAACAGCTGTGGGACACGGCGAAGAACACGGGGAACTCCCTGATCTTCGAGTTCTCGACGCAGGGCGTCAGCTCCACGCAATGCTCCTTCGTCTTCACCTGCCGCTACCACTCGGCACAGGGCGGACTGCGCTACTGGACGGCGGAATATTCGCTCGACGGCGACAACTGGAAGAAGCTCACCGATTTCACGGTTCCCGACAACGGCAACTGGGGCAACATGCAGCTTGAGCAGCTTTCGGGCGACAAGAACGTGTGGATGCAGGTTCCCACCGAGATTCTGGGACAGAGCGTGGCATGGATCCGCCTGCGCCCCGTGCAGAACAAGATCGGCACGGCGACGACCTACGACACCGCGACCATCGCATCCAACGGACAGGTAGCCAACGCATTCACCGTCTCCTACGCAGCCCTGCGTTACAACAAATAAACCAGCGAACGACATGAAAACATACGACACGATACAGATGCTGCGCCGGCTGGCTTTCGGGGCGACGCTGCTCACGGCCACGGCCCTGCTGCCCGCCTGCGACGACGATCCCGCCGCACCGGACGAGGAACTGACGACCGATCCGGGAACGAGCGTCCAGCCCGAAACCCTGCGTTTCATCAGTTACAATATTCTCGAGGGCATGAAGCTCGACAAAGCCCAGAACTTCGACAACTTCGTCGACTGGGTGAAGGAGAAGGACCCCGACTTCATGGCCCTCTGCGAGTGCAACGCATTCACCGAGGAGTCGCTCACGGCCCTTGCCGGCCGCTACGGGCACCCCTACGCCATACTCTGCAAGGAGAGCGGATTTCCGGTGGGGCTGACGTCGAAATACCCCATCGAACTGCGCAACCGCCTGCTCGAAGACGTTCCCCTCTGGCACGGAGCCATCCACACCCGCATCAAGGACATCAACGTCGTGGTGCTGCACCTCTATCCCTTCGGAACCTATCCCAACGGGCAGGGCGCAGCCGGGACGGGCAACACCTACCGCGACCGGGAGATCAACTGCATCCTCGACAGCACCATCCGCCGCTATCCGGTGGAACCGCTGTGGCTGATGGCGGGCGACTTCAACTCCTATTCGCCCAAGGATGCCGACGCGATGCCCGCGAACACCTATTTCGAGACGCATTCGATCATACTCAAGAGCGGCTACTGCGACGCCCTGCGCGACCGCCACAGCCAGTTCTTCCACACCGTTCCCACCCCCTACAACGGCGAATCGACGGCGGATCAACGGCGGATCGACTTCATCTACGCCTCGCAGGCCGTGATGCGTGAAATAACCGACTCGCGCATCATCTACGACGAATTTACCGCCACGCATTCGGACCACTACCCGGTGATGATCGAATTCCGCCACTACCCCTCCGGGAAGCAAGCATCAGGAGTTGCACTTAAATAAAAATTCGCATGAAACAATATATCATATTACTGATCCTGCTGGTTTCGGGAGCGCTGACGGCAGCGCCTGCCTTCGCGCAGAAAAGCGGAACCAAACATACCGTAACGGGCAAGGTTACGGACCAGAGCGGCGAGCCGCTGATCGGCGCGACCGTACTGGTGACGGGCACGACGAACGGCGCCAGCACCAACGCCACGGGCGATTATTCGATCCAGGTTCCCGAAGGCGCTTCGCTGACCTTCCAGTACATCGGCTATGAAGCCAAAACCGAAAAGGTCGGCGCGCGCACGAAGGTCGACGTGAAACTCGAACAGAGCAAGCAGACCATCGACGAAGTGGTCGTGATCGGCTACGGCACGGTGAAGAAAACCGACCTGACGGGTTCGGTGGCCAACGTCAAGATGAGCGACATCAAGGACGTGCCGGTGGTTTCGGTCGACCAGGCCCTCCAGGGCCGCATCGCCGGCGCCGACATCATGGCCACGACCGGAGAGCCGGGCGCCACGACCTCGATCCGTATCCGCGGCACGCGCTCGATCTCGGCATCGAACGAACCGCTGATCATCGTCGACGGCGTCATCGACGGCATTCACGACCTGAACGACATCAACTCCGCGGACATCGAGTCGATCTCGGTGCTGAAGGACGCCTCGTCGACGGCCATCTACGGCGCGCGCGGCTCGAACGGCGTGATCGTGATCACGACCAAGAAGGGCCGCGGCATGGACGGACGCCCCAACATCACCTTCAAGACCGACCTGGGATTTTCGCAGCTCCCGCGTCAGCTCGACATCATGGATGCCACGGAGTTCGCCCGCTACCGCAACGACTACGCCTATTTCTTCTCAAGCGCCGACGGCAACGATAAAATCGAACCCGACTCGCCGATGTCGAAATACCCCTTCCCCAACCCCGAGGCCAAAGGCGTCGGCACGAACTGGATCGACACCATCACGCGCACGGCGCTCTATCAGAATTACGACCTTTCGATTTCGGGAGCCTCCGCGAAAAGCTCCTACTACGCCTCGGCCGGATTCAACGAAACGCAGGGAATCATCGACAACAGCGGGCTGAAACGTTACTCGGCGCGCCTGAAGGTCGACCACGAGTTCGCCAAATGGCTCAAGGCCGGACTGAACCTGAGCTACACCTACCGCGATCAGGACGAAAACCTGGCCACCATCGGCGGAACCAACTGGTGGAACGCCGCCGTGTTCCTCAGCCCGTTCCTCTCCCCCACATCCGACATGAACGACCTGTGGTACTCGGGACAGAAATTCAACAACCCGCGCATCATGCTCGACCACTGCCTCAAGAACGCCCGGCGCATTTCGCTCAACAACAGCGCATTCGTCGAGGTGACCCCCGTCAAGGGGCTGAAGCTGCGCAGCCAGTTCACCTACTACTCCTACCAGCGCCACGGACGCTACTACGAGCCGGGATACCTGCCTGCCAAGAAGGAGAACGAAGGCGGTTACGCCAGCCGCGACGAGTACGACGACACGAGTTTCTCAAGCGAAAATACGGTCTACTACGAATTGCGCCCCAAGAGCGGCCACAATTTCGACGTGCTGGGCGGATACACCGCGCAGATCAAGTACGACAACAACCTGAGCATCACCGGGCGCGGCTATACGCTCGACGAACTCACCTGGAACAGCATGGCCGCGGTTCCCGACAAGCAGAACACCTCGATCAGCACCAACCACACGGACTGGACCAAGATGTCGGTGTTCGGACGTCTGAACTACAACTACAAGGAGCGTTACTACGTTACGTTCACGGCCCGTTACGACGGCGCCTCGAACTTCGCCGCCAACAAGAAATGGGGATTCTTCCCCTCGGCGGCCCTTCGCTGGAACATCGCCAACGAGAAGTTCCTGCAAAAAGCCAAGTGGATCGACGAACTGGCCCTGCGCGCCAGCCTCGGACGCACCGGTAACGACGCCATCTCGGCCTACCGTTCGCTGGCGGCCGTCGGCAACTCGACGAGCGGCTACCTGATGGGAGGCACGCAGCAGCTGGCGGTCTACCCGTCGCGTCTGGCATCACCCGACCTGACGTGGGAAACCTCCGACCAGTATACCCTCGGAGCCGACATCTCGCTGTTCGACGGACGGCTCAACGTCACGGCCGACGCCTATCTGATCAAGACCCGCGACCTGCTGCTGACCGTACAGGTAGCCTCGCAGACGGGTTACACCAACTACTTCGCCAACGCCGGACGCACTACCAACAAGGGGTGGGAACTCACCGTCGAAAGCCGCAACATCGTCCGTCCGAAATTCCAGTGGTCGACGACCCTCACCCTGTCGCGCAACAGGCAGATGGTGGACGACATCGCCTCGGAAGACTTCGTGACAGCCTACTCGTCGCCGTCGTCGTCGGGAACCACCTACATGATGTACGGCTACAAGAAGGGCTACACGCTCAACGCCCTCTGGGGATTCCGCTACGGCGGCGTATGGCACAACCAGGAAGAGGTCGAGCGCAACAAGATCACCAAGGCCTACGCCTCGGCCAGCGGCAACACCTTCAAGCCCGGATACGCCCGCTATCAGGACATCAACCACGACGGAGCGCTGAACAGCGACGACCTGGTCTACCTCGGATCGGCCGACCCGGACCTCTACGGCGGTATCCAGAACACGTTCAACATCCATAACTTCACATTCAGCTTCTTCTTCAACTACTCGATCGGCGGCAAGATCTACAACGTCGCCGAACTCTGGATGGGCAACGGTTCGCCCTATACCAACCAATACAAGTACATGCAGAACTCCTGGCATCCGGTCCGCAACCCGAATTCGAACCTGCCGATGGCCGGCAGCTACGACGCCCTGCCCAGCGACCGGCTGGTGCACGACGCAAGCTACCTGCGGCTGAAGAACATCTCCGCGAGCTACACGTTCGACATGCGCAAGGTCACCAAAAACCGCCTGCGCGACATCCGCGTAAGCGTCAGCGGCGAGAACCTCTACCTGTGGAAGAAATACAACGGATTCGACCCGGACGTTTCGACATCGAGTTCCAACTCGGCCCTGCGGCGCGTCGACATCGGCGCCTATCCCAAGCCCCGGACCATTATTTTCAGCCTCCAGATCAGATACTAACAGCCAAGACCATGAAATCATACAGTTTCCTGAAAAAATACCTGCTGGCAGCCACGGCAACCGCCGCCCTGCTGTTCAGCGCGTGCGACCTGGACGAACACCCCACGTCGTTCGTAGGACCCAAGGAGTACTACAAGACCCGGGCGCAATGCCTGGCGGGCCTGAACGCCTGCTACATACCGATCAACAGCATCTACGACTACTGTTTCCTGATTATGACCGAAGGCGTCACCGACCTGATGTACATCGCTTCGGGAACCAAGGACGCCCAGCTCGACATATCCCCCGCGAAGCCGCTCAACGGCCAGAAGATATGGACCCAGTGCTACAAGGGCGTCATGTACTGCAACTCGACCATCGCCGCCATCGAACGTTCGCCCCTGAACGACATCAAGGAGTCTTCGGAAGCCGACAAGCTGCCGCTGCTGGCCGAAGGCGTGGTCATCCGCTCGTTCTACTACTGGCTGCTGACCTGCATCTTCGGCGACGTGCCCTTCTACACCAAGGAGGTCGCCGACCAACAGGTGATGCAGGAGATCGCCCACATGGGCCGCATGTCGGCAAAGGAGACCCGCGACTACCTGATCGACGAATTGCAGCGTTACGTGCCCTCGATGGACCAGGTGCGTTCGTCGGAGGTCGCAGACAACCGCATGGGCGCCGCGATGGGCTGGATGATGATTGCCAAGCTCGCGCAGTGGAACCACCGCTGGGACGACGCCCTCAAGGCGCTCGGCGAACTGGAGAAAATCTACGGCGACCTGCAACAGTATCCGCTCGAAGACATCATGTTCCGCAACAAGAACACCCCGGAGTCGATCTTCGAGGTGCAGCGCACCTACACGCCCGGCGGACTGTCCGTCACGACCAACGTGGCAGCCATCACCACTCCGTACCACAACGGCAAGGGCATCTACGACGGCGTGGAGATTCCCGAAATGGGCACGGGCATGACCACCTGGACCTCCATGCGCCCCAACAGCTACTTCTGCGACGGTCTCCAGACCAAAAAAAGCAACGACAAGCGCAAAACGCTGAACATGGCGTGGGAATACGACGGCAAGCCCTTCTCGGGCGTGGGAACCCGTCCGTGGCTCGGCCCGAAATTCTGGTGCCCGGGGATGCAGAACACCGCCGACTTCTCCAACCAGAAGGTATTCCGCTATGCCGACGCCATCCTGATGATGGCGGAGTGCTACGCCGAGACGGAGGACTCCGACGAGGCCGTCCGCTACCTGAACATGGTCCGGGAACGCGCCGGAACCACCGCCTACGTCTTCAAGAACAAAGATGCGCTTCTGGAGGAGATCCAGAAGGAGCGCGGACGCGAACTGCTGGGTGAATTCCAGCGCAAGTTCGACCTGGTACGCTGGGGAATCTGGTATCAGATGACCTACGAATACACCAACTACCCGACGCTCAAGGACAACATGCTCCCCTGCCACGAATACTACCCGATCCCCGACAAGGAGGTCGTCTATTCGGGCGGCGCACTCGACAACAAGGCCTATAACGAATACGGCATGTAAGGCCGACGGAACGAACAAAAAAACACAACGATGAAAAACAACCTTACAGACAGCATCTACAAAGCGTGGCACACGGGCATCCTGCCCCTCGTCACGGCGCTGCTCCTGCTGACCGGATGCGAAATGGATTCGGACATGGACCTGCCGCTGAATGTGGATTCCAACAAATACACGCTGACTTCGGACGCCGGCTCCACCCAGGTGCGGATCTATTCCACCGGCGAATGGTCGGTCCGTCTGTCGGAAGACGTGGAATGGGCCTCCATCAACCGCCTGAACGGCTCGGGAAACACCCCCGTACTGTTCAAATACGGCGCCAACTACGGCGTGCCGCGCGCCGTGGACATCATCTTCACCCGCGGCGGACTCGAACAGGCGGTACGCATGACGCAGGAGGGCGAAGACCCCATCCTGTCGTTGGAGGAGAGCCGCATCGAGATTTTCAGCAACCCCTGGGACCTCCGCATCGGGCTTGACAACAACCTCCGGGAGGATTACAAACAGATCCGGGACACCATCGTCTATTCGGTGATTCCCGACGAGGACGACGACGAAACGCCCGAGCCGGACGAGGAGTGGATCGAAAACCTGGCCGTCGGAACCGACGCCGTCACGTTCAGCACCCTGAAGAACAACTCGCCGCGCAAACGGCAGGCCGCGATCACGCTGACCTATATCGACGCCAAGGAGAAGAAACACGCCGTCACGCTGACCGTCACGCAGGCGACCGAAGAGGCCTGCATGACCTTCACGCCCTACCGCGCCAAGACCACGCGCAAGGCCACGACCATCAAGGCCGAGCTGAAGCACAACCTGGGCAGCCTGCTCGGCAAGGTGGTCTGCACGCCGACCTACGAAGGCGCGTCGGCCGACTGGATCGAGAACATCACGCTCGAAGACAAAGTGCTGTCGTTCGACGTGAAGGAGAACGACTCGGAAGGCCCGCGCAGCGCGTCGATCGCCTTCTCGCTGCCGGGAACGGCCGGAGAGCTTACGCCCGCGGCGCCGTTCGTCGTCGAACAGACCTACGAAGCCGACTACCGCACGCTGATCAAGGGCGAGAGCGGACAGGTCGTGATCAACAATCCCGAAGCCAGCTTCGAGGGCATCGTGATCAGCGACAAGGACAACGCCAACGTGGAGACGACGCCCAACACGGCACGCAACGCCACCGACTACACGGTGAACGCCAAGACGGCCTACGTGCAGATGCTCGACGGCAGCTACGGATACCGCCTGCAATTCGACGCGGCGGACGACAACACGCTGAAACGCTACTCGCAGGTGAAAATCTCGCTCAACGGCGTGACCCTCACCAAGGAGGCCGATCCCGAACGCTACACGCTCAGCGGACTGACGGCGGCCAACATCGTCAGCCAGACGCCCGGAACGGCCAGCGACCTCATCCGCAAGGAGAAGTCGATCGGCCAGCTCACCGACGAGGACATTTACACCTACGTCTCGCTCCGGGAGGTGGAATTCGCCCTGCCCGACGGCAGCTACACCAACGTCAACGAAGGCTATTTCGGAACGGCCAACCACACCAGCTGCGTACCCCGAACGCTCTGTGACAAGGACGGCGGCGCGATCTCGATGCTGGTCAACAACAAGACTCCCTGGCGGCGCGACGGCAGCGGCATGCCCAAAGGCAAGGGCACGTTGAGCGGCGTCATCGTCCACGACCTCCAGCCCCGCTACGGCTACACCAACGAGGGGTACATCGGCCGTTACTCGGTCCGCGTGCTCGAAAAGGAGGAGATCGACCTCGCCGCTTCGGAGTCGAGCTCCAACCGCCAGACGCTCGTCGAGTGGAACTGGAACAACGCCGAGGTCAGGACCAACGCCGACGGAACGATCGCCCCGGATAGGGGCAACGGCTCGCTCTGGTGCACCGACCCCGCAGCCAAATACCTCCTGGACAACGAGTACAACGGACTCACGACCAGCGCCGGGCTGAACGGCAAGAACGCCCTGAAATTCGAGAACACCTACTGGTGGGACTTCGCCGAAAACACGGGCTACGCCGTGGCGCTGAAGTTCTCGACCGAGGGCGCCGGCGCGAACCTCTCGCTCAACTTCACCAACTCGCAGGGCAACGCCGGCGGCACGAGCATCTACGGCCCCGTCTACTGGCAGGTGGAGTACTCGACCGACGGGGTGAACTTCACCGTGCTGCCCGAATCGGGCTTCTGCTGCCGGCCGTTCGTCTATTGGCAGGGAGCAGGCGGCAAAGACCTCTCCTACTGCGCCGTCCCGGGCTACGCCGACCGCGTGTTCATCCTGCCGGACGCCCTGCGCAACCGCCCGGAGGTCACGCTGCTGATCAAGGCCCGGAGCACGCAGTGCATCGCCTCGAACACCGCCACGGTGGACCAGGGAGACACGGGCACGATCACATCCGACATGGCGGCCAACAAGCGTTCGCCGATGCGTTTCGGAACCATAGCCGTAAAGAGTAACAAATAAACCGCTCAGGCGGGGAGGGCGCGTCCCTCCCCCGCCGATGCGCGAAACCAAATTCAGACCACGATGAAACAGATAAAATCATTGTACCGAAGGCTGCTGCTCCCGCTGCTGGGCGGGCTGGCGCTCACGGCCTGCGAAAAAGACAACGGCGAAGAGACCCGCATCTCCGAGTTCGGCCCCTACAAGAAAGAGATCATAGCCCCCTGGAAAGGCGGTACGGGGAGCATTCCGGTCCTCGCCAACCAACCCTACGACATCGAACTGATCAATCCCGACAACGGATGGCTCACGCTCGACACAGAGGGCCGCGGAACGCATTTCACGGGCGACGACTATTTCAAATTCCAGGCCACGACCAACGACGGCTTCCCCCGCATGGAGGGCATCCGCCTCTGGACCCACAACCGCGCGGATACCATATACATCAAACAGGAGGGCTTCATCACCCCGAAACTGGACTTCTCGACCCGCAGCATCATGGTGCTCGGCGACGGCGGACAGGCGACGGCGCAGCTCTCCACCAACCTCGAACTGGAGGACCTCCGGCAGTCGATCGTCTACACGAGCGCCGACGAGGGCGGATGGATTTCGGACCTCGACATCAGCAACGGGTTCCTGATTCTCCAGACCGACCCCAACGCCGACCCCGAAGCCCTGCGCAACGCCCGCATCACCCTCAGCTACCGCGACGGGTGGAACCGGACCATCTCCTCGACGGTCTACCTCACGCAGGCCAACGCCAAGAACGAGTTCGGGCACGAAATCTCGTTCAGCGAGGTGCGCGACCTGGTGGGCATCGTCAACAAGGACGTCTACATCGAGGGACGCATCATCAGCGACATCGGCAACGGCAACAACGGCGAGAACATGATGACGGGACAGACCTCGATCGACTACACCGAGACCTACCGCACGGCCTACATCCAGAGCCTCGACGGTTCGCAGGGCTTCATGATCAAGACCGTGACCGAAGACGACAACATCTTCGAACGTTACAGCAAGGTCCGCATCCTGCTCAAGGGCGTCACGGTCGAAGCGGAGTCGAACCCCGAACGCTACATTCTCAAGAAAGTCACCTCGGCGATGGTCATGTCCTCGGTGTCAGGCTCGGCGGCCGACATTCCGCAGAAGGTGAAGCGCTACAACGAGCTGACCGACATGGACGTATACACTTGGGTAACGCTGGCCGACTGCGAACTTCCCGTACGCAAAGGCAGCCTGACGCCGATCAACGAAGGCTATGCACGCAGCACCAATGCCAACCGCGAAACGAAATACCCGATGCTGGTGCGCGACAAGAACGGCGACAGCTTCTACATGCTGACCAACACCACCTGCAAATACCGCCGTACCGGGGAGATGCTGCCCTACGGTTCGGGGAACATCTCGGGCGTACTGGTTCACGAGACCCACGACCGCTTCGTCTGGATGGGATCGAAGGACATGGGCGACATCGGCCGCTACCAGATCCGCCACCTCACCCGCGAGGACATCGCGCTGGAGAAGGATTTCGAGAACAGCTTCTCGGCCCTCCTGACCGAATACCGCTACGGCAAGCTCGAAAGCCACATCTTCCGCCCCACGACCGGCAACAACGGCTACCTGACCTTCACCCATCCCGACGAGAAATCGGGCGACGCAGGCTGGGGCGTGAGCGACCCGAGCTACCTCGGCCCCATCGGCAACGAATCCAACCCCGACAAAGAGAAACCCTGGGGCGGCACCAATAAAGGCAACATCAACGGAAACGGCGTCGTCGAAAACGGCAAACAAATGTGTTCTGACCCCGGAACCAACAACGACGGCAAGGGAAACCTGACGAGCGCGGAATTCTCGGCCTGGACCAACAAGTGCCAGTGGTGGAACACCGAAACCGACCGCAGCGAAGCGTGGCTGCTCCACTTCTCGACGCAGGGCATCTCGACCGATGTGCTCTCGATGCAGGTAGCCATGCAGAACCGCAGCATCGGAGGCCCCCGCTACATCAGGGTCGACTGGTCGGAACACGGCGACAACAACCGCGACGACTGGAACCCGATCACCGAATTCCAGGTCCCCGACATCGTGAACTGGAACTACACCCTCTACTGGCAGTGCGCCGGCTACAAGTACATCAACGTACCTCTGCCGCTCGAACTGCTCGGCAAGGACGACGTATGCATCCGCTTCTCGGCCGCGAACAAGAAAGCCGGCGGCAAGGAAGACGGCGAGTTCGACGACCAGATCATCACCACCGGAGAGATCGCCTTCTCCTACATCGGCGTACGTTACAACAAATAACCCTATCCGGAAGCACCCCGCCTGCAAACGTTTTGCAGGCGGGGCTTCCCTAACCGCTCAACCAGAATCCAAACCGTGAAACACCTTCTATTCCTGATTTTCGCCGTCCAGGCCTGTCTGCCGGGATTCGCAGCCTGCGACGGACGCGTCCGCATCGTACCCCGCCCCGCCGAGGTCGAAGAACTGCCGGGATCGTTCCGGCTGACGTCCCGAACGCCCGTCGTCATCACGGACGAACAGCTGCGCACGCCCGCGGAGATTTTCGCCCGCGCCGTCGGCAAGCTCACCGGAACCGAACCCGCCGTCACCGCCGCACCCGAAAAACACGCCGTGACGCTGCAACTGCAACCGGGCTACGAAGCCGAAGAGTACCTTCTGGAAGTCGGCAGACAGCGCATAACGGTCACGGCATCGACGCCCCAGGCGGTGCTGCACGGGCTTCGAAGTCTCCAGCAGCTGGTCGCCGGAGGAGAGATTCCCGCCTGCGTCGTCCGCGACAAGCCCACGTTCGCCTACCGCGGGGCGATGCTCGACGTCTGCCGCCATTTCTTCCCGGTCGAGGACGTGAAGACCTACATCGACATCCTCTCGCTGCACAAGATCAACAAATTCCACTGGCATCTGACCGACGATCAGGGCTGGCGGATCGAGATCAAAAAATATCCGCTGCTCACCCAGATCGGATCCCGGCGTGCGGAAACGCTCGTCGGACGCTACGACAAGAACAAAGAGGGCGTTTACGACGGCAAACCCTACGGCGGGTTCTACACGCAGGAGGAGATCCGCGAGATCGTCAGCTACGCCGCAGAGCGGCATATCGAGGTGATTCCCGAAATCGAGATGCCCGGACACGGGCTGGCGGCGCTGACCGCCTATCCGTGGCTCGGCTGCACGGGAGGTCCCTATGCCGTATGGACCCATTGGGGCATCAGCGACGACGTTTACTGCGCGGGCAAGGAGACGACGTTCGAATTCATCGAGAAAGTGCTCACGGAGGTGCTCGCGCTGTTCCCCTCGAAGCTCATCCACATCGGCGGCGACGAGTGTCCCAAAGGACGCTGGAAGGCGTGCCCCCTCTGCCAGCAGCGCATCCGCGAGGAGGGGCTCAAGGACGAATACCAGTTGCAGAGCTACTTCATCCACCGCATCGAACGCTGGATGCACACCCACGGCCGGGAGATCATCGGTTGGGACGAAATCCTCCAGGGCGGCATTTCGAAAACCGCGAACATCATGTCGTGGAACGGAAGCGACCCCGGAATCAAGGCCGCACAGCGGGGAAACCCGGTGATTATGACGCCGAAATGGTACTGCTACTTCGATTACAGCCAGACCTCCGACCCGGAGCGTTACGAACCGCTGGGCAACACCCGCTACGTCTCGGTGCGGCAGGCTTACCGCCTCGACCCCTGC
>PPYF01026634.1_pt1 | contig 76814 bp, 79 predicted proteins | sample 1559871 | NCBI WGS metagenome assembly PPYF01 (sample SAMN08240021, study PRJNA423297) | Human gut metagenome, whole genome shotgun sequencing project.
ATTGTGTGGTGGGCATGTCCCTTAGCGTTTTGCTCAAAGGTTACATAGCGAAGTGTTCATTTCTACGATAGCGAAAATACGGAGTTGGCCGCATTGAAAAAATCCGTATGCGTCCTATGACGCTATCCGAATCAGGTGTATCCAATAATGAAGTTTCTCTTAGGACATTATTCGAAGGGGCAAACCCTCAGGCAAATGCACCAGAAACAACCTTGGATGATATTTGTTCTTTTGTTGTACGCGGAGGCTGGCCTGCCGTACAAGATCTCGAATTACATCGTGCGGCACGTCTTGCACGCAATTATGTACAACAGATTGCAGCGGATGATCTCTCCCGTGTTGATGGAATAGCACGTGATCCTCAAAAAGTTCAACGTCTCATGCATTCATTAGCACGTAATACCGAACAAGCAACTACAACCAAGACAATGATTCGAGACATGACAGCCGAAGCTTCTGGCGAGACCCTTTCAAAGGAAACTACCGACGACTATCTTCAAGCCCTCAAGCGAGTTTTTGTTATTGAAGAAATACCTGCATGGTCGCCAAATATACGCTCCTCAATACGTATCGATAAACGGCCAAAATATCATTATGTCGATCCCTCACTTCCAGCTGCCATATTAGGCGCAACACCTCAAAAGCTTCTCATGGACATGAAAACACTCGGGTTTCTTTTTGAATGTTTGTGTATGAGAGATTTGCTTGTCTATGCTGAAGTCGCGGAGTCGCGTATATATTATTATCGCGATAAAACCGACTTAGAAGTAGACGCTATTATAGAATCCTATGATGGTACATGGGCGGCTCTTGAGATTAAACTTGGTCACTACCAAGCAAATCAAGCTGCAAAAAACCTTATTCAATTAAAGAACAAGCTTGTTGCTTCAGGTACTCAGCCGCCAGCTTTTCTTGCAATCATTGAAGGTCTTGGCGCATATGCATACCAACGAGAAGACGGCGTTTTTGTTATTCCAATTACTTGCCTTGCCCCCTAATAACTAAATACACCTAATCATTGGCCACGAAATGCTATCGTTCCCTGTCGGAGTCTGTACGCGCTTCTTTCAGACGGCGATAGAACGTAGATTTAGCTACGCCCAAGCGGTTTGTCATGCCCCTATTTCGAGGGCATGCAATATCTAACGTTACTGTCAAAAATAAGAGCCAATGTATTTGAGAGTAGACGAACGTTCCTTGAACGTTGAGAGTTCTTTGAAGGTACCCGTGATCATGAATGCAAACTACCTCGTCAAACGCATCGCATAAAAAGGAGTAGCAGAAAAGCGCGACGTTGTTCTCTAGGCTATTTCTCCTGATTGAGAATTTTGGCTGAGGTTTTTAAAGAAAGTCAATAACGCTTCATTAATTATCAACTCATTAAAAGGCGATACATTCAATAATGTAAAATCACTAAGAAATCGAGTAAATCCAATTTCTTGAACTAACTTTCCTAATAATTCATCAGCATATGATGAAGTTACTACCCCACAAGATCCAAAATCTAACAGGATTCTTTTAGGATCTTGAACGTAAGTGTTTAAAATAAGATTCCTCATTTTTTTGGCAGCATACCTTGTCCCCGTGCCCTGAGACTCATCCCTCACATTAAATCGATATGCGCCTTCATCGTTCTCATCTTCATGATTCTCGCGCCATAAATCAACGGGAGTATAGCCATCGAGCGCTTCTGCGACATCAATCTCTTGGCTCCCATCTATTCGAAAATCAACTGTCGTCGTGCCATCAACTTGCGATTGAATCAATGCTTCACTAATTTTTGGTTTTTCGTCAGACCTATGTTGAATAGAATATTTTGTTGATCCTGATGTTATACAAAGATAGCCATAGTTATTCTCAAGCAGTCGAAAGAGCATCCACATGCCCCTTCCTGCACCATTGCCAGAAGTTATTTCTTTCTTTAATGCCAATTTAATTGCGGCACTATCAGACTCTGGAGCGAATTTTGATCCCTCAAATGACTTGAGAATTCCTTGGCCATTATCATGAACTGCAAATGAAATTGCATTGTTTTCCTGATGGTATTGAACCATCACATACCCAACCGCTTTCTCTACAGGAACATCTTTTGGTAATGAATGATTAATCACGTTATCCATTACCTCGTTAAGACACAACTCTATACTCTCAATCACCCCCTGTGCAAATTGCCCGCATCCTCTAAGTGAGTGAACAATTCCATCTACAATTAAATTATTATCCGTCACGTCATAGCGCCAAACACAATCCAAGAAATTCGTTTTATATACGTCCTCTCCTTGATATTTTCTTGGTGAAACGAATTGAGTATGTGCTAAATATGTATTTTTAGCACTATGAGCAAGAGTGAATGTACAGCCGTACGTCTTAGTGTAATGATCTATTAATGCTGCCACGGGCACACACATATTTGGAAAAGCAGAATCCGAACTTCCGCCTTTTCGAATTTTGAAAGTTTTTATACCTTTACTTAAGGCATTTTCAACAATTTTCCCAATATATCCTCGTGCACCTTTGCGCGCAATATCGAGCGAAATTATTTTGTACTCTTCTGATGTGTTCTCTGTATCCATCTACATCCTTGCTAACTTATTAACTTGAAATCACTTTAAAAGTGTGTAGAATGCTAATTGTCACCCCCAACGCCTCTAAACGTATGCGAACCTTGGGGGTTTATTTCTGCTAATACGATATCGCAGCTCACTACAATCTAGGAAACTTATTGTGAATATAGCTACAATATCCACAATCGAAAGTCACCGAAATATTAGTCTATCAAAGACTCCGTTGCTAAATAAAATCCACTCACTCGAGCTGACCGGCAAATCAAAGTAATAGTGCTTTGGAGCGCTCCTTAAACGTTGAGAGCTCTTTGAAAGTGTCCGTGATCATGAACTCACTCATGAAGTCGATGAATTCCTGCACGACTCTTAATTGGTGTTGGTCGCGCTTATAGACCATATAAATCTTATGGAAATCGGCAGGCACATCGCTTACTGGAATGCAAACTACCTCATCAAACGCATCGCATAAAAAGGAGTAGCAGAAAAGCGCAACGTTGTTCTCGTCCGCCGCTACAAGCGATGACATTGATACCTCATCAAAGTAACTTTGCCGCACCGTGAGGTCAGATTTGTTGATCAACTCTTCGAGCGCACCGGTAACAGGCGAACTCTCGGCGTAGGTGTAAATCCGCTCCCCTTGCAGGTCGGCGAGCGACACGCTTTCTCGCTTAGCCAGCGGATGATTGACGTGAACCCCCAGCACGAGCGGCTGCGTGCGGCAAAACACGTGACGCATGTCGGTATCGCCCGGGACGTGGCTGGCAAACGCGACGTCAAGCGCACCGGATCGAAGCTTTCTAATCAATTCAGGAGAATACGCATGCTCAATCTCAATCCGAAAGTTGATATCACACTGCTGTTTGAACTGATTGAGTGCCTGCGACCACGCACGACCTTGCATACAATAGAGCGTCCCCAACCTAATGACTTCATGGGTTGAGCCCGATGCTTCTTGCGCCATATTGATGCCCTTTTCCAGGTTTTGCAAAGCAAGCGTCACCTGATTATAGAAGCACACGCCCGCCTCAGTAAGTTCGATATGGGAACCTTTGTTGCGAACAAACAGCATTGCACCAATCTCGTTCTCAAGATTCTTGATGGCCGATGAGAGCGTTGGTTGTCCGATGTAGAGCTTTTGGGACGCTTGCGTGTAGTTGAGTACCTCAGCAAGACACTTAAAGTAATACAGGTGCTCGGTTTTCATGACTCCCCCATTATCCCCATCGCCCTCTTGCAGTTTTGGACTACCCCATAGCCCATAGCGGCTGGTTCCAAATCGCTCTATTGCGACTCTAGGCTTCCCCGTAGCGGTTCCAGACTATTACGGTTCTAGGCTTCCCCATCGCGGTTTTAGACTGTCACACACGGTATAAACCACAAGATAGGAGGCCTTGAACGACCTCCTATCCTCTTGATGTTATTTGTATTGCAGCTATTCAGGTTGGCACTTATTGGTGCTGCACATTGGTACCCCACGTTGGTACCTCACGCTGGTGTCTTACGTTGGTACCCCACGTTGGTGCCCCACGTTGGTATCTTGCGTTGATATCTTGCGTCAACGCCATCAATCAATGTCACCAAATAGCCCCTTGCAATCATGAACGATTAAGCACTTTTGTACGATGCGATCACGCGAAATGTCGGTAGAATTGCATTTCTGTTTACTATTCATCTTTTGGCTTTGTTACCGCCTCAATGATGAAACCAACCAGAGGAACCGCATCGTAATAGGTAAAGCGCGCCGCCGGATCCACGAGCGATTGGCCCTCCATGTATTTTGCAACACCCGCGCGTTCCATGAGCGCACTCGCCACATCGTTATCCTCAACATTAAATCGCAGATGATGCAGCGCATGACCATGGTGCGGACCCTCCTTGAGATAGTCCTGCCAAATTGACGGATCATCGCCAATTGGTTGAAGGAACTCAAGTTGGACATTGAAGAAGTTGTAGAACGCCGCTTCTGCGGGCGCGGTAATAATCTCGCCGCGATACCACGTGTTTTTGTAGTAATTGTCGCTTGTAGCATCGGGTTCCAGGTTGAATAGTTGTTTCATGCCTTTGATGGCTGCATCCATATCCTCAACCACAATACCTACTTGGACGATCTCATTGAAGACATCGGTAAGTTTTACGCCGTCAATGTTAATCGCTTGGAGCGTCTGAGCTGCTTCTGTTTGCGCTGCGTTGATTTGCATCTCGCTGGTTTGCGTTGCACTGGTTTGCGTTGCTGTGTCGGCCTGTGCCGTTTTGTCCTGTTCCATATCTAACCCCTCTCTATGGAACGTGCGATTGGGGTTGCGCTGCAATGTTGCGCTTTGCTTTGCGTACGATCTGCGCTAATGCACCTTGCACACGAACCCCATCGCCACATTGTTTATCTATTTATCACCTTATTCTTTACCTAAGACACCATCGTTAATTTCTTCAAGCGTCTTGCCGCGCGTTTCGACTGCAAAGATGGCAACCCAAATGGCCATAAAGATTGCGATGCCAGCGTTGAGCATATAGACCGCAGTAGCGCCGAGCGATGTTGCCAGAAGCGCGGTGATCCAGATGGGGCTGATCACGCCCGCAATACGGCCAAACGCATTAGCGATACCAGCACCGCGCGTGCGGCACGCCGTCGGGAATGGCTCGGGCAGATAGATTGCCGAGATAGTAACTGAATTGGTATAGGTGACCATGCAGACCAGGAAGCCGACAAACATGACCAAATAGACGTTATCGGCAGGAATGAGCGACCAGCCGTAGCCCAAAATTGCAATCAAAATAAACGACACGATAAGGATGGTCTTGCGGTTGACTTTCTCGACGTAGAGCGAAAGCAAACCGACGCCAACAGGAATGCCCAGCTGCATGACAACTGTCATCATGACCGAGTAGCCAACGTCAAAGCCGCGCATAACAAAGATGGTCGGCGTCCACGTCACGACCGTGTAGACGCACACATTCATGGCAAAGCACAAAAACATTGCGGTCAACGTGCGCGTAAGCATCTTTTTGCTGAAGAGGAACCTCCACGGAAGCTGCTTGACCTCGCCCTGCTCTTCACGCTCTTTGATCTCTTGATCAGGCACGGGCGCGAGCGCAACACCACGGCTGCGAACATCGTCCTCGAATTTTGTCACGATGGCATTGGCTTCTTGATCGCGACCCATCATGGCCAACCAGCGCGGAGACTCCTGCAAGAATTTCGCACAAAGGAACGCCATGAAGAGCCCTAAGAATCCACAGAAGATGAATACCGGACGCCAGCCAACCAGCGGAAGAATCAGCAAATTGAGTGCTGATGCCACCAGCGTACCAGTGTTGGCGATGAGTCCCACGTAGGCTTGATACTGACCGCGACCCGCAGCAGGCGTAAATTCCATTAACGCCGAATATGCTGCAGGATATGCTGCACCAAGGCCAAGACCCATGATAAAGCGGCAAACAATCAAGAAATACATATCGGGTGAAAAAGCGGCGGCGAAACATCCAACGGTGAAGAATAAGCAGAAAATGATAACCGCTTTCTTGCGTCCGATGCTATCTGATAGTGCACCCGCCATCAGACCACCGAAGAAATATCCCAGCATCGTGATGGATACGAAAAGTGAATTTAGACCCGCATCGGACCATCCGGTTGCTAAGAGTTGCGCGATGATGGGTCCGCCGATACCCATATCGATCGAATCGCAAAAGACCACGCCACCTAATAACCACAATAGTTTCCTATGAAAGTTCGAAATAGGTAGCCTGTCCATTCGCGCTGCAATTCCATGATAGGAAATTTGCAAGGTATCGGTTTGTTTGGACGCGTTTTGCATCGTTGCAGCCTGCGCAACTTGGCTTTGTGCGCCTGCGCATGGCTTACCTTCTGAAGACATAATAATCCCCTCCCCTCAAATACCAGAGCACTCCCCTATAAAAACGCACTCTGATCTTGCTGTTCACGATACAGAGTGCGTTTGATTTTGTGAAAAAGTTTGTTTTGATTGCTTGAGGGATGTAATCAGAAAGTTTGATAGGGGTACCAAAGGCAAGCGTTATTTCTGTTTTAGAATTTCTATCACCTTGGGCATATCTGTCCAAGGAGCAAAATCAAGTTTATCAAGGTTTTCTCGTTTGATCCTCTGTCTTGCGTCATTCATATGAACATACGCATTCTTTATTGCTTTGTCATGAAGCCCATCGACAGCTTTAATCTCAATCTCTTTATTGTCAGAACCTTTGGTTAACCCGAGAGAGTGGGCACGTTTATTAGCGTCCTCGGTCATGTGGATTGATGCAGGGCAAACTTCTACATGGTCAATCAGCCATACTTCAAAACAAGGATTGGAAATAATCAAGTCAAATGATTTATGCTTGCAAATCTTATCTGCCTCTTTGAACTGACTAGCCGTGTATTCATCCACATCTGTAACTACAAAAACATGCTCATACGGTTCTGACTTGCCCTCTTTAGCTGATGCGAAACTTTCTTTCTGGTCTTCCTTCCATAGGCTTTTTGCCAAAAGTGCAAGATTCTCTGGATCAAGCTTTTTGGTTCTCGGCATAATAGCAATACCGTTGTCTGAATTCAGATATTCAAAATATTGCTTTTCAGTCACTTCCCCATTTGTCACAACCAAATATCGCTTTGCACGAGCACGCTTTCTCTTTGGTCTGCCATGCGGTATATTGCGCTTGCGTGAGCCCATGGCTATTCCATCGCTTTAGATGCTTTAATAGCATTAGCAAACGCGCCATGGAATTGAGGATCGGGCAACGCTCCGTAGATACCATTAAGGTAATTGCGCATATAATTCTCTTTTCGTCTTACACTCAATTCGGTAAGAGGAAACAGTTCGGCTTCTCCCGTATTAAGATCCTTTTCTGTAAACCAAATCTGATCACGATCAAGCACACCCGCTTGATCAAATCCCAAATTGGACATCAGTGTGACATCATGTGAGGAAAAGATCATCTGAGATTGATTAGGATTCGTGTCAGGACACCTAAATAGGCGCACCAGCTCACGGACATACCGAGGATGCAAACTCATGTCAAGTTCATCAACCACACACACCGTTCGAGACGATAACACCCTTAGCGCCATTGAAAAAAACGCAAGGCTCGAAAGTGTTCCTCTTGATTCAAGTTCTTTCTCAAACAGCACATCGCCATTTTTACCATGATGCGCAAAAACCAGAGTTTTTACTGATTCAGGCGATGACGCAAGAGCATTGCTGAGAATCTCCTGCATTTCATCAGGATTTAAATCTGGCGATGTGTCTGCCAAAAACTCCCCAATTAATGCCTTGAGTGATTCATGCGCTGGTTGTCCTGGAGTACTCATCTTTTTCAAAAAGCGAGAAGTCTCGTTCTCGAGTTCCATAGAGAGAAGACCTAGATTTGTTTGAGTCATAATAGAGGCAAGAGCTAATCCAGCCTTATCACCCTTATCAAGCAAATCAATAACGGTTGGAATCTCGTTATCAAACGCCCAACCTTGATATCCTCTTATTTGGTTGCTTAGCGTTTGAAACGCTGATTCTGTTGTTTCGTGCTGCATATCATGCAACACCGATAAATAGGTCACGTCCTTGCGCACCATCTTTTCGAATGTTTTTCGCGCACCAGCAAAGCCTGTACCATATTTATAAAGATACGTCTGATCATCACTGCTTAGCTCTCGCTCATAAAGAACCGAACTACGACGGCTTTTGAACACCCTCAAAGATTCATATAGTACTGATACATCATTAAAAGAAAGTTGATATTGATAGCGATTATTGTCTATGCCAATGAAGTCAATAAAAAAATCCGTTGGCTTATTCTCATACTCTTGATCCAACAAGAAATATTCACGAGAAAACCCAGGACTTCGCTCTGCATCACGCACGCTTCGAGAAACAATACAGCTAAGAGACAGCAACGCTTCTAGAAAACTCGATTTTCCTGAAGCATTACCACCAAAAACACCCGCTACCGTAGACACGCCATCAATTGACCAGCCTTCTGGCTGAAGATCTCGATCTGCTTTTGGACGGCACATCGTAAATTGCTGATCTGTTACAAAGCATTTGAAGTTCGAAAACGTGAAATCCAATAACATTGTTCTAACTTTCTAGCATTAAAAACATAAGCTACTTTCCAGCGCGAACGTTGATAAACTATATGACACATTTACGCTACACAATGTAGAAAGTCTACTACATGATGTTTAAAGTCACTATTTTTGTTACTTTTTTACAATTTTTGTTGTTTTATTTAACACAAATGATATAAAACGTTGCGATTGGTTATGAAATCAGTTAACAAGTTAACACACAATACCACTTATCACGGCCGCACTACCTCTTCGTCTGATGCCTCATCGCTTGCTGACTCATTGCCTGATGGCTCATCGCCTGCTGAATTATTGTCCGCATCCTCACTGCGAAATTCCTCAATGAAGCCTGCGGAGAAAATACCTGCAGGAATAGCAACGACCGCAATTGAAATTACCATAACCACAAAACCAATCAGACGGCCAAGCGGAGTAATAGGCACGACATCCCCATAGCCCGTTGACGTCATAGTGGTAACCGCCCAGTAAAGACCGGTCAGCACATTATCAAACACCTCGGGCTGAGCGGCGTGTTCGGCCTCATACATCAATACACTCGAAGCAACCGCTAATAACGCAAGCACCATAAACGCCGCAATGATTTCCTGACGACGCTTTACAAATACCTGGCCGATAGAGTGCAAACCACGCATATAGCGCGAGATTTTAATGAGACGAACAAGACGGATGATACGCACAGCATCGTTTACTGCCGATGACGCTGGTAGAGTAAGCAAAAACAGTGCTGGAAAGAATGAAAGGAAGTCAATAATTCCCATGACAGAAAAGATATAGCGCAGCCGGGCGCGAACAGATGAAAGGTGCGGGTAGACCAAATCTGCAATCCAAATACGGCATACATATTCAAGCGTAAACACTGCTGTTGAGAATACGCTAAAGATAAAAATTGCCGAGCTGAATTGACCTTCAAGATCACGATCAGGCACGCCGACCAAAAGGGCATTCAACACAATAAGCACGATAAGCGCTAGACCTATTGCTTTGCCAAGAGGTTGCGCAGACATCGGCGTTTCGAGACTCGCATAAACGCGCTGCTTGAAAGATTGCGTGTGCGACTTATTACCCAACTTGATAATCATACGGTTTTGACTACTCCCTACTTCTTGAACAGACACATAACACTTACCTTGCTATAACTTAACACGGTAGCAACTTGAGTATTGTGCTGTGCTAAGTTCCTCCGTCATGTTGCGATATATGATGCAATGTTTCATTACGTTGCACAGCAAGATACAGCTGATTGTAAGTGGTTGCAACGGAGTATCGCCAAATTGAAAGTGGAATCAAACACCACCATGAGCGAGCAGCACGAACAAGATGTGGATCGGATCACTCTTCCCATGTCAGTTAGGGCTGAGCGTGAGAGGTAATCCCATCGTTCTGATTAGTGAAGCTCATGCGAAGACTTGGAAGGGATAGCCGCCGACGAATCAACAGACTGATCCAAACCAGCAAGCATCGCATCGATATGTGCGCACGATGGACATGATGGACATGAGCCAGAAGCCGCATGAGAAGTTTTCTTAAAAGAATGAGAAGAGGTAGTTGCGTGTGCACATGACTTACAGCTTCCACATCCAACATTTTTCCCTGCACGCTTATCTTTCACGATGCTCCTAATGATGGCAATCACAATCACAATCAACAGCAGCGACACCAGAGCAGTTCCTAGATTCATTGGCGACCCCCTTCCTTACGGGATAAACAAAACAACAGTACCAATAAAGCGTTCTGCTAATAAGGTGTAGCGGCCGCAACGGAAGAGATACTCTCAACCTTGCCCTTGTACTTGTTCTTTCTAAAGAGTAGGTAGATAAACCCGATCGCTAAAAGAATTGCAAGAACTGCAAACGGGCCAAAGGCAACCTCGCCGGTGATCAAACCACCAATCTGGTAGATCCAGAGCGCAACAACCCAAGCCAAGCCGCACTGATAACCAATAGCTGCCCAGAACCACTTGCGATTGTTCATCTCGCGCTTGATGGCACCCATCGCCGCAAAACACGGCGCGCAGAGCAAGTTGAACGCGAGGAACGAGTAGGCCACGAGCGGCGTGAAAGCGGCTTGCACGTTGGCGTACCAACCGGCGTCACCGTTGTAGAGAATACCAAGCGTGCCGACCACGTTTTCCTTGGCGATAAGACCGGTAACCGCAGCCGATGCCGCCTGCCAATCGCCCCAACCCAGCGGATTGAAGATCCAGCAGATAAGGGTGCCGAGAACAGCAAGGATTGAATCGTTTTGATCCTCGACGGCCATGAACGTGCCATCCACCACGCCGTAGCTCGAAATGAACCAAATGAGGATACACGCGAGCAAAATGATGGTGCCAGCTTTCTTAATGAATGACCACGCGCGCTCCCACATGCTACGCAGCACTGCGCCTGCCGTAGGCATATGGTAAGCCGGAAGTTCCATAATAAACGGTGCGGGATCGCCTGCAAAAAAGCGTGTTTTCTTAAGGATAATACCCGTGCAGAGAATTGCGGCAATTCCTAAGAAGTATGCCGATGGGGCTACCCACCACACACCGCCAAAGACGGCAGCAGCAAAGAGCGCAATGATAGGAAGCTTCGCACCACACGGAATAAAGGTTGTGGTCATAACGGTCATGCGGCGGTCATTCTGGTTCTCAATCGTACGCGACGCCATAACACCTGGCACACCGCAGCCCGTACCAATCAGGATAGGCACAAAGGACTTGCCGGATAAGCCAAAGCGGCGGAACACACGATCTAAGATAAACGCGATGCGAGACATATAGCCACAGCTTTCCAGGAATGCGAGCAACAAGAAGAGTACCAACATCTGAGGGATGAAGCCAAGAACGGCTCCCACACCAGCAACAATGCCGTCCAAGATAAGGGCGGTAAGCCAATCTGCAGCTTCAATTGAGGCAAGCGCATCGCCAATAAGAACAGGAATGCCTGGCACCCAAAGACCATACTGAGTTGGATCAGGTGCTTCCCCACCAGCAGCCGCCACCAGATCAAGCGACTCTTCATAGGTGGCCGGGTCTACTTCGACAACCTCATTTTCACCTGTCTCATCATCATAGGCCTCATACGTTCCCACGACGCCTGCCTGCTCTGCCTCAAAGAGGAAGTTGTCTGACTCAGGGTCAAGGCCAGCCTCGATAGCTGCGGCGTCAAACGCATCTATGCTCTCGGTGGCGGTTTCGTACCCCTCAACAACTTCCGCATACTCGTCAGCGCCAGGACCTAAGAACCAACCGTCGCCAAAGACACCATCGTTTGCCCAATCCGTTGCAAACGTGCCGACTGTGGAAACGGAGATATAGTAGACAAGGAACATGACGATGGCAAAAATAGGCAATGCGAGGAACCGATTGGTCACCACGCGGTCAATCTTGTCCGAAGTGGTAAGGCCGTCGGCATCACCAAGCGTGCGCACATGATGCATGATCGATGAAATCCAGGTGTAGCGCTCATTAGTGATGATGCTCTCCGTATCATCATCAAAGTGCTTCTCGATGCGCGCAATGATGTCAGACACATCAGGAGGATTTTTCAAGCTCGTGCGAATCTTCTCATCGTTTTCAAGAAGCTTAATTGCGTAGAATCGGAGAAGATGCTCAGGAACCTGATCGATTGCACCGGCTTCTGCACGCGCGAGATCCTCGTAGGCGTAGTCAAGGCTGCCTTGCATGCGCTCGATAATCTCAGTGATGGCGTCTTCAACTTCGCGACTATAGGACATAGCCTCAATACCAACGGTTGCAGGAATAGAGACAAGGCGCGTGATTACCTCATCGACACCTTCATTTTTAAGCGCGGAAATCTCGACGACCGGGCAGCTGAGCTCCTCCTCAAGGGCAGTGACGTTGATCTGATCGCCGCGTTTGCGCACGACATCCATCATATTGACCGCGACCACCGTCGGGATACCCATCTCGAGCAGTTGCGTGGTCAGATACAAATTGCGCTCAAGGTTGGTGCCGTCGATGATGTTCAAGATGGCATCGGGGCGTTCATTAATCAGGAAGTCACGCGCAATGACCTCCTCAAGAGTGTAGGGGGATAGCGAATAAATGCCCGGCAGATCGACAATCTCAACCGATCTATCCGCTTTAAGCTTCCCGCTCTTCTTTTCAACCGTAACGCCAGGCCAGTTTCCCACGTACTGGTTGGCGCCCGTGAGTGCGTTGAACAGCGTCGTTTTGCCGCAATTGGGGTTTCCGACTAGCGCAACTCTCATGCGTTTACTCCTTTATGCTCTCGTTTTACTTAGCGTTTGCTTCTGCTTTGTTTAGCGTTTGCTTCTGCTTTGTTTAGCGTTTGCTTCTGCTTTGTTTAGCGTTTGCTTCTGCTTTGTGTTTTGGCTTGAAGTTTTCTTCATGCTTCGTACTTGAAGTTAACCAATGGTAACTTATGCTCCAAAAAGGAGGCACACTTGTGCCCTTAAACTCAGGATTGCTTCCGACCTATCTCAAATCAAACTCGAATCGGCCTCGGCGTACCCGGTCTGTCTGGTTAACCTTGATTACCTGTTCAGGTCTAGGAAACCTCGACCATTTGCGCGTCTTCCTTACGCAGCGATAATTCATATCCGCGAATAGTAATCTCAACTGGATCACCGAGCGGCGCGACTTTGCGCACAAAAATGGTGCATCCCTTGGTGATGCCCATGTCCATAATGCGGCGTTTGAGGGCACCCGCGCCATTGAGTTTGGTTACGGTCACCGTCTCGCCTGGCTTTGTCTCGCGCAGTGTTTTCACTGTTCCCCTTTCTTTTTCTACTTGATCGTAAGTCTCATCCGTCATGCAATCACGCGGCTGCACGCTCCTAAATCACAATATTTTTGGCCAACTCAGACGAAAGCGCCACGCGGGCACCTTTCACATTCACGACCAAGTTGCCGCCGATGCGTGAAATGACACGAATTGACTCACCAGGGAGAAATCCAAGATCTTCTAAATGACGATGAGTATCTCCGATCCCATGAAGTTGTTTGACGTGATACACACCATTCTTTTTTACTTCAGCTAAGACCATCTGACTTCTCCTGTCCTGCTAAAACATAAACGCTTTGCGCACAAACTATCGGAGGCGCGTTTTGTCTTCCCACCTTTCATTAGCTTGCTCACAAAATGTTTTCTTAAGTTAACTCGCTCTTGATGTTAACCATACCTTACTTTTGAGTCAAGGAGAATTTTTTTGACGAGATTCGACTTTCTGTGAGAGTCACTTTGTTGAATAACCCCATCGCCAGCATGTAAAGAAGCCAAAATCCTCACACAAGGTACCAGTTTTGTCACGTTATGAGACAAGTGATGCATAAAAGATCTGCCTTGCCAGAATGAGATAACAAGGAAGGCTCACTGAAAGTCTTATCTTGTCACACGAAGCGCTAAAAACGAAAAAAGAGCGTGCCCGTACTCCACATTGTTCCGCGAAGGCATCACCGCTGAACTGGTACAAATTACGATGCAATTGCAAAATCACATTAGACGAAAGCGTTATCACATCGTGGCTCTCATGGATCATATCGAACGCATACCGATATCCCGCAATCTCTCGCAGGACTCGCTTCCTTTTAGGATCCAAACGAGCCAAACGTGTTTTTGAGCGCTTGCTTGAACGTTTGCCTATTCATGTCCGCAATGGAAGTGGTAAGAGGGATGCTCTTAGGACACACTCGAACGCAGTTTTGTGCGTTTCCGCAGCCTGAAACCCCATCGTCATTCATAAGGGCATTCAGTCGAACATCTGCGTGCATAGCTCCTGTTGGATGCGCATTAAAGAGGCGCACCTGCGAGAGCGGCGCCGGCCCCATAAAGTGTGAGGGCGTATCCGCGAGCTTGGTGTTGGGACACGCCTCGAAACAACAACCGCAGGTCATGCACTTGGAAAGCTCGTATGCCCAATCGCGCTTTTTCTGCGACATGCGCGGTCCTGGACCTAGGTCAAACACGCCATCGATGTCGATCCAAGCATGCACGCGTTTGAGATAATCGAAAAGTTTTTGCCGATCCACTTTAAGATCGCGCACGATGGGGAATTTGGTTAGCGGTGCCAACGTGATGGGTTGCTCGAGTGAATCGATCAGCGTCGAACACGCCTGCCGCGCCACGCCGTTGATAAGCATGGTGCACGCACCGCACACCTCTTCCAGACACACACTCTCCCACACCACTGGCGTTGTAGGCTCGCCGTTTGCAAGCACGGGATACTCGCGGATCACCATGAGCGCCGAGACCACATTCATGTTGGGCTGCCAGGGAATCTCAAACACTTCCATTCTTGAGGGCGCATCGGGACTATCCTGGCGCTTAATACGCAGCTTGATGGTTTTATCGCTTCGCACTGGCTGGGCGTCCTGCGCTTGCTTTGCAGTCGGCACTGGCTGAGCGTCCTGCGCTTGCTTACTGCTCGTCATGATGCGCCTCCTTGTGGTTAGCTGAAGTTGGCGATGGGGTTGCTGGCGCTGCAGCATCGGTTGCGTCAGTCGTGGCATCAGTCAAGCCAATCGCATCCGTAGTCTGAATGTGCTTGCCAACTTCATGCACTTTGCTATAGTCGCGTTTACGTGGCTCGATAAGCGACACATCCACCGGCTCATACGTCAAACGCGGCCGTTTGGTTTGAGCGTCATACTCAGCAAGCGTGGTCTTTAACCATGCCTCATCGTCACGTTCGGGAAACTCTGGCTTATAGTGTGAACCACGGCTCTCATCACGCGCGAGCGCCCCAGCCGTGATCACTTTAGCAAGTTCGATCATGGCGCCGAGCTCACGTACAAATACCGTTGTTGTGTTGTTCCAAGTTGAGTTGTCATGTATGCCAATTTGCTCATACTCACATGCAATCTCATCGAGTTCATCAAGCGTATGCGCGAGCGCATCGTTGTAGCGCACAACCGTCACGTTCTCAGTCATAAGCGTTGCCATCCGCTGGTAGAGTTCATAGGGATTCACTGGTCCGTCCATGGCAAGCAGCGTGTCGTAGGCTGTTTGCTCCTCACGCGCGGCTTGCTCGCAGAGCGGCTCGATACCATCCTCAGACAAAACCGGCAACCCTTTAATCCACAATGCCGCGCTCGGACCCGCCGCCAAACCACCGTACACTGCAGATAGAAGCGAGTTTGCGCCGAGCCTATTAGCGCCGTGCTGTGAGTAATCGCACTCACCAGCCGCGAACAGCCCCGGAATATTAGTGTGCTGCTCGGCATCCACCCAAAGGCCGCCCATGGAATAATGCACGCTCGGGGCGATGCGCATAGGCACTTTACGCGGGTCATCGCCCACGAATTTCTCGTAAATCTCGAGGATTCCGCCGAGTTTATTGTCGAGCACCGCTGGATCAATGTGCGACACGTCCAGATACACGACATTCTCACCATTCACGCCGAGGTGTTGGTTGTAAATCACGTCGTAAATCTCGCGCGTCGCAATGTCACGCGGCACCAGATTGCCATATGCGGGGTATTTCTCCTCCAAAAAATACCACGGTTTACCATCCTTGTAGGTCCACACGCGCCCGCCCTCGCCGCGCGCCGATTCGCTCATGAGTCGGTTCTTGTCCGCCCCCGGAATCGCCGTCGGATGAATCTGAATGAACTCGCCGTTGGCGTAGCGCGCGCCCTGCGTATAAAGTTTGGCCGCCGCGTAACCCGTGTTGATAGTCGAGTTAGTGGATTTACCAAAAATCGCGCCGCACCCGCCCGTGGCAATAATGACCGCATCGGCCGGGAACGCACGGATTTCCATGGATGCCAAGTCTTGTGCCACAATGCCTTTGCATATGCCGATGGGGTTGTCCGTGGTTGCAGCCCCATCGCCTGCCGTACCTACCACACCTGCCGTGCCTGCCCCTGCCGTGCCTGCCCCTGCCGTGCCTACCACACCTGCCGCGCTCACACCCGCAGCGCTCACCGCATCATCAATAATCGCGGACACAAACGTCCAATACTCGTACTTTTTCACCATACCGGCAACCTCTTGCGCGCGTACCTGCTCATCAAGCGCGTAAAGTAATTGCTGACCGGTTGTCGCTCCCGCAAACGCCGTGCGACGCTTTTGCGTTCCGCCAAATCTCCGTAGATCAAGAAGCCCTTCGGGCGTGCGATTAAACATCACACCCATACGATCAAACAGATTGATAATGGACGGCGCTGCCTCGCACATACGAGCAACCATATTCTGATTTGCTAAAAAGTCACCGCCGTAAATGGTGTCGTCAATGTGTTCCCAAACGCTATCGCCCTCGCCTTTGGTATCGAGCGCAGCGTTAATGCCACCTTGTGCGCATACGGAATGCGAGCGCTTCACAGGCACAACCGAAAAAAGGTCAACAGGAATGCCTGCCTCTACCAATTTGAGCGTTGCCATCAAGCCCGCAAGACCACCGCCAACAACTACTGCGCGCCCGGTTCCACCTTCATATTTAGTACGCGCAGTTTGTGCAGGAGTCTGCGTCGCGACCTGGGTTTTCATCGCGGCCTGGGTTTTCATCGCGGCCTGGGCTTGATTGCCCATCTGCGCGGAGATGGTTACTTGTTGTTTCATATCCTTCTCCTCTACCCTACGCTAAACCGGAAGCCGTTTGAATTCCGAGATCACCGGGAACAAACCCAGGAATCATCTGCGGAAACATCAAGCTCACAATAATCTGGCCAATAAAAAATGCGCCCACTACAAAGATTGCCAAACAAATCCACGAGGTAATCTGTTGCGAACGCGGAGTAAGCGTGATGCCCCAAGTAATGCAAAACGTCCAAATACCGTTAACAAAATGGTAGAGACAGCAGTACACGCCCACCACAAAAAAGATCAAACTCGCTGGATCCGCCAAGAGGGAATGAAGTACACCATACATTGTCCCATCGCCCGCTAGAATATGTGCCGCTTGACGCATGACAATGACATGCCAGATCAAAAATGCGAACGCAATCACGCCCGTGATACGCTGAAAGAGATAGCGCCAATTGCGCAGGTAGCCGTATGCGCCCACGTTGCTGCTCGATGTCGCGACAATGTAGAGGCCAATAATCGCGTGAAACACAAGCGGCAAAAAGATGACCACAATTTCGAGCAGGTCTTTGTAGGGCATCGCCTGCATGAAGTGGCAGAGCGCCTCGTATCCTTCGGGCGAAAACGTCACCGTGTAATTGGCGACCATATGGAAGCAAAAGAAAATTCCGAGCGGCAACACACCGCAGACGGACTGCAACTTTTTGAGAAAGTTGATCCGCCTCCCCGGTTCCAAAAGCGTCGGATTGGCCATGCGCATCCTCCCTAACCCCTGCAAACTCGCATCCCCTCTGAGTCTGGATTGCTCAGCTCAATGCTGAACCGATTGCTTAAACTACTACTTTAGGTATTGTTTTACGTATTGCCTTAGACATTATGTCGTGCGATAAGATAAATCCCCACGTCGTCTCCCCTTTTCCAACATTAAAGCACAGAGTGGCGATGGGGTTAAGAGGGAATTGTAAGCATCTGATCTAGTTAATTGATCATGATTTGAGCATATGGGCTTGATTAATATTTACCAACAGCGTAGTGACAATACAACAAAGATACACCCGTGAACTGGCTACCGCAGCAATTCATGCGCTACGTTGATATAAAAACAGACCCGTTCCAAAACTAAACGTATGACGGATGCCTGCAAAACATCCGTCATACGCCTTCTCTTTTTGAGGTGATTAGTATGGATATTCAAATTAAACGCGTATATGAACCTTACTCGAAAGACGATGGATACCGTGTGCTTGTTGATAGACTTTGGCCACGCGGATTAACCAAAGAGCGCGTGCATTATGATCTCTGGGCAAAAGACCTTGCTCCATCAACAGAACTAAGACGTGCGTTTGGTCATAAGCCTGAAAACTGGGACACTTTCAAGCAACACTATCTTGCTGAACTCGATCAAAATCCTGCAGCGTGGAATTTTGCTCACAAGATCGCAGGATCGGAGTTTGCATCGTATCCTCGCATCACACTACTGTATGCTGCCCGTGACCCTCACCTCAACCATGCCTTGATTCTTGCCCAATGGCTTCGTGAACATGAATCTTCACACCCAGCTTCACAAAACGATCAATCTAAACCAAATCCTCCAAAATAATCGAAAAAGCCCTAGTCAAGCATAAAAGCCTCAACAAGCAACGTACTATGAAACAACCTTAAAGACCTCATCAATGGGCTTGCGTCCAGCTCGTCCTTTGAGCGCGCGCATACCTTCAGGAATTTTAGAGACCAACACAAACATAGCAAGATGCTCAGAGGGTTTACAGCCGATGAGTTCTTCGGCACGTTTGCGTTTATCGGAAACGAGTGCGCCATTGAGCAAGCATGAACCAATGTGCTCGCTTTGCAGCGCATACGCCAAATTCAGCGAGAAGATACCCGCATCTAAGAACATGTAGGGATACTCGCCATGAGTGAAGAGTTTGGCATCTGCAGCAAGCGCAATGAGTCCAGCGGCGTTAGCAGCAAAACCTTCGCATCCACCTTGCAGCTCAGCAATCTCATCATAATGCGCATACTCGCGCGGGATCCAATAGGCGGTAATGCATTGACGGTTGCAAGCAGATGGTGATGTTTGCGCAATCTCGACTGCGTGCTTGATAGCGTCAACGCTCACTGGCGCACTGGGATAATCATACAGACGCAATGAAAAACGTTCTGCAGCAAACTCAGGGAACGTATTGACAGGAGCAAACATCTCCTCATCAGTGATGAATTGCACGCCAAAGATGTCTGCATCATCACACTCAATAACAACCTGGCCACGATCAGCAGCTACCGAGTCCTTACCAATTTGGTACGCATAAGGATCAATGCCACCCAGCTTATCCGCCTCATCTAAACATGCCTGAATTTGCTCAACACGTGCATGACCAAAGCCAGTAGGACGACGGTTCTCGTGAGCATGACCTTTCTCGAGCGCATGCCCCTGCACTAAGATATCTTTTACAACCACGCCCGCACGATCCGGTGATGTGGGAAGCGAGGCGTGCTCAACAAAGAACTCTGCCTCTTTCTTAAATTCTTCCCGCTCGAGATCTTGATCAGCTTGACGTTCATCTTGACGCTCAATTTCCCCTTGAGTCATCGTAGTCTCCTTAGCGTTGATATTTCTTTACTAGTTGACGACCAGCAATATATTCCATAATCTCCGGTGTGCCACCCGCCATCTCATAACCGCGAATGTCTTTCCAGATGCGACCCGCACGAATCTCATCGGTATATCCAATAGCCGCAAAAATCTTTAATGCAAGATCAGCAACACGCACCAATTGAGGACACGCATAATATTTCAAAAGCGCACATTCAAGACGGATCGACTGCCCTTGATCAAGCATCCAAGCTGTCTTATAGAGCTGAGTACGCACATTTTGCAAAACCACTTCCATCTCCACCAAGTGCTGCTGGATAGCAGAAATTTTGCCGATGGGTTTGCCAAAACAAATACGATCATTTACATACGCACCAGCATCATCCATGATAGCTTGCGCCTGGCCGAGAGCCTGCGCAACAACAAGGCAGCGCTCAAACTCAAACTTTTTCATCAAAAGTTTCCAACCCTCACCTGCAGGCCCAATGCGCTGGTCTTCAGTAAGAACAACATTGTCAAAGAAGCAATCACAAAACGGTACGATCTCTTGGCCAATCTTGTGAAGCGATGCGCGCGTATAACCAGGAGCATCGCTCGGAACAAGCCAAAGCGAGTAATTCTTGTTTTCGTAAGCAGGGCTTTCGTCTTTTGCAATAACGACCGCATACTGAGCATATTCACCAATAGTAACCCAGGTCTTTTGTCCATTAAGAAGATAGGTACCATCGCCTTGTGCTGTGGTATGACAGGTCATTGCATTGTTGTCAGAACCTGCACCAGGCTCAGAGATTGCCGTTGCAGCTACCGCCGTTGAAGGTGTATCAATTGCCTTCATGATAAGCTCTGCTTGTTCTTTGGTGCCAAAGTCGGTGACATCCGTAATAGAATTAATGTCGGTTTGGAATGGCAAGACACATCCTGTGTGATAGTGAAGCTGCTCGCACATAAGCGTCAACGTGAGCTTATCGGTTGGAATACCACCAATTTCTTCAGGCAGCCCCATATGCATAAAACCTGCTTCTCTATAGGCCATAGCAGCCTCAAGAGTAATTTGATGATTTGCATACATTTGGCGTACTGACTCTTCATCAAAGTAGCGCGCAGCGTACTCTTTAATGCTCTCTACCAGCAGTTCCTGTTCATCGGTAAAGGTAAAATCCATACTCTCTCCCTCTCTCTTTGTTGTGGAAGCGACTGATAGTGCGAGCCACTACTAACACCAAAGTCGCACCCTTTTACTAAGCGATGTTTTTGACGATGGGATTTGAGCACCCATCAAGCAATCACGACACGCTTAGTCCCCATGTGCACACCATAGCGAATTTTATTCCGCAATAAAAGTACCAAATCTTAGAGAGTAAGAAAAAGAAAAGAACGAAGGCGACGAGGTTATGCGCCTTATACAAAACTTATATAAACCCTTTAAACGTTTTTGACCGATACCAGGTCTGCTCCATAAACAATTTTTCTGCTATCGATGCATGTCGATACTCGTACGTGTGCTGCTTATAGCGCACGAACACATCCAAATCCTTTTTTTGGACAAATAGCTTGTCTTCATTAAATACTTCAACGCAATGCGCTACATCGTAAAGAGCATATTCACTACGCTCTTCAAATGCTATCCGCAAAGCACGATTAGGATCTAAAATCCAATTGATCAATTCAAAAAAGAGGCATCCCCGTTGAATCCAACAAGAAACACCCATGCGACCAACACGTTTCATGTGTTTTTGTGCGCGCGCTAAAAACATCAGCGCAATCTCTATCTCAGCCTGGCAGGTAAGTTCGAGCTTTTCCGTTCGTTCATCAGGAAGTATACAGACAGCATATCGACCACCTCCGACCAGACAACCTCCCTTCTTCGGTGCTACATGACATCCAAAGTCGTCATACGATCCCTGAGTAACTCCCGCGAAAATATCACGATACATTGTTTCGACAAGAGCAGGGCTGGTGGGATACCACGAAACATCTGAATTGCTAAATGGCATCATCTCAGACAAGAGTCCATCCAGCACAACGCGATCCAAGGTTATTAGATCACGCTCCCCTTGAAAATACAGACGGCCATCACAACATGCTTTGTCAATATCATGAGTCAGATAGTTTCTATCTTGTGCAATATAGCAAGTATTCATAATGCGATAAGCCTATCGCACCAAGACGCAACAATAAGTCCTATTATTGTCTCTTATGCGCGATTTTTCAGATTTTCCTCTTCAAGCTTTTTAGCCAATCGCTTACCTATTAGTACAAGTACAATGCCCACCAACGCAATGCCACCTGCAATATAAAATGAGGGCACGTAGCTTCCAACCGCTTCAACAGCCGATGCCGCCGCCATCGGTCCTACAAAGGATGCCACGGTATAGCCTGGATAAACAAATGAATAGTTTTGACCAAAGTTGGCAGATCCAAACTCATCGCCCACAATAGCGGGAACAACACTCATGGTGCCGCCAAAGCTTGCGCCCACCAAACTCACTGCAACCAAGAAAGACACAAACGTGTGCGCTTGCGCCATAAAGCCAAGCATCACGACTGCATTCAACAACAGCGCAACAATCAGGGTGTTATAGCGACCAATCTTGTCAGAGATTACGCCGAAGCATAACCGTCCCAAAAAGCTTCCAAACGCCAAAACACTTACCATAATGGCGCCTTCCGAGGCAGTGAGCTGAGCCATTTCTTGACCAATATTAGATGCATGACCCGTCACCATAAGCCCCGAGGTTGTCGCTACCATCAAGATAAGAAAGAGCACATAATAGAGCGGCTGCTTAAACATCTGTCTTGCCGTAAAGTTGACCTCACGGATAGCCACCGTGCCTTCAACAACCTTGTCCTCTGCAATTTGCGTTTGCGATGGGTCGGTTTGCGATGGGTCGGTTACTTCTGCACGCCACCCTTTAGGTGCCCAGTTAGTCGGCGGCACATAGAGTAACCACGAGAAAATAAGATAGGTCACAATCCAAATAATACCGACGACCCTAAAAGCCATCTGAACATCAAGAGACTCGATGAGGAAGTTACCCAACGGTGCAAAAAACACAGGACCTAAACCAATAGCACCAATACATACACCATTTGCAAGACCGCGTTTGTCGGGATACCACTTGGTCACAATGGCCACAATAGTGTTGTAAAGAAATCCGTTACCTGCACCCGCACACAAACTAAAGAAGAAATACAGAAGCGGAAGCGAGGTGGCAAACCCTGAACCAATCCAGCCGATACCAAAAAGAATGCCGGCGCTCAAAACAATAAAGCGCGGTTGCATTTTATGCTGCAACCAACCAGCGATCATGCTCGAAAAACATGACGCCAATAAGAACAGCGAATAAACCATGGATACCTCGGAGGTCGTATAGCCAAAGGTATCCATCAATGGTTTATTGAAAATAGACCACATATAGATGGCGCTTGTACCAACAGCAGTCAATGCCCCTGCTGCCAAAATAACACCGCGTGGTGGCATTTTACGCATCGATTGAGATGCGTTCGTTATATTTTTTTTCTGTGCCATAGCATCCCCTCTGTAGCACATAATCCCCATCGCTCACTCTAACACAAAGCACCCCACGTAGGAGCACCAAACGCATCGTTTTTATTACTACTATTGCCTCATAGCGCTCATCATTAGAACGCTTGTCAAAAACCTTGCAAGAGCTTTACAAGAACCATGATACCGTCATTACAATAAATTTGCATAACGTGTTATGTAACATGATATACTGAACATCAACACAGCCGCTTTGCGAGTTCTGTTTTACGCCACAAAGCGCTCCCTATTGAGAGGAAGGATTCTCATGTCGCATGCACCTGCTCAGGTCGAACCTGTTATTCCTGGCTTGAAGCCTCACAACTTATATGTCAACGGCCACACTCGGTTGATTACGTTGATTGGAAAACCCGCTTTTCATTCTGTCTCGCCAGAAACTCACACCTTGGCCTATCAAAAAATGGGGCTCAACGCGGTGTTTCTCTCTTTTGAGGTTGATCTCGATGATCTTCCTGCCGTTATGGAGGGATTCCGCCATGCCGATGGCTGGATTGATATAACGGTCACGATGCCCCTTAAACAAGCCATTATGGAATACTGCGATGAGCTTGCTGACAATGCGCGCATCGCAGGAGCAGTCAATATTGTGAAAAAAGAAGCCGATGGGACTATCAAGGGGTACAACTCTGATGGACCAGGGTTTATGAACAATTTGGTAAAGCAAGGTGCTCAGATTCCCGGCTCCACCATGACTATGGTTGGCCCTGGAGGAGCAGGGCGTGCCATCTTGGTTCAAGCAGCCCTTGATGGTGTCAAAACGCTCAATGTATTTGCCCGCGAAGGAGGCAATTCATACAATCTAGCTAAAGAACTCGCTCAGAAAATTGAAGCAGAAACCGACTGTACTATGACGGTATATCCTCTCGAAGACACCGCCCTTCTCAAGCAGAAAATTGCAGAATCCGACATTCTTGTTAATGGAACTAATGTTGGTATGGGTATTGGCAATACTGAGACTCCTATCGCTAAAGAACTCATCAAACCAGGTATGGTTGTTGCTGATGTCATCAATACTCCTCGTGAGACACAGCTCATCAAAGATGCACAATCTTTAGGGTGTCTTGCGCTAAGCGGCATCGGCATGAACGATGAGCAAGCCGTTGTTGCTGATCGCATTCGTTTTGGCATCGAAATCCCTATTGATGAAATTCGCGCAGAACTTGATACTTTACGAGCATGAAAACATCCACGACAGATTTAGACAACCTTTTGTTGCAAGCTAAGACTGGTTACTGGGATCCTAAGCTTTTTACCCTTGATGTTCCCGCCGCGATTACTGCAGCGCATTTCGCTTGCAGTCAAATCGAAGAAACTGAGTGGTTTCAGGTTGGAACAGATATCTATATGGAGCGCAAAAAACAAATTGCACACCAACTTGAAGCTGCTCTTATGATGCCTTCCTATACGGGTGCGAAACAACTCCATGAGGTTATGCAAGCATGGCTCGCCTTTTTGATGGAACTGCCTTGTCTTAATGCGTCTCTTATTGAGAGTGAAATCATCCTCTGTACTAATCTCTGTACACGCTCGAAAATGGGCTTTATGCCAAACGATCGGCTTGTTTATACCGCCTACACAACACTTAATAATAAAGAAAGCTATGGTGACATGTTTAAGCGTCTCTTACAACCGAGACTTGAACAGCAAAAAAGTTACGAAAGACATTTGCAAGAAGAGGCTCGGGCACATATTGAACTTCTTTTAGATACGGCCTTATCTCAGCACCTTTCACCACAAGAAAAAGCTGAACAGGATGCCTATTATCACACCTTGCTTGAAAGGGATATCGCTAAATTAGTGAATGTAACCAACAAAAATTATTATCAGCAGCAAATTAACGAACTCATTGAACAATTTGAAAAATTGAAACCTTATAAAATAAAGCAACGCCGTACTGTTACTACACGCATCGATGCGCTAGAAAAGAAAATACGTGAGATTGATGAAAAACTAGCACCTCTCCTAAGCCCACTTTATCAACAGCTCATCCAGTTAGAAATCTAACTTATTGTAATATCTTCAATGAAAGGCTTTGGCCCACCTAATACCAACGCAAGGGAATCTCTCATGGCTAAGCAGACTAAAACCAACACCTCAACAACTTCTGCAAGCAAGCAAGAAACGCGATCGGATATAAGCCGCCAGAAAATTTTATCAGCTGCAGTTCACCTCATCCAAACACAAGATATTAGCAAGTTCAACGTCCGTACTATTTGCAAAGAAGCTGGCTTAACAACTGGTGCCTTCTATCATCTTTTTGATAGCAAAGAAGACGTTATTAATTACTACCTTATGTACACTTTTGAGCGCTACCAAAAAGACGTTAATGCCCTTATTAAAGGCAAAACGGCATCGGAAAAAATTCGTACCATCTATCAATTTATGGTTAAGTGCTACCAGGAAGCTGGCTACGAATTTATGTCACGTTTTTATGTTCCAACTAATCCTGTACTGGATTTTCGCCACCGTCCCAATAACGATCGCATGATTCTTGAAGAAGTTGAAGTCTATCTGGTACAAGGACAAAAAGAGGGAGAAATCAAAGCTGATCTTGATCTTGATCAGGTAAAGCTTGAAATTGGTGCGCTTGTTACCGGATTTATGTTCTATTGGTGTGTATTGAAAGGAGATGTCGATGTGGCTGATCTCATCGACATTCATCTTGCAAATTATCTTTCGAGAATTGAAGCATAAGTCCCCTCTACCACTTATCCTTTCAATCCTTCTTTCAACCAAACCCTACACGTTTGATATCAATCCATAACTCCTCCCTACGACTTGCACCATAGAGAGGAGTTATTTTTTGTTGAGAATGCCTGCTGTTTTTAACCTCTACGAGCTTGTCTTTCGCTCATCTTTCTCTACTTATCCTGAGCATTCTCAAGTTCAAGAGTAATTTTTTCAATAGGCATTTCTATGCCATACCAAATTTTTTCGCCAATAGCAGCCTGCTCATTCATCATTCCGATACCAGTAATCACTTCGCAGCCTTTAGCTGCAGCATCTTTAAGCAATTGCGTATGGAGTGGATGATATACCGCATCTGCCACCACCATTCCACTTTTAATAAAGTCTGCTGGAACAGGGCTATCTGTACAACCATCTCCCATCCCTACACTACTTGCATTAACCAGAACGTCGCTCTCAGCAATAGCTTGCTGCAGCTCTTCTTTGTTCTCCCAGGCATGAAGAATAACATCACAGCCCGACTGTTCATGAATCGGCGCAAGTAACGTTTGCATATGCTGATAAGAAGGGCCATTTTCTCGGGCAAAAACATGTAATACTTTAACTCCATCAAGCGCCGCCTGAACCGCAATCGCAGAACCAGCACCTCCTGGTCCCATCAAAGTAAACGTTTTCCCCGCCGGATCAACACCATGCTTGCGCAGATTCGTCATAAAACCTGCTCCATCGGTGTTGTGACCAATAAGTTTGGCATCGCTTGTCTTTTGAATTACATTCACCGCACCAATCAAGCGAGCAGCATCGGACAGCCCATCCAAATAGGGAATGACTGCCTGTTTATTGGGCATGGTTACATTACTCCCGTCCCAACCATCCATACAACGCATGGCGGATAAAACGTGAGGCAATTCTTCAGGGACAACCTCAAAGGCAAGATAGACAGCCTCAACCCCCATTAATTCAAAAGAAACGCTATGCGTTACGGGAGAGGCCGAATGACGGATAGGCTTACCTAATAAACTAATAAGATGAGTATGGCCATTAATCATTGTTGCTTGAGCAGACATTATTGTCCTTTCTCCGTAGTTATATCGTCGGATTTCTCGCAAGATAAACAGCATCATTATTTTGTCGTAAAACAATGGTTATTTTCTCTTGTCTCTCCATAAATACTTGTAAGATAAATTATGCTCGTAATAAACTTGTACATAACACGTTATCTACCGAACAGCATACAAAACACATGGTCGAAATTAACGTGAGACTTACTAATTGGTTTACTAACCGACAACAAAAAAGCTCAAACCAAGAAATGACATAGCAAGAAAGGCAACTCATGGGCGCAATCACTATCAAAGGAACAACACTCGGAGAGGGTTCTCCCAAAACCATCATTTCAGTAATGGGATCTACTCTTGATGAATGCCTCGAAACTATTGCTGAAGGAAAAGCAGCTGGCGTAGAATGCTTCGAATGGCGCGGTGATTTTAACGACAGCCGTTACGACATCGACGCTATGGTTGAACAAGGAAAAGCAATTGCAGAAGCACTTCCCGAGCATCCTCTTTTATTTACCTTTCGCAGCGTAAGCCAAGGTGGCCAAGACACCCTGAACGTTTCTCAATACGTAGCTTTAAACAAAGCTCTTATTGAAGCAGATATCCTTGATATCGTGGATATTGAAACTTGGATTGGCGATGCGGCGGTAATTGAACTGGTCGAATGCGCGCATGCCCACGAGGTATGTGCACTCGTTTCCTATCACAATTTCAAAGGCACCCCTTCCGTTGAATGGATGGTTGGTTTGATGACACACATGCTTGATCTAGGTGCTGACATACCTAAATGCGCGGTTATGGCTCATGATGCAAAAGATGCACTTAAACTCTTAGCCGCCACTGAAGAAGTACGCCGTCTTCATACGGATGGCCCTATGCTTACCATGGCGATGGGTCGCGAGGGCAGCATCTCGCGCTTAGCTGGTGAATACTTTGGCAGTGATATCACATTCTGCTCACTTGCTAAGTCTTCTGCACCTGGTCAAGTTGATGTTCAGCTTGCTCGTAAAATCATGGATGAGCTCCACGAAGTTCTTTCATAAGATCTCAAACATGATCTCAAAGAACACCTGTGCTTTATCGCGAGCAATACTTTTATCATGAAAACTCTTGCAAGTTTAGAAGGGCCAGTATACTGGCCCTTCTTTTATCTTTACGATTGCTCTTGAGATCGAACTTCCATTGCCTCTTGCAATCCTTGTAAACGTGTCTCGAATTGAGCTTCGGAAAAAACACGCGGATCTGCTTGATCAGCATCAAACATGGTATAAGGCAAATCATGCTTTTGTGACAGCTGACGTTCCATCTCAAACATAATGCCAACCCAAGGTTTGCAGCTGCGCATAACGTTGCACAAAATTCCATCGCATTGATACTCGCTCAAAAGCCCTGAACGATAGTCGCGTCCAATTTGTAGGCCGGTAGCATTATTGGTACTTGAATAAGAGACGCAAAGTTCGTATAAATCTTCAAATGTCGTACCATAGTTGCCGGTATAGGGTGTACCAACCATATTAATTCCTTTTTCAGCAAGCGATGTTGAATTCTGCCGTAAGTAAGGCCAGCAACAAAGGCCGTCCCAAAAAATGCGATGTTCTTCCTCCCCTGCGAACGTCGTTTCATTATGTGCGATGCGTTCTTTAAGTTCTTCAACAAACAGCTTAAGTACTTCCGTAGTTTCCTTTTTACCGCGCGCAATAATCATCAACGCCATAAAGTTGTATTCATCAAATGCGCTTGCCGGTGAAGGTTTTGTTTTGCCGATGAGATCCATCGCTTCTTGAAAAAGTCGTCCATTTTCACTTGACGTCTCAAGTACCTCTTGGAATTTATTGTAATCAAACGTTTTGCCCGTGATTTTTTCAAGCTGATCAACAATACCCTGCAGCTGAGACTTGATGTATTCGATCTTTTCGGGCTCATAATCGGCTTGAGTAGCATAAGGGACATCCATCATGATGAGCGGTATGTCATATTTCCATGCTAAATTTTCATACCACTTATTAACGGTCGAGCAGATATTGTTTCCCACGCACAAGAAATCAGGAGCAGGAATATCAAGACCATGACCAAAGTCTTCATCACGCTCATCAAAACCAATACTAATACGCGCATAGGAACAAAGATCTGCTGAATACCCTAGCGACTCCGCTTTTTCACAAAATGTCACTGCGCCTTTTTTTGCCGCAACGGCAGCTGCGTGGTTTTCCGGATATACCACTTTGATATCCATTACTTCAAAAAGTTCTTTAGCAAAATTTGATGTCGAATAGCAAATGGGCTCCCCTGCTTCTTTTGCCGCACGGATATCTGCGTAAATATCCCCCATGCATTGACGAAGCAAATCGCGCGCCGCGCTGTGCACTTTAACTGATTTCATTATCCTTGCGCCCCCTATCGTAAATCTAGCATCTCAGCAAATGCCTGAATGCGCGTTGCCGCTTGCTCGCTTGGCGTATCCTGCAGCTCAACTTCGAGAATCAAAAGCGGAATATTTGCTCGTTCCATTTGCTGCTTAAGCACGGGTACATCAAACTCTTCTGCTTCGCAGAATTTTACGATGCAAGCAATCACTCCATCAGCGCCACGTTCATGTACCAAATTGGCCACAATGTCACCTCGCTCTTTCCGAGGATCAAGGGCAATAGAAGCGCCCCGAACTTGCTCCCACAGAGTTGCAAGCGAATCAAACGGATCAATGCGGCCAGGGACATCTGTAGCATAGCGAGCTGATTCTGACACCGTCCAATCACCCACAACAGCAAGATGGTTATTTTCCAGTTCGGTCAGCAACGGTACAGAATCAACCAAAATACCTGTTAAAACCACTTTCTTGCCAGGAAAATCATAGATTGGCCGTGCACTAAGTGCGGCATTGAGCTTATCGACCAAAATGGTGTGCTCCGCAACGTCCATACTGCGTGCTGCTGCAAATACTGCTTGACGGACAAGTGGTGTAATCACATCAGTGTGATCTGCCGCTAAAGCCGAAAACGTACGCAGCGCTTCACGCTGCTTGTTGTATACAACAATGCTTTCACGAAGTGATCGCTCAGAGATAGAAGATCCTGAAACTTCTTCTAGTTTTTTTGCGATGCGTTTAAGCTGCCATACGTTATAACCATGGGCTTCAGGAGTCGTGCGTACAGCAGGTTGTACATAATCAATTACCGTCATATCAGGACGAGCAAATTTCCAATTTTCCTCTAAATTACGCAAGCCATCGCACGTAGTCGGAATGATGACAGCATCAAGATCATCGTACGTTCCATCGAGTGCATGTTCCATAAGGGTAAATAAAATTGAGCAGTAAAACGCTGGGTAGTAACTTGAAGCTGCGCCTGTCGGCACACCGCCGCCCCATAACTCTACGGGATGCATTCCCGCTGCATGGACTAATTCCATCGGCACAAAATAAGGCACGCAACCTACTACCTGTTTCCCTGATTGTCTGGCAGCACGTATTGTTTTTTGAGGATCACGCGCATACGCGCTCAACTCCCCAACAATTTCTTCCACATCAACCATAACAACTCCTTTTCCTCTATCCGTTTTCGCGCTTCCTTGCCTAATTTCCATTCCCGCTTCCCAGGCAAACCTGTGCATATGCACACGAACATCTAAGACCATGGGTCTTTTAAAAACTCTCTATGAAGAAACAAATCTACTCAGCCTGCATTTTTTGTGCTTGTTCTAAAGCATATAAGGCCGCCCCTAATGCACCGCACAATTGGCAAAGATCAGAAACCGCTATGTTTGTTTCCAACTGTCGCTCAATAGCATGAACAGCTCCGGTATTGCGCGCAACACCCCCACTCATGGCTATGGGCTCCTCAATCGGACCAAGCCTACGCACTAATCCCGCGGTTCTATGTGCTACTGAATTGTGGATCCCTGCAACAATATCAGGAATGGACTCTCCATTTGCTAAATGTGAAATCACTTCAGACTCTGCAAACACCGTACATGTTGAACTGATTTCAACCGGATCAGTTGCTTTAGCGTCAAGATCCTTAAGTTGGGAAACATCACTTTCCAACACGCGCGCCATCACATCAAGAAAGCGACCCGTACCTGCAGCGCACTTTTCGTTCATGATAAAAGTATCTAGTGTTCCATCTGGCTGCAAACGCATAGCTTTAACGTCTTGTCCACCAATATCAATAATGGTTCGTGTTCCTGGAATAAGCTTGCTCATTCCTTTGGCGTGACACGAAATTTCTGAAATCTGTTTATTTGCCTGGTCAAAACGCTGACGACCATATCCTGTCGCAACGCTATATGTAATATCACCCCACGTTAAACCAGTCTTTGCAAACACCTGATTAAGCGCTTGTTTTGCGCCGCTAGTTCCCGCTCCTAAATCACATACAACCCAATCAACTATTTCACCATCACCATCAACAATGACAACTTTAGAAGCAGTGGAGCCAATATCGATCCCTAGCCCATACATAAGAACCCCCCTCTTATAACTGCGATGCATCTTGTTTATATGGTATGCATTCTCGCAGGTAGAAACTAATTGCTTTTATATAAACAGCACGTTGGTGTTTCCGATAAAAAGATTGCAGAACATATAATCAAGAATGAACTCCACTCAAATAATTACGATCGACAAAAAAGAAAGGTGCGGAGATGGGGTGTTACTGAATGTCTCCGCACCTTTTCTTATTACCTACTCATACCCAGGATCGATCCTCTATCGTTGCTTTGATTTCGCTCGTTTCCTAGTCATGTGCAGGTAAAGGTGCAGCTTTTAAAAAGCGTACAGCTTTATTTAGCTATCCTCACGTGCTGTTTCAAGTTCAGCAATAAGCTTGTCACTCAAACCGTTAGTCTGATTGCTGATATCAGTTTGAAGATTCTTAACACCTTCGAGAGCAAGAATTGAGTCATAGAAATCATCATCGTACTCAATAATGGTTGCGCCTGCATCTTTGATAGTCTGAATAGAATCCTCGTCTAAGCTCTTGAGCTGACCTTTGATTTCACCTGCTGATTCGCTAATAGCTTGCGTGATTGCATTTTGGTATGCAGGGTCTAAGCCCTCCCAAAAATCTTTATTAATTGACATGTTATAGGTATACAGAATGTGATTAGTCTTTGCTAAATACTTCTGAACTTCCTGCAATGAAGCGCCCACGATAGTGTCAGCTGCATTCTCTTGACCGTCAACCGTGCCATTTTGTAATGCAAAATAAACCTCAGAGAAAGCTAACGGAGTTGGCTCAGCTCCCAATGCTTGCCAGAATGCCATGTGATTCTTGTTTTCCATGGTGCGAATCTGGAAGCCCTTAAAGTCTTCTAAGCTTTGAAGGTCCTTGTTTGAAGTAGTTAAACGATAGGTTCCATCCTGTAAGAAGCCCAAATTGTGCAAGCTACCTTTTTCGTACGCACTCTGAAGATCTTGTGTGAACTCATTTGATCCATTTAATACCGTATCGATTTGCTCAGGAGTATTTTGTGCAAAAGCCATAGGAAGATCAAACGCTGCTAACTCAGGAATGAAAGAAACCATAGGTGCTGGCTGCACGCAAACCATCTGAATGTCGTTGGATTGCTCTTGACGAAGCAAGTCAACATCTCCACCAAGCTCTGAGTTGCCATGATAATCTACTGTAATTTTTCCTTTAGTAAGTTCGTTAACTCGTTTTGCAAAGTCTTCAGACCACAGATTTCCCGATGAACCAGGTGAAGCGCAGTCTGCCAAGATAATAGTTACTGGATCAAGATCAGCAAATTCCCCTTCGTCTGAACTTGATGAACTGTTGTCGTTGCCGCAACCTGTTAGGGCAAACATGCATACCGCTAAGAGCGCCGCCATAGCAACAGCAAGCAATTTATACCACATGGTGTGGCTGCTTCTCATCTCCCTCTCTAATCCTCTCATGTTCTTCTCCTTTCACTAATTTGTATCCCCAGCTGGCTCTTCTGCCAGCAGAGTGCTTGTTGAATACTTACTTAAATCGTTATGCTAAAAACCATGTTGAAACCGTTGGGACGTAGACAATGATCAAAAGTGCTACGAGGAACGCTGCAATAAACGGCAGGGCGCGCCGTGCAATACTCATAGGTTTCTCTTCTGCAATGTTTGCAACAACAAACAAATTGAGGCCAAAGGGTGGCGTTGCAAGACCAATCGCTAAGCAGCAAACCAAAACAACACCAAAATGAACAGGATCAAGTCCCATCATCTGCATGCCTGGCAACAGAATGGGTGCCAAGATAATGATGGCTGGTCCTGTATCCATAACCATGCCTAGGATTAAGAACAGTACTACGCATACGCTCAGAGCAATCCACATATCACCAAACGTGTTCGTAATGAACGAGGTGATTGCAGCGGATGCACCGGTAAGCGCCAATACGCGACCAAATGCAGTAGCAAATGCCAAAACAAAAGCAAGACCAGCATACGTGCGTACTGCCGTAGCCATAATAGGAATAATCTCTTTGATCTTTATCGTGCGGTAAATAAGAAGCGCCACAATCAAGGCATAGAAGACACTGATGCAGGCAGCCTCGGTGGGAGTAACAAAGCCAGCATAAATACCACCAAGAACAATTACCGGACACAAGAGAGCTGGCAAGCTATCAAGAAACAGATGACCGAATCCTTCACTATGCAACTCATCCATTGCATCTTTAATTCGCTCTCTATCTTCGCCTTTACGCCAACAGTAGATAATGGAATAAATCATCAAACTGAGACCGATAAGAATACCAGGGAAAATACCACCAATAAAAAGTGCGCCTGTTGAAACTCCCGTAGCTAACGAATATAAAATGAAGGGAATTGATGGCGGAATAATAACGCCTAAACTTCCCGCAACCACAATCAGTGCTGCGCTCCATTTTCGATCATATCCAAGGCTTACCAAAAAAGGTACACACATTGCACCAACTGCTGCTGCCGTAGCAGGACCAGACCCTGAAATTGCTCCATAGAAAAGGCAAGTTAGAACAACGGCGCAAGGAATTCCTCCGTGGAATCTCCCGACAAAGAATGCAAAGAAGTTAAAAAGTTTCTTTGAAATGCCTCCTTCAGCCATGATGATGCCACCAAGGATGAAAAGAGGAATAGCAAGGAAGGGGGTCGAATTAGCGCCAGAAAACGTGTTGTTAATGAGCTGGGGAATACTGCCGCCCGTACCCATTAAGGTAATAGGTGCTAATGCCCCGGTAGCCATAGCAATACCAATAGGTACTGACAGCGCAATTGCGATAAGGAAAACGGCAAATACAAGTACTGCTGGCATTATGCTCTACCCCCTTCCTTATGAACGTCCTCATCCGAAGGCAGATCCTCATCTGCATGAGTGTTTACTGCACTTTCATCTGAGGGTGTTATCCGACTTGATTCAGTCCACGCCACATTCAAAACATCACGCGGTTTCTTTTGCGTTGCTGCTTTCATATCAATGTCAGCGATAATGTCTTGGTCGCCATCAGTAATTGCATCATTGGGATTTTTTGAGGTCATCGCCCAATTCTTCTTCGACCTGAGCTTCAATACTGTTTTTTGGCGGAACATTAATAGATTTAATATGGAGGACACACATTTGTATGCCGCGGATTACCCCTAATGCAAATCCCAATAAAACTATGAGATACATAATCCACATAGGCATCAGCATTGCAGGAGAATTCTCACCACTTGAGATGATGCGCTGCAACACTTCCACTGAATAAAACGTTAATACCGCGAGTATGATGACGTTAATAACATCGATTACGATATTGAGAACGTTTTGAGCTTTCCAAGGCAGCAATTCTGCAAGTGCAGTTACACGCAAGGTTGTTGCCGTACGAATGGTATAAGGCAGTGAGATAAATACCGTTGCAATCCAGGTAAACCGGCAAAACTCTTCTGCCCAAGTAAGCGATTGGACAAACGAAACATTGCGCGCGACTACTTGAAGAAGTTCAACGCAAGCCATAAGTGCAAGTAGCACAATAAGCAGAGTCTCTTCAAAGTGGTTGTCAATCCACTTTATGACAGTCATTGCGGTACTAGCTTGCTTTTGGTTATTACCTGTTACTACTTTTTCCACTACTGCTCCCCTCCTCTTCTTTTCCTCTCTAATCCCCTACATTTTTAAAATTTCACCCTAAAAGCAGGATGGAACCTTTACTACGTCACGGCTCTTTTAAAGCAATAAAGCCGCCTGACGCCCCTCTTTGATAGCGTCAACAATAAGCCCATCGTTCTCCTCGCCACGGACTGATCCAGCAGCATATACTTCATATCCTGCTTGCTTTAATTGGTTACAAAGATCTTCATCAGCTTGCATTCTTGGCAGACTCATAGCAGTGTCACAATCAAGAACGCGCTTTGTTGCTTCTCCTGCTTCAGACTCTTTTATGTAGTCTTGAGAGTTTTCAACAGCGGAGGTCTGATTGACCTCAAGATGTTTGTCTTTTAATTTCAGCGAAAGAACATCACTCATGATGTCGACATCATGAGAATCAAACCAAGGAAGTAACCGATTTCTGTATCGCGGAGGCATCTCGGGGGCAATTTGCGATTCCGACCCCACAATAGTGACAGCTCTTTCTCGCTTTTTTAGCCAAAGAGCGCCTTGGAGACCCGCTATCCCTGTCCCGACTACCACCACATTTTTACCCACCCCAGGCAAAACGCGCTCAGTAACCTTATTCACAAGATGGCCACCCAAGATACGCAAAGGAACCTCTGCTTGCTGTTGTAAGATGTTGACTGATGTATGATTTTTGCGCGTTTCCCCTGGAATAGAGGCCACATCATAGCGTCCACCTGTCGCAACAATAATTGCATCAGGGTTGAATGATCTCACTGTTTCAAGGGTTACGTGAGTTCGTACATGTACCGTAATAGGTAGCTTCTTAACCATAGTGGTCAAGTATTGATAAAGGTACGTTACATTGTCGAGATACGTTCCCTTAATCATTGCCGCTAGGGGAAGATGCCCACCTAATTGACTTGATTGTTCGAAAAGTGACACCACATGACCACAGAGCGCCGCGCTGCAAGCCGCTTCCATACCAGCAGGTCCTCCGCCAATAACCATAACTTTTTTCTTGGTTTTAGCAGGGCTAATGTCCATATCGTAGTTACCAAGTGCTGGATTAACGCGACAGGTGCGCGGACCCATCGTTCCAATCTTTCCACCACCTTCGCACGTTGCGCAACGATTGCAGTGGCGGATTTCATCAATCCGTCCTTCCTGAAGTTTGCGTGGCATATCTGGATCAGCCCAAAGAGCACGATTGAATCCTGCTATATCGGCCTTCCCCTCTGAAAGCACTTTTTCAGCTTTATGTTCATCAAGACGACCAACGCAAATCACCGGCACATTGACTACTTCTTTAATCGCAGACGCAGCTGGAATAAGAACACCATCACCCTCAAAGTCTTTGATATACGGTTTCATAAACGGATCGGGTTCTGGATAAGGAAAATAATCAGCAGGCAAATACAGCATAGGAGAAGGAATCTTCCCAAATCCTTCCCCGGTAATAGACATATAATCTACACCTTCGGCCTCAAATAACTTGGCTATCTCTTGCGCTTCTGGAATAGTGAGAGCTCGCTCATTACCAAACTCTATGCCATTAAAACGCACTCCCATCAAAAAATTCTCGGGTGCAACCGCACGCACTCCTTGCATAATCTCTCGCGCAAGACGCATCCTGTTTTCAAACGAATCAATACCATATTGATCATGCCGCTTATTCCAGACCCGCGTTAAAAAACTCGCCATAAAATAGCTATGAGCAGCATGTACTTCGATACCATCAAATCCAGCTTTTACCAGTCGTTTAACTGCTTCAAAATAATGCTGCTTCATAGACGCTATTTCTTCCACAGAAAGCTCTCGAGGAATTGGGTCATTAAGAGGCATCTCTTCTTCTGTTAAACGCGAAGGACCAACAGGATCAATCACATCAGCAGGACCTGCGTGATGAAGCTGAGCAATGATAAGCGCACCATTAGCATGAACGAGATCTACTAACTCTGTAAGACCCGGCAAAAACTTATCATCCCATACTCCACCCATGGTAAATTTTGCATCACCCCACGGCATAAAAGACATCGTATCAACCGAGACCATAGCAGCGCCACCTGCACTAATATGATCAAAAAGCGCTTTGACCCGTTCTGTCACAAAACCATCTTGAGACCAATATCGTGACCCCGCTGCAGTTTTAACAATGCGGTTTTTAAGAACACGATTGCCCACTTGGATGGGAGAAAGAAGGGTGTGAAATGCTTGCACTGTCATCAATACCGTCCCTTTAAAATGCCGTCATAAGAGGAGCAAGCGTATTGATGGTCATACCGCCATCAACCAAAAGAACTGAACCAGTTATGTAATCAGCTTCAGGGCTTGCTAAAAAGTAAATTGCATTAGCCTGATCTGCAGGAACGCCAACACGACCTAAAGGTGTCATAGCATTGCGTTTCTCGCGAGCACCCGGCTTATCAATACGCTCGCGGTTGATGTCGGTATAGGTATGTCCAGGAGCCACAACATTAACACGAACTCCACGCGGTCCCCACTCACCAGCAAGCTGCTTTGAGAGCATAATGACGCCCGCTTTTGAAGGCGAATATGATCCTGAAATAAAGATAGGATTTACGCCACCCATAGAAGCAATATTGACTATCACTCCACCCCTATCAAGCATGCAGCCACCCAATACTTGGCAACAAAAAAATGTTCCCGTAAGGTTTACGTCGATGCATGCCTTCCAGCTTTCTTCAGAAAGCTCAGCCAAAGGAAGACTCCCTGCACCTTGATAAGCGGATCCGCAGACCAATACATCAATTGCACCAAAATGTTCCATGATGTAATCCCTAGCGGCAATAACGCTCTCTTTAGAAGCAACATCAGTATGAAGATACGTTACGTTAGGGTAGCCTTCTGCCCACTCAACAACGCGGTCGTCAAGAATATCAAGAACAACCAGGTGGCAATTAGGCTCTTTATCAATAAAGGTTTGACATGTTTTTGCGCCGATTCCATCAGGCTTTGCCGCCCCCGTAACTACAATCACTCGTCCTTTTTCGGCGTTCATAGTTCCCCCTTTATTGATTTTTCTTTTCTCTCCTTTTTACATAACGTGTTACATAACATGTTATGTAACACGTTATGTTACTATTTGGCACTAATTATGCAAGAGATAATTAGGAATAATCTCTTTCCATAGTGACAAAAGTTATTTAGTTATTAATTTGATTGGTTTTAAGAATGTAACAACGGCTACTTCTTTTTGATGTGAATTGCGCCTTTATCGCAACGATTGCCCCAAGCATCAATCAGCTCATCGTCTTTATATACGCATACTATTTCGCAGTGATTGGCGCATTTTTGACATACTACTTCCCGCGTTATAAATTCAAAATCGCTAATATCAAACGCAAAGGGATGCCACGTAGCTGAAGGTGAATCAGCTGCAAGAAGGGCAGCGCCATAAGCTCCCATCAGGTGTCCATCAGGATCCACAAGTACGGGTGCACCAAGCGCGTCTTCAAAGGCTTTCACCACACCAATATTTTTGGACACGCCGCCTTGGAATACCACGGGCTCCACAATACGCTTGCCCTTTCCAACATTATTAAGGTAATTGGTAGCGACCGCTTTACAAAGACCTGCAATAACATCCTCGCGCGGGTATCCCACCTGGAGCTTATGCACCAAATCAGACTCAGCAAATACCGTACAACGAGCCGCAATGTTAGCAGGCTTTTTTGAGGTAAGCGCAATCGCCCCAAAGTCTTCAACTTCAACACCAAGGCGATGTGCCTGACTCGACAAAAACGATCCTGTTCCTGCCGCACACAGCGTGTTCATGGCATAATCAGTTGCAACGCCACCTTCAATACAAATGATCTTAGAGTCCTGGCCACCAATCTCTAAGATTGTACGCACATCAGGATGAAGATGTGTGGTGCCTACCGCATGTGCCGTAATTTCATTTTTGATAACTGCTGCATCAAGAACAGCACCTACAAGCCTTCGCGCGGATCCTGTTGTACCCACCGCCATCACTTCATAGGTGTCAAACTGACCTGCATCTTCCATTTGTTTTTTGAGATCTTCCACGACACGACGGGTAGCATCGGTTGGATTACCTTCAGTCCAAAGATAAGAACGCGCCATAATGGTTCCCGTCTCATCAATCACTACGCCTTTGGTCGAGATTGATCCAATATCAATTCCCAAAAACGCCTTTTCCATGTCTGCCTCACTTTGGTCTATCAGTCGTGGTTATTTACCATTGTTTGTTATTGCTTGTAGCTATCCATCGCGCGCAGCGACCTCTTTTGTTAACGTGCCTTACGCATGGCGATCATGTCATAAAACGCCTCGAGGCGCGTATCTAATCCCGTATCCGATGTTTGCGAATCATAGCTCAAATACAAAATAGGTACGCCATAATCACGACTCATTTTCTGCAATACCGGCATCACGTCAATCTCAGGCGTACACCCTGCGCTCTTGAGATGAATTACCCCATCGTATCCTTCTTCTATATACTGCTTGGTCGCCGCAAGCGTGAGCGTTGAAGTGGGGCCCATATCAAATTGCACATATTCTGCCACACTGCGGCGCAAATTAGGCTCGTTATAGTGCAAATTGCGATTGGTCATATTCATCTTGCGCGCCACACTCACGCCCATATCGATAAGCTTGTCCTCAATAAACAAATTACTGTGCGCATCAGCCGCAGTAAAGTATTCGCCTACAATCCCCACTCGGATAGGATCCACCGGTTGGTGTATTGGGATTGCTTTAAGAGCAAGCTTTGCCTGTTCAAAGGCACGATCAACCTCTGCTTTATTGGTTGCTGCGCGCATATCTGCAAAAAATACATCGCGCGCTCGCGCAAACGATCCTTTTTGTACTTCAAATCCCGCTTGCGCCAAATAGAGATCGTTGTAAGAATCAAGCACTTCAAGCATATGGAGAAGTACTAAAAATTGTTTGACGCCTTCAGGAATCGAGAGATGGGGATTTATTTTCTCTTTACAAATAGTGATGAGTTCCGTAGGTGGCTCATCAATCACCGTCGCAAAATTGAGCATGGTAAAGTCATAGCCCATATCATGCAAGATAGCCTCTTGGAGCTCACCGTAATACCCCAAACGACACGGACCAGCAAACTGCACAAGCACATCAGCGCCGTGTTCAAGCGCCTCAATATAATCACCCAAAATGTGCTTAAACGGTGCACAAACATAATCTGTTGAATTAAGTGTCCCCAGTTCAAGCGTGCGCCGCGTCGCCTCAGGCAGCTGTACAAACTCAGCATTGAGTACCTGCTCTACAAAATATTTGAACGCGATATCATAATAGCTATAACGCATAAACGCCACTTTTTTAGTCGAATGACGTTTATCCGCGGACGTCCCTTTAAACGCATGTTTTTGCGTCTTTTCGGATCTCTTCTGTACCTTCTTGCTCTTTTTATCCCCTTTTTGTTCTGTTTCCGATGGGGCTTTTGCGCCTTTTGCACCGCGCAAAGATGGCCGCAAACCCCGCGGTTCACCTGGTTGGATCGAAACGACAGCCGAACGAATATCATCATAGTGATGCTTCAAGGTATCAATGGCATCACGGCGCATAGTGGAGAAATCGGGACGTTTATTATCCGCATGAGAGTTGTTGCCAGGATTATTACTGGAGTTATTACCAGAATTATTACCGGGATGTTGTTCACTCATGGATATACCCTCCTTTACGCTGGTATCCGAGGATATCCACAAAACTCTCAACACGCGTCTCTAGCCCTGCGAGCCCTGATTGCGCATCAACCGTAAGGGATAAAATAGGCTTACCCTTAATAAAGCGCACAATAGCATCATTAGTCATAGAATCAGGACCACACGGAAATGCACTCATGAGAACAATGCCGTCGATCTGATCATAGAGCGAGAGAATCGCCCCAATTAACTCACGATTAACCACCCAAGGCAGAGTGTCGGAAAACTCATCGCTTACCCTACGCGCTTTTTCCCGATCATATTGATCAGCACAAAGCGCCACCGCCCCACACTCCTCGAGCATTTCTTTAATGGGATCTCCGATATAAGCATCATGCAACACGTAAGGGTGTGCCACAAGCAAAATTTTGAGGGGCTGTTCATCAGCAGGAAGCTTGTTAATGGTTTCAAGCGTATCCTTGAGTGCCGCACCCATGATTTTGTCCTCTTTTGTCTGAGCTTTAATGGCAGCTTTATAGGCAGCTTTCGCCTGTTTTTTTGTAGCTCCTAGCTGCTGGCCAAGTGAAAGAAACGCTTCAGACTCAGAAATTTTGGTGTCTTCCACGTCGATTTCTGCAGAAAGAATTCTCAGAGGTTTTTTGCTTGGGGCAGATCCCCCTCCAATACGCGCCATCACAGGCTGTACCGTAAACGCATCCGTTGGATTACTTGTTCCTGTCGCAAAGGTATTAGAAACCAGGTCAGGTAACGCTTGAAATTTAGTACAAAAACTGTCGTTATGACCTAGATTGTCAACCGAGGGGATAAAAATTGCGTCAACCTCATCGTCTTGAAGAAGCGCCTCAACATGGCCCATGTAAATCTTTGATGCAAGGCAACATTCATCGACCGAGCGATGATCGCCCGCTTCTAGGATAGCGCGATCAGTCGGACTACTCACCACAACCCGACGGCCGAGCTCTTCAAAAAACGTACGCCACAAAGTGGCATAGCGATAATAGAGCAGCCCACGCGGAATACCGATAGTTTTTACATCGGCAAAGGCTGGCTGGCGTAATAGTTCTAACGGATTCATTGCACCTCTTCATATGATGCTCTTGCAAAACTGCACCACGTATTTGAAACTCCAAACATTAACGGCTCGCAACGCAGCGTTAAATACCGCGTTGTCGCGTTGTAATGTAACGCATAATTATAAAGGAGCGCACCCGAAACCGAGTGCGCTCCCACAGAATTGCAATAGGGTTGTAAGACACGTCTAGGATCGCGTCCAAAGCGTCGCCTAAGCGTCGCGTCTATTTCATGAGGTCACAAACTGCTTGTGCATAAGCGATGGGGTCATCAATAGGCAAGCCCTCGGTGATCAAAGCCTGGTCATACAAAATGGAAGTGTACTGTGCGACTTTAGCCGCATCACCTTCAATCTGTGCGGTCTTGAGTACCTCAAAGATGGGGTGATGAGGGTTAATCTCGAGCACACGATCACTCTTAACGTCCTGACCATCTGGTGTCATAGCCATGATCTTTTCCATCTCAAGACTGATGGGACCGTCCGCGACAACGCAAGCCGGTGCCTCAGTTAAACGAGCGGATACCGCAACACGCACCACTTTGCCATCAAGTGCATCACGCATCGCAGCAAAGAGCTCCTCGTTATCCTTGGTGATTGCCTCAGCAGCGCTCTTCTCGTCCTCAGTTTCAAGATCGAGATCGCCGCCTGCAACATTTTGGAAAAGATAGGTCTTGGACTCGGTTGCGTCGCTTGCGCCATCCGTGCCGTCAGCTGCGGCTGGCACATCGACCGTGTAATCCTGCATGGCCATCATGCAAAACTCGTCAACGTCTTGCGTGCAGAGCAGCACATCGTAACCTTTATCCATCACGCTCTTGACGATAGGCATCTTAGCCAAGCGGTCAACCGACTCGCCCGCTGCGTAATAAATTGCCTTCTGATCCGTAGGAGCGGCGTCGATGTACTCCGCGAGCGTCACCATCTTTTGCTGCTTGGCCGAATAGAAGAGCAGAAGCTCTGCCAAGTTGCCCTTCTCCATACCGTAGCTCGTGTAAATGCCATATTTCAAACCGCGGCCAAAGTTCTCAAAGAACTTCTCGTATCCTTCGCGATCTTTGGCCAGATAGTCAACGAGATCACCGTGAATTTTCTTCTCCAAACGACGCGCGATAGCACGCAGCTGCGAGTTATGCTGGAGCGTCTCGCGCGAAATGTTGAGCGTGAGATCCTGGCTGTCAACCACGCCACGGACAAAGTTGTAGTGGTCAGGCAAAAGCTCCTCACACTTCTCCATAATGAGCACATTTGAGGAATAGAGCGCCAAGCCCTTCTTATAGTCTTTGGTGTAGAGATCATAGGGGGCATGCGATGGGATAAACATGAGCGCATCGTAAGAAAGAGCGCCTTCCGCATGTACCGACATGGTACGTGCAGGATCCATAAAGTCGTGGAAGTCCGTTTTATAGAACTCGTTGTACTCCTCTTGGGAGACTTCAGACTTACGGCGCTTCCAGATAGGAATCATCGAGTTTATTGTCTGGATTTCCTCTACGGTCTCATACTCGGGTGTCCAATCGTCCCCTGCATCTTCAGGTTTAGGCAGCGCACGCGTGGTCTCAACCTCCATTAAAATTGGATAGCGCACATAGTTGCTATAACGCTTGATGAGGTTTTTGAGCGTAGAGGTCTCAAGGTAGGTATCGTAATTCTCTTCCTCGGTGTTGTCCTTGAGCTCAAGAATAACCTCAGTACCATGCGTTGCTTTTTCAGCCGGAGATACTGTATAGCCATCAATGCCGTTGCTCTCCCACTTGAACGCCTCATCGGATCCGTAGGCGCGCGAAATCACGGTGACTTTTTTTGCCACCATGAACGCAGAGTAGAAGCCCACACCAAACTGACCGATGATATCAACTGCATCACCCTGAGACTCAGCATTGTCAGTCTTGAACTCCAAGCTTCCGGAGTGCGCAATGGTGCCTAAGTTCTTCTCCAACTCTTCAGCGGTCATACCAAGGCCGGTATCTGCAATGGTTAACGTGCGTGCGTTTTTATCAGCCGTAACTTGGATATTGAGATCATCTTTTGAAATGGTAATCTCGGGATCCGTGAGCGATTTGAAGTAGAGCTTATCTACCGCGTCCGATGCGTTAGAAATCAACTCACGCAAGAAAATCTCGCGATTGGTATAAATTGAATTGATCATCAGATCAAGTAAGCGTTTGCTTTCGGTTTTAAACTTTCTCATGTATGTCCTTTCTTTTATGTGTCAGCACTACTGGCATTGTTCACGCGCTATTGGGTGCGACTTAATTCAGTCGCAAATTCTGTATCAAATTTCTGTATCAAATTTCTGTATCAAAAATTAGCACTCCCAAGCCGAGAGTGCTAAATCTGATTCTAATAAGCGCGAAAAATCTGTCAATGAGACACATAGGTTATCTCAGAAGAACTCACAAGATATTCAAATTTCAGAAGGTGGCGATGGGGTTTGTGCGCAAGTAATGCGCGGAGCAGCAAACACCATCCCATCGGCACTCCATTGGCGCCCCATCGCCAAACTTTTACTTATGAACGCTATGAACGAGCAAGCCCATCGACAGGAAGGACAATACCAGAGACATAGCTTGCCAAATCACTTGCGAGATAGAGATACGCATTAGCAATGTCCTCAGGTTCAGCCATGCGACCAAGCGGAATGGATGCAATCAGTGGCTTGATAATCTCATCAGGCAAACCATCAACCATATCAGTGTGGGTAACACCGGGAGCAACTGCATTCACACGGATGTGATCAGGAGCAAGCTCGCGAGCAAGCGACAAAGTCAAGCCATTCACCGCAAACTTTGTAGTTGGGTACGCAGAACCGGAAGGCTGACCATAGCGAGACACCATTGATGAGGTATTGATAATACAGCCGCCATCGCCCTGCTCACGGAAAATGCTGACCGCAACCTGGCAGGTATAAAAGACCGAAAGTACATTCAAATCCATGATGCTTTGGAGCTCTTCAGGAGTGTAATCAAGCAAGTGTGTGCGTGATTCTTTACCTGCGTTGTTACCCAAAATATCAAGGCGACCAAACGTCTCAACAACTTTGGCAAACTCAGCAGTAATCGACTCAGGATCGGTAAGTTTTGGGGTGATGCCCATAACCGGATAATCAGGATTGATCTCAGCAAACTTTGCGAGTGCTGTATCAACGGTCTCCTGGCGTGATCCACAAATTGCAACCTTGGCGCCATTCTCTAAAAACTTATGAGCAATACCAAAGCCAATACCGCGCGTACCACCAGTAATAATAGCAACTTTACCTTCAAGTAAATTCATATGAGGCTCCTATCTTCATACATTGCATGTCTTATCTTGTGGAGCCATCATACTAAAGAGTTATTGCAGATAGATTACTGGTTGCACTCTTGTCGCGCATTTGTTGCCTGATGTCTTATCAGAAGTGCCTTTCGGGTAGCACCTACCATTAGCATTTTAAATTGGAGATATAAAACAAAAAACCCGCTTTGATCAGGCAAAACGGGGAAGTTTTAGATGGTGCGCCGTGAGGGATTCGAACCCCCTGCCACAAGCGTTTGACCTGCGAAAATGCTCAATTCACTTGCCATCACTTGCCAAACACTCAAATAGAATCATCTATTAACGCAGCATCGCTTCTGAGATCTTTTAATTTCTGCTTAACATAATATTTCTGTGTAGTGGCAATATCTCTATGCCCCATCCATTTTGATAGCTTAGTAACTTCGATACCAGCATTAACACATGAGGTCGCAAAACTGTGACGTAAGCTGAACGGAGTAATCCGAGGCAGTGGTGAACCGTCCTCGAACTTCTCGCGATCAAAAACTTTACCTACAGCGTATCTCGTAGCCCGTGGGGTTAGCGGGTTGCCTTTCTCATCGTGGACTATATATCCGCCTTCTTTAGACCACGCTTCTAACCATTTATAAGCTAGGCTAATAATAGGTACAGGACGGAATGCTCTAGGCGTTTTAGGGTCAGTAAACACTACGCCATCATCCCCCTCTGTACATGTCTCATTAATATATAGATAGTATTGCCTTAGATGCACGTTATCGGCGTGGGCTGCAATAATCTCGCCCTTACGTAATCCCATACAAAGCCCTAGCACACATATCCTATGTACGGGTTCATTTGCATGGTTGCGCTCTAGGAAATCAAGTACTTGTTTAATTTCTTTGAAAGTAGAAAGCCAGACCCCCATTAATTCAGGGTTGCTATCGCTTGCTTTCGGATATTGGTATGAGAAGCTAGCAGGGTTGACGGCAATAATATCCATCTCTAGTGCAAGCCGCAAAATGCTTGATAGCGTTCCTCGTGCGTTTGTAGCTACTTTCTTAGTCGCACATGAGTTAATCATCTTTTGAATTTCGTATCGACCTATATCCTCTATAGCCATATCTCCGAACGCTGGCAGTAGCCTGAGTTTTAGATCACGCTTATAGCCTTTTATAGTGGTGCCACGCAAATATGTTTTCTGTGGCCAAAAGTAATCCGTGACGAAATCAGAGAACAGAATACCGCCGTATGACTTACCTCTACCGCTCTCTTTGAGCAGGAGAAGTCTACGCTCTTCTTTCTCTGCTTCTTTCTTGGTCTTGAATTCTGGTTGACGTCTATCCCGGGATCCGTCTAAGCGCTTGCCTAAAGTGACGTCAGCAACCCATTTGCCGTTAGGCAGCTTGCGTACAGACATGGTAAGATAAACCTGCCTTTCATTATGAGAGGTAACAAGGTTATGAACCCTACTGAAATTTGGTCGTGGAGGTAGGGTTCTTTTTATTGCTTATCCCTAAATGCATTAATAAGCGAAAGAGCTCTATCATTGAGCTTAATAGCCCTCATTGATTGCGGTGGTCCCGCAGTTTTACTCTTTATCTCCAACAGAGCAAGAGTCCTTGGGTCTGGTTTTCGTAATTTTTTAAGTATGCGTTTCTGGTGTCTGTTTTTATTCATCTCTTTTATTCCTCTCTCAATTCCCTCGAACTTGATGGAACAAGCAGGTTGTCCGCTAAGATCTAGTCATTCTCCAGATCTGGTTTCCTTGCTCGCTTAATCTCGATCGAAAAAACCGTCATAGCCGAGCAATTCAAGTTCTCCGCTAATTCGAAGCCTCTCTTCTAATGCAACAGCCCTTCCGTATTCCTCAAAGTCTTCTAGCGTGAGTTCAAGAATATCGTCAATGGCCTCGAGAGCATCTTGCAAGAGCTCTACAAGTTCCTCTTCTTTAGATACTTCTGCATTTTCTGCAGCAATACGTAAAGCGTCCGCGTAAGTAGCATCTTCAATGCGCATCGTCTTTCGCCGATGTGCTCCAGTTTGAGGGTTATATCCTGAAGGGATCACGGCAACATACGATCCGAGTACACTCTTTGATCGAGGTTTTGTATCGTTCTGCGGTACTAAATTTACGCACAATGGTCTTTCTTCGTTCATCTCTATCACTCCCTTAAACCAGTCGAATTCGGTGGAATTTTATTTATGTAGTGACACTCCTAGTAAGTTTTAACTTGCGAAGGAGGTTGTCATGGAAAGATTCTCGTTATTTATTCTCCTATGTATCATCTTTGGCATTATTGAACTAGTTACGATTAGGCTTATCGGGATTGAAATGCCACCTATTATTCTCTAAAGACAAAAATGGCCTTATTATCGAAAACATCCCTTCTGTAATAAGTCCAGCAACCGAGCAACCAATAAGGTCGATAATTGCACCTCCAAATGTGAAAGTCCCTTGATATAGGCTATACAACTCCATAAAAAACCAAATGATGAAAACCAGCCATAACACTGGAGTGCCTTTAATAATTGCCTTAATCGCTATTTTGAACGATGAAGTACCATAGCAATAATCTTCAATTCTCCCTAGAACCTTTTTCTCATAGGCTTTTGCTACTTCCTTTGACTCATCGCTACCATTGTTCAACAACTCTATTATTTGCAGATCTTGTATATATCCTTTTCGTCTTGTATATTCGCTTGCTATTCCTTGAGCAAGACCGGCTCCCACGAAGAGTACTGCGAGAAATACAGCCCATTCAGTGGGCAAATTAGCAATTAAGCTTTCCACGCTACATCTCGATTCTTGACTAATAACTAATCTAAATCACGACTAAACTAGACTATTTAACCAATTGGTTAATCCAACAGCCTCCTGGCTTGGTTCCAGATGATTACACCGCTGATCTCTGCAGACATATCGCTATCTGCGGTAATGATTATGTCTTTATGCTCTTGGTTGTAACTATTAGGGGACAAGATGAGCGTTTGTGCAGTGCGAAAATACTGTCTGATTATGTACTCTTCTTCATCTTCACGTATAAGCTTTGCAACAACTACTGATCCATTTTGAGGTTTTGTGTTAGGACTTACGACAAAATCATCGTTTTCACCAAACAGCTTGTTTACACAATCCCCTTCAGAGTGAATCATAAAAACGTCAGGGTCTTTTGCGTACACGAATTCAGGTATTCGCGTAGTGTCTTCCACCTCGTCATGCTCCATTAACTCTCCGGCGTGAACCTTGCCAAGAACTGGAACTTCAACCGAACTAACGACTGAATAGGCTATGTGGTCTAATTCTGTTGGGCGCTGCTTCTTGGTTACTGGATCAATTAGATCCATGCCACCATCTTCGATGATGTTCATCTTTGATAAGCCATAGCAAGCTGCCATTTTCTCTATTGCGCCCATTCGTGGGTCAGCATAACCGTTTTCCCATTTAGAAACTGCATTCTCAGTAACACCTGCAATACGTGCAAGTTCGCTTTGAGTAACGCCGAAAATTTTTCTCAACTTCTTTATGTTTTCAGCCATAGCCATAACGAGCTCCATCGCCGAACAGTAATTTTATTCTTATATTTTAGTAAAATAATTCTTGACATACTACCGTAATTTAATTACTGTTTTTCTTACGGAAAGGAGGATAGATGAAAAGCATTCGTGAAATCAGAGAGTCTAAAGGAGTCTCTAAAGCAGCAATGTGTCGATATTTAGGCATTTCAAAGCCTACATATGATGAGTATGAGAACAATCCGCAGAACATGAGACTGTCAACAGCTCAAAAGGTTGCTGACTTTCTCAATGTGCCTCTTGCGGATATTTTTTTCTTGTCTAACAGTAAATAAATTACTGCTAATATCGACACAAACCAAAAGGAGGCGAAGAGTTGACTAATCAGAAAAAACATAGCGCCGGTAGCAGTTGCGATCGTGAGTACATCAACATCCTCAAGGACAAGGCTTCAAAACTTCGATCTGAAATTGCATCAGTACGTCTTCCAATTAAAGACTGCAGCTTATGTCATATGCGGAATGCAGCCAATGAGATTAGGAATGCGATTCTTGAACTCGAAAAAGCGTACGAGATGTATGGCGAAGAGGAATGGTAGATGAAGGCAATTCAAACATTCTTTAAGGTTCTCGCCTTCCTTAGCTTTGCTACTGGATTAGCGATCTTCGTATGGCGATTGGAAACAGGGTCATATGAACCTTTCGAGTCTTACAACGTTTCAATCTTTTTTATCTGGTCAGTTGTTTTTTTTCTTGAGTACTTATTTATCAAGCAAGAGACAGAGATTGAACACCTTGAAATGAAGATCATGAAACTTGAGGACGAAGGTAGATATCAAGAGAGTCTTCTTAATTACATAGTTGAGGTTCTCGATTCAAGGACAAGAAAGAAGGAAAGATAGTATGGAAGCTTTCCTAGTGTTTCTTACATGCGTTGTGCTTTTTAACACATATCTAATTCTGATCTCACAGAAAAAGATTTATAAGCGCTTGACCGAGAACCATACCTGCAGCTCCACCAATGATGCTCAGCATCAATTGAACAAACGCAGAAAGCACATCACGAAACGTAATTAGCGGCTCAGAGTCTTTAGTACGAATCACATCTCTATGTTTTCCCTTTACTCCCATACCAGTATTAAGCAAGAGATAGCGTTTCTTACTAGTTGCTCGATTGATATGTTTCCCGTTTTGCTTCACGCCTGCATTAAACCCTAGGTGTCACTCGTAAACCTTTTTCAGGCATTAAACACCAGGTGTCGTTAACCAGAACGTCTCATGGTGTGGCGTCTCAACCTCGTAATCAAGCAAGCTCCTGTTTATCTCCTCGGCAGGTAGTTAACTCGGTGCAAATTACGCGGTCAGATTCTGGACTCCACTGAGGCGTCACATGATGGGACGTTCATGAAACAAGAAAGGAGGAAAACCATGGATAAAGAAAGCCCACCCATAGAGCCTACTCCTGCAGAACCTACTCCGCTCTACGTATCGATACCACAAGCATCAAAGATTGCAGGGGTCAGCAAAGACATGATGCGCAAATGGGCTGACGCGGCGTACAAGCCTATACCACACATAACGTCAGGGAGAAAGAAACTTATACGCGTATCAGCAATTGAAGCGTACGCGATGACCAAGGAAAGGATTTAAGACGTGGTTTACACGATAGAAGAATGGAAAGACTCGCATCCAACCAACCAAAGCGAATACGAGTCTCCACAATCAAGCTGTAAAACAACAGCTCTCAAAGCCCTACTCATTGTACTCGTTTTGGTCGCTGTTCTCAATGTTGGCCAGCTTACTCAGCTTGCCTACAACCAAGGGCTTGATGCTGGTAAGGCCTATTCTTCCCAGGCTTCATACAAGGACGGCTATCAGAAGGGGTACGCAACTGCGATCTACGATAGGAGTTAGCGTATGGCAAAAAAACCGCAACGTGGATGGACAACGACTGAGATCAACTACTTGCTTAACCAAGCTGGTAAATCATCAGTGCAAGAGATCGCAACGCATCTCAACCGCACTGAAGATTCGGTACGTAACTACATCAAAAGGTTACGCAGGCAAGGTATCAAAGTCTCGGCCAGAAGGTTCAAGTCGAAGCTTCACATCTGCCCATCATGCGGTTTTAAGCGCTCACAGTTCCAAGCAAATGGGATTTGCAAGATCTGCAATTACCTGTCCAAAGCTGATGATTACGAGCGTATGAGTGCAAAAATCCTATCTAAGCAATCTCCAGATGATCGGCTCCACTACGACAAGGCAGAAGTGCTTCGTGGTGCACGTAAGAAAGTAAACGTCCATCGCAAGAAGAATCCGCCTAAACGAGCTCGTGGAAAGCTTGATATGAGCTACATATCACAGCGAGATCAAGAGCAGATCATCCTTGATGAAGAAGCCCGTCAATTAGTCATTGCCAAACGCGCTTACCAGCGTAAAACAAGGCGTTATGAACGTATTGTAAAAAAATTTGGAGATTCTCAAAAAAAGTGACCTTTTCCCTGTTCAGAGGGCAAGTTTTAGAAAGGAAAAAATATGGAAAGCAAAGAATTCAAAGCTGGATTTGCGGCTAAGAATGAAGAGTTCTTCGATGAACTTTATGACGCAGTAGCGCCTGATATTAGAGAAACTGAGGGCATCATCAGTATGGACTTCTGTAAAGGATTCATTGCCGGTGTTATGTACCCATTAATCACCCCAGATGTGGACACCTACGACCACAATGTAAAAGCTTATGCACTCAATTTTGCCGGTAATTACTTTGCTGAAAAAAAGGAAAATGCCGATTTAGCTTTCTTTGAAGAGACCAAGCCAAACTTCTTCTGCGTTGTCATGCTTGATGAAGATATGAGCCAAGAAGAGATCGAAGCTACTATCGAGAAAACAGCAAATGATTTGTTGGCCAAAATTCTCGCTAACAAAGAAGAGAAGGGCGGCAACAATGAGTAACTCCGTCAAGATTGATTCTCTTGAACTCGAAAACGTCAAGCGTGTTAAAGCAGTCAAACTTGAACCTACTTCTACTGGTCTTACCGTTATCGGAGGCCGTAATGGTCAAGGCAAGACTAGCATCTTAGACGCTATTGCTTGGACTCTTGGCGGAGATCGCTTAAAGCCAAGCAACGCGCACCGCAAAGGATCTACTACTGACCCATACTTACGTGTAGAACTCTCCAATGGTCTCGTGGTTGAGCGTAAGGGTAAGAATTCATCTCTTAAAGTCACTGACCCAAGTGGTGGCAAACCTGGGCAATTGCTCCTGGATCAATTTATTGAAGCTTTAGCGCTTAATCTGCCTAAGTTCATGAACTCTACCAATAAGGAGAAAGCAAACACCCTCCTCAACATCATTGGTGTAGGTGACAAGCTGGCAGAACTTGAGATCGCAGAAGAGAAGATCTACAACCAGCGCACTGCTATTGGCCAAATGCAGAAGCAAAAGCGTGGAGCTGCTGAAGAGATGCAATTCTACCCGGATGCTCCTGAAGAAGCGGTGAGCGCTACTGAACTTATCCAGCAACAGCAAGACATCCTTGCACGCAACGGTGAGAACCAGCGCAAGCGCGATAATGCAAAAACTATTGATTCACGCTGCAAAGAATACGCTAACCAGCTTATGCGCCTGCGTCAGGAGCGCGAAGAACTTGATGCTCGTATTGCTGACATGCAAAAGAATTACGAGCAAGCACAAGCAGATCTGATTGAAGCCAATAAGACTGCAGAGCAGCTCCAGGATGAATCTACTGCTGAAATCGAAGCTTCTCTTGCCGAAATTGACACCATCAATACCAAGGTGCGCACTAACCAAGCACGTGAAGCTGCCATGAAAGACGCCGATGAACTGCAGGCACAGTACGACGATCTTACGTCAGAAATCAATCAACTGCGTAAACAAAAAGCAGCACTTCTTAATGGTGCAAAACTCCCCCTTGATGGCCTTACGGTCGAGAAAGGTGAGCTGATCTACAACGGTTCAGCCTGGGACTGTATGTCTGGATCTGACCAATTACGCGTGGCCACCGCTATTGTTCGTGCCTTAAAGCCTGAATGTGGCTTTGTCTTGGTGGACAAGCTGGAGAAGTTTGACCCGCAAACTCTAACCGAGTTTGGAGCCTGGGCGCAAAGCCAAGACTTACAGATTATTGGCACGCGTGTAAGCACTGGTGATGAGTGCTCAATCATCATCGAGGACGGCTACTCGTCTGCACAAGATCAGCCTATTGCGACACCAACCACACAATCCGAACAAGAAGGGGGAACCAAATGGGTAATGTAAATCCTGCTATCAAAGACGATCTTGATCTTGAAGCTAAGGTCAAAGCCTACATTGAAACCAAAAAGCTTATTGATCAGATTAAAAAGCACCAAGACACGCTCAAAAATCTCATCATTGATTACATGGGCGCTGATAGCCATAAAGGCTTCAAAGATGGCACAACGGTTAAGGTAACCGCTCCTACAATCATCAATCGTCTTGATACTGCGTCATTAAAAGAATACGATGCCAAAATTTATAAGAAGTATCTCAAATCTTCTAGACAAGCTCCTCGCTTGATTATCAAGGGAGGTAGCGATGCTTAACATCTCTCGTGGCAAAATCGCCAAGGCTCAAAAGGTAGTGGTATATGGTCCCGAAGGCATTGGTAAAACTACTTTTGCTGCCAAGTTCCCTAATCCGCTTTTTATTGACACGGAAGGATCTACGCTTGGTTACGACGTAGCGCGTATTGATCCTGCACCTCAGAGCTGGAATGAACTCTTAGGTATTGTGCGTGAAGTGAAGCAAGAAAAGCCTTGCAAAACGCTCGTACTTGATACGGCTGACTGGGCTGAAATGCTTTGCATCGAGCACTTATGTGCTGCTAACAAGTGGAAGTCTATCGAGACGCCAGGATGGGGTGCTGGATACACAGCACTCAAAGAAGAGTTCGGAAAGCTCTTAAATCTTCTCTCTGATCTTATTGATGTTGGCATTAACGTCGTACTTACTGCTCATGCCATGATGCGTAAGTTCGACCGACCAGATGAAGCATCAAGCTATGACCGCTGGGAGTTGAAGCTTCAGCGTAAAACTGCACCACTGGTTAAAGAATGGGCAGACGTTGTTTTGTTTGCAAATTACAAAGTAATTGTCGAGACCGTAGACCGTGGAATGAACCAGAAGTCTGGTAAAGCACGCGGCGGTAAGCGTGTCATGTACGCAGAGCATAATCCCTGCTGGGATGCTAAAAACCGTTACGGCTTATCAGGTGAGCTCGACTTTGATTTTGCTGTTATTGCTGAGTTTATTAACGTCGATACAACACCACAAACGACGGCACCAGTAACGGCTAGTGCACCTACTTCAGCTCCTGTCTCAATGCCTACCCAGGTTCCTTCATCTGTACCAACCGGAGAAGTTGTTTCACAACCCGCTCAAAACCAAGAACTGAAACAACCAATCCAAGAAGAAACGCCGCCTAATAACGATAGCGAAATAATGAAAACGCTGCCCGAATACTGGCAGCCACTCTACCCACTCATGGAGCGAGAAAAAATCACATTCGATGACATAAGGACACTTGTCTGTGATGTTAAAGGGTGGCTCTCACGTGACACGCCTTTCGAGAACTACCCAGAAGACCTCGTGAAAGGCGCACTCATCGGTGGCTGGGATAAAGGCGTTGAGCTTCTCCATCAGCACCAAACGCTTACCGAACCTGTTCCATTCTCATAAGAAAGGTAATTTAAATGGCAGATCAAGAAAACTACGCACTCGATTGGACTGATGAAGTCGAAGATGATGGTCTTGATTACATCTTGCTCGAGGAAGGCGATTACACTTGTGTAGTCGAGAAGCTTGACAAGGAGCGCTATGAAGGTAGTGACAAAGTACCCCCTTGCCCACGTGCAAACATCACGCTTTTAATTCCTCTTGCTGATGGTAGAACAGCTCATGTATTCGACCGTATCCTTTTGTATTCTGGCAATAAATGGCGCATTTACCGCTTATTTGAAGCATTTGGTTTCGAAAGCAACCAAGACGGCAAGATGATCCCTCATTGGGACGAGATCATAGGCCGCCAAGGTGTAGTGCGTATTAAGCAGCGTAAGTACACCAACAAGAATGGTGATGAGAAGATCACTAACGATGTCGATAGTTACATCAAGCCAACTGAGGTCAATAACGATGCACTTATCAAGGCACAGCAGCCCTATCAGCAAGCCCAACCTGCACAAGTAGTACAGCCCCAACAGAGTCAGCCTGTAGCAGCTCCTGCAGCTCAACAGCAGCAATGGAGTATGTAATGGAACTCAGGCCATACCAACAAGAAGCGCGTGAGGCTATTGAGTCTGAATGGGAGCAGGGGCGTCGTAAGACGCTCCTAGTGCTCCCTACCGGCTGTGGTAAAACCATCGTGTTTTCCATGGTGGCCAAAGACTGCGTAGATCAAGGCAAGCGTGTACTTATCTTGGCACATCGCGGTGAACTACTTGATCAAGCAGCGGATAAGATGCGCTCAGCTACTGGTATTAAATGTAGTGTTGAAAAAGCTGAGCAGACTTCGCTCTACGACTGGAACCGTGTAACGGTAGGATCTATTCAAACTCTCATGCGTCCTAAACGCTTGGGTCAGTTTACACCGGATCACTTCGATACGATCATCGTAGATGAAGCACATCATGCACTATCTGATAGCTACCTAACAGTTTTAGAGCACTTCCCTAATGCTAATATCCTTGGCGTCACGGCAACACCTGACCGTGGAGACAGACGCGATCTTGGTGAGTTCTTTGATTCACTGGCTTATGAGTACACCCTACCTAAGGCAATCAAGGAAGGTTATCTGTGTCCTATCAAGGCTCAGACAATACCATTAAAACTCGACTTAACTAGCGTGGCCATAAGTGCAGGAGACTTCAAAGCATCTGATCTTGGCACAGCACTAGACCCCTATTTGGAGCAGATTGCTGCAGAAATGGTTGCTGCTGGTTGCTTAGAGCGTAAGACGGTTGTGTTCTTGCCATTGATTGATACCTCTCAGAAATTCCGTGACATCCTTATTCGTCATGGTTTTAGAGCAGCTGAAGTTAACGGTAATTCCAAAGATCGTGCTGAGATCTTGGCAGACTTTGATAACGACCGCTACAACGTGCTTTGCAACTCAATGCTTCTCACAGAAGGCTGGGACTGTCCTAGTGTAGATTGCATCATTGTTTTACGTCCAACTAAGGTACGCAGTCTCTACTGTCAGATGGTAGGGCGCGGCACTCGTTTATCACCTGAGACCGGTAAAGATCACTTACTACTGTTGGACTTCCTGTGGCATATCGAACGACACGAACTATGTAGGCCAGCACACCTCATTGCATCAAGTGATGATGTAGCACGTGAAATGACCAAGCAGATTGAATCTGCTCAAGGAGTTGCTCTTGATCTTGAAGAGGTAGAAGCAGGAGCCACACAAAGCGTACTCGATCAACGTGAGGAAGCTTTGGCCAAGCAACTTGAAGCCTTGAAACATCGCAAGCAAAAGTTCGTTGACCCGCTCCAATTTGAGATGTCAATCCAGGATGAAGATCTAGCCAACTATGTGCCTAGTTTTGCATACGAGATGGCGCCTATTAGTGATAAGCAGGCAAAGTTCTTGGATGCAGCTGGCATTGATAGCACGCAAGTAGAGTGCGCCGGTAAAGCATCCATGTTAATTGATCGTATTAACAAACGCCGTGAAGCAGGTTTGGCCACACCTAAGCAAATCAGACAGCTTGAATCACGTGGCTTTAAGCATGTTGGAGAGTGGTCAAAAGCTGAAGCTTCAAAACTTATTACTCGCATTGCTTCAAATGGTTGGCGCACCCCTATTGGTATTGACCCAGCAACTTACATTCCAGGAGTTAGCTAATGGAAGAAAGCTACTACAACATAAACGAAGTGCTTAATGCACTAGATCCATGCGATATCCAGTACCAAGACTTCATCATCGTAGGCATGGCCTTAAAAGACGCAGGCTATCCCTTCTCGATGTGGGAGGACTGGGCACGTCGTGACACCGAGCGCTATAAGGGCAACGGTAATATGGAACGCAAATGGGAAGGCTTTGGCCATAACGCTGGAGAGTCGGCAACACTAGGTTCCATAGTCCAGCTTGCACGTGATAACGGCTGGGAGCGTAGCTATGAGATGGGTTATGCGCTTAGCTGGGATGATGACATTACTAATGATCGACCAGACGGCCAGATTATCGACCCATCATGGGTAGAAGCTAAGGAAATCATTGAGCCCGATTCAGCCACCTGGGAGGGCTGGAAAGAAGTCATTACCTATCTCGAAACGCTTTTCGCAGAAGACGAGTATGTGGGGTATGTGGTCAACTCATGGCAAGACGAGGACGGCAAATGGAAGCCTGGGCGTCGTGGAGATTATCGCCGAACTGCTGGGGAGATCATCGACAGCGTTAAAAAGTATAAGAATGACTTAGATGCTTCTCTTGGCCACTACGAGCCATTAGCGGGAGCCTGGATTAGATTCAATCCACTAGACGGCAAAGGTGTACGCAATGACAACGTAGCGGAGTTCAGGTATGCGCTTGTTGAGTCTGACACCGTAGATATCGAACGCCAACGCGCGATCATTGAGCAATTAGAGTTTCCCGTTGCAGCTCTTGTGTATTCAGGTTCGAAATCTATTCATGCCATCGTTAAGATCGATGCCAAAGATTACGACGAATACCGCAAGCGTGTAGATTTCTTATACAAGACATGCGCAAAAAATGGGTTAAAGGTTGATACGCAAAACAAGAACCCATCACGCCTATCACGTATGCCAGGTGTTGTGCGTGGAGACAAGAAGCAGTTCTTAATTGCCACAAACATTGGTAAAGAGTCCTGGACAGAGTGGCGTACCTGGCTTGATGAGATTAACGATGATTTGCCAGAGCCTGAGAGTTTAGCAGATTACTGGAATAACTTACCCGATCTAGCAGACCCACTCATTGATGGAATTTTGCGCCAGGGTCACAAGATGTTACTTGCTGGACCATCTAAGGCAGGCAAGTCATTTTCACTAATTGAACTATGTATTGCGATTGCTGAAGGCAAGAAGTGGATGGGTTGGCAATGCGCCCAGGGACGCGTGCTGTACGTCAACCTGGAGCTTGATAGCGCCAGTTGTTTGCACCGCTTCAAGGATGCGTATAAGGCAGCAGGAATCACTCCTACAAGCCTTAGCAACATCGACATCTGGAACTTACGTGGTAAGTCTAAGCCCATGGATAAGCTGGCACCATCGCTTATCAGGCGTGCACTCAAGACACGTCCCATAGCGGTTGTCATCGACCCGATCTATAAGGTCATTACAGGAGATGAAAACAGCGCCGATCAGATGGCCACATTCTGCAATCAGTTTGACAAGATCTGCAACGAGCTCGGATGCGCTGTTATCTACTGTCATCACCACTCTAAGGGTAATCAAGGATCAAAAAGAAGTATGGACAGAGCGTCAGGTTCAGGCGTGTTCGCACGTGATCCTGATGCTTTGCTCGACCTAATTGAGCTTGAACTGACTGAGGATATTCAAAAGCAGCAAGAAGATAACTTTGTGCGTGTTGCTTGTGAATTCTTCTTAGATAACCTAAGCGGTATGAAATACTGGCGCAAACAATGCCCAGAGGATACGCAGCTTGTTGGTGAGCAGCTTCGTGATTGGTGTAGAGGTGCACTAGAGCGAGATCAGTATAACTGGCTCTTAGAGAAGGTATACGCGGCTCGTGTACGTGCTAAGGCTCAGTCTGCATGGCGTATTGAAGGCACCTTGCGAGAGTTCCCTAAGTTCGATCCAGTAAACGTCTGGTTCGACTACCCAATCCATCGTATTGATGATATTGGCGTACTAAAAGACATCGATACCGATCAAGCAGTTATTCAAAGACAACGTGCAAAAGGCAAAGAACGTAAGACTAAATCTGACAGAGAGAAAAAAGCAAATCTCGTACGTGAAGCTTTCAATCAATGTCAGATCGACAAGGTAACACCAACACGTAAAAACGTGTATGAGCGCCTCGAAGAATTAGGCGGAAAACCAGTCTCTGAGAACACTTTTAAGGAGTGGACAAGAGGTGGTAGAAACGAATGGTGCCCTATCAAAATCGACCCCGAAAAAGCAAACGAAGGTGTCTTAGTTGACGTCGAAATGCAAAGTTTGCTTGAAGGATTTTAGGGGGGTCGTAGTGGTGGTAATCAATAAGTGTTACCACCCGGGGTGTAGGTATGGTAACTACCAAGTATTACCACCCGTGGGGTGGGTGGTAATTACTAAGTTCTACCACCCTGGTAATACTTGATTTTTTGAAGTGTTACCACCCCTGGTAACTTTCGAATGTTACCACCCTACCAGGGGGGGGTGGTGCCTATATTACTTACGTAATATAGGGGTTACCACCCTACCCCAGGGGTGGGTATAAGCACGGTGGGCGGTAAACCGCGCCCACCTTAGCGCGTGGATGCTTAGCTTATACCCGACCCCCAGGGCAAGGGTTCCCCGCGCGAAAGAAATCAAAATTCAAAACTAAAACCTAGGAAACAGCTATGAAAATATATCCAAGATACAACCATGAAGCTAAGAAAAATTCAGTCGAGTTCTTCGCACCCATGATTCCGCCTACGGTTACGCATAACGATCTGGAGCCGTACAAAACCAAGGCGGGCAAAATAGGCATCAGGAAGTCTCAGCGCCTCCATGAAGCAGAAGCAAAACTTGAAGCGCATTTTGCACCCCATCGCCCAGGAGCAAAGTTGTCTGGTGCGATCAAAGCAACACTGTGCATCTGCTACCCCATCGACAAAGATCATCCTCGTGGGCTTAAAGTGACTCCTCCAGACAATGACAACCTCGAGAAGACGATTTTTGACGTCATGGGACGATTGCAATTCTTTGAGGTCGGAGATCAGCAGATAGCAGTCAATCACACCACGAAATGCCATGACGAACGTCCTGGTATCTACGTTGCGTTAGAGGAGGTCTAAATCATGAGTGAGCGAGTTTTACGTAAATGGAACTATGATACGCATCGCTACGAGACCCATTCTGTGCCATCAGAATGGCGTGTAACGGTCTTTGAGACTTCAATGGAACAAATGGTCAACTGTGCGCAATGCGGGTCTGAGATCGCGTTTGGTGAGTCCTACACATCGCTTGAAATTCACAATTCTTGCGGCTTTGGATACGCAGTCTGTGATGAGTGCTATGCGAATGAGCGTGAGCGCAAGCAAGAAGCGAAGGAGTGTGGCGATGCATAACCTCTACCATTTCCCATCGTGTATTCAAGCTGAGCAGGAAACTATTGAAAATCAGGTGCGCAAGGTAGAAGAAGAAGCCGACGAATTATGGGAAGAGATAGCGAAGTTCCCACAAGATGATGCACGGATCCTTGAAGAGACATGGGACGTTATCCACGCGTGTGAAGGTGTGTTGCGAAAATACACTATTCACGAGGTCTACAACGCAATGAAAGCTGTCGAAGCCAAGAATCAAGAACGGGGTTATTACGGAGGTGATGAGGCATGACAAAAGCAGCTATCATCCCACTAGGTATCCAAGGCGCTAACGGCATTGTGTCCTACATGTGCCCACATTGTGGCAAGGTTGCTAAAACGTTTCTTCCCGGCGAATACGATGAACCGCGTCCTAGATCATGTCCACACTGTCACAAGAAAATTACCTACAAGATGAACACTCGATAGATTAGACCCGTCTTTATGGCGGGTCTTTTTATGCTCTGAACCGGGTAACTTTCAAAGCGTGTTGCCAGACTTACATTGTCGGTTTTAAGTTGCTAGCATGGATAGTAAAAGAAACCGGTATAAGGAAAGGTGGTGGTTATATGAAACCACAGGTTTATTGCAATTTATGCCATGATCAGGTTCCTTTTGAGAACTTGGTTTCAACTAAAGACGTCGATAAAAGCAAAGTCTCTGCTAAAGGCAATTTCAGCAGAGACTTCATTGTATCGACTGAGTATTGCTGCAGAGAATGCTTCAAGGAATACTTTGCCTAAAGCATTCTCTGCAACCAAGAAAACTGGCGCTCTACAATGGGCGCCTTTTTATTTATAACGACACTGATGTGAAACTTCTTGTCATGGATAAGTTGTCTCTCACACAGAATCAAGAATTATATGTCCAGGCTAGGTTGCGTGGTTTATCTCAACGTATAGCCTATCGTGAAGCATATCCACGCTCACAGAAGTGGAAGGATTCCGCTGTTGACAGCGCGGCTTCTAGGCTTGAATCGAATAGTAAGGTTTCAGCAAGGTTAGCCTCGCTCAATGATCAAGCAGCTAAGAAAAGCCGTATTTCTAAGTCTAAACTCTTGAACAGGCTTGATCTGCTTGCTGACAAAGCGAGTGAACACGTCACCTATAAGGACGTAAATGGATTTGAGCAGATCGACAAAGACAACGCCGACATTCTCGTTAAGACGACTAAGGAGCTTCTACCCTACGCTGAAGATGAGAAGGAAGAGACGTCTACATTCGTGCGAGACTTCGGTCTCCTCCTGGCACCAAAGTTCCTAGAACCTCATCGCATAATTGCTAACCCGGCTCTCTACCACATTATCGATCTGTGGCTCGGTGGAGGTCGTGGATCCATGAAGTCATCTGATGCTTCCCTTGAAGTTGTGAACTATATCGAGCGCCACTCAGATCAACACGCTGTGGTCTTCATGAAGCAGAAGATCAACTTGCGTGATGGCGCCTACGCTCAAATCGTGTGGGCTATTAACACGCTCGGTCTAACTGATGAGTACGATATGCCGGATTCTACCTTACGCATCCGTAAAAAAACTACGGGACAGCTCATCCTATTTCGTGGCGTAGATAATGCGAACAAAGTCAAGTCAATCAAAGTACCGTTTGGTCATATCGGGATAGCGTGGTACGAGGAAGCTGACCAGTTTTCTGGCATCTCTGAAATTCGTAAGGTCAACCAGTCAATTACTCGTGGCGGTAGTGACGCCATCCGTCTCTACACCTTCAACCCACCTAGATCACGTAGGTGCTGGATCAATCAGCATATTGAATCAGGGTTAGCAGAAGATGCCAGGTATTTCTCTTCAACCTATCTGGATGCGCCGAGAGAGTGGCTTGGAGAGCAGTTTTTTGCTGATGCAGAACACTTGAAAGAGATAGATCCACAAAGCTATGACCATGAGTACCTAGGTCTGCCGGTAGGAAATGGAACCGAGGTGTTTGACCGGGTGGAAGTGCGTGAGATTACCGATGAAGAGATCAGGATATTTGACAACCTTCGCGTTGGCCAAGACTTCGGCTGGTATCCAGACCCATGGGCAGCTGTAGGTACTGAGTGGCGTCCAAGCGAACATAAGATCATATGCTTTTGCGAGAGCGGCGGAAACAAGCTCCAGCCTGATGAACAGGCGCAAATGCTTATCGATATGCTCTCATGGCCAGACCGCGAACAAGGCGAGCTCGTGTTCCATGACGAGCCGATTTACTCTGACGACGCCAACCCAGATAAGATTGCTCAGCAACGCGCTGCTGACGTCGATACACGTGCCGCCGGCAAGGGCAACATGCGCAAGAAATCCTACGAGTTCTTGCAGTCTTGCACCATCGTGATAGACCCGGATAGGTGCCCTAATCTCTACCGTGAGATCACTGAGATGCAATACGAAGTCAAAGACGACGAAGTCCTGAACACTATCCCTGATGGCAATGATCACTGGGTCGATGCCTTGCGCTATGCCTATATGCGAGAAGCTAAGTCACGCTACGCATACCAGCGAGATTAACGACACGTGCCGCACAATCCACCTTGACACGAAAGGTGGATCACATGACTGCTAACGAATTCATAATCCCTAGCCACGTAAAGAAGAAGCTCAAAGAGCTCGGATATACCGTTGATGAACAGATGACCGGACTCATCAAGCAATGGTGGAATTGGTACACCTGCACAGACTCGTGGTACAAGGTACCCTACGTTGCTCCTGAGCACAAAGGGTCAAGAGATCGTCTGTCTATTCACCCTGCACGCAAGGTTGTTAAAGAGTGGGCAAGCTTGATCTTGACTGATACGACTGAAATCAGTTGCGACAACGAAGCTTCTAACATCTGGCTTAGCGATTATCTAGCAGAGTCGCAGTTCTTAGCAAACATGCAAAGTCTTGTCGAGAAGTCGTTCGCGTTAGGCACCGGAGCTATGGCACTTTGGTTTGATGTCGAAGAAGAAACGACCACGATCAAGATTCGCAAGTATGACGCTCGCATGGTAGTGCCGCTCACATGGGATGACGACGGATGTACCGAGTGCGCTTTTGTTTCCCGCGTGTATTTCCGTGGCAAGCCATCAGATCAGCTCCAGATCCACTGTATCGGCGAGAAGGGTTATGAGATCACCACTTACGTATGGACGGATGGTAAGCCTCAGAATCCAGAAGGGGGCGGCTTTCTTGACACCTTCGAGACCGAGTGCCCAACTCCTACATTTGCCCTTGTGCGACCCGGTATTGAGAACACCTACGTTGATAACTCAGCGTATGGCGTCAGCGTGTTTAGTGACGCCATCGACGCTATTAAAGGTGTTGATCTGACATTTGATGCGATCTTCCAGGAGATCGAGCTTACTGAACCCATGGTGTTTGCTGATGAGAGCTTGATCGATTATCGCGGCAAGAATAAGGGCATCGCGATTCCTAAGCTTGCTAAGTCACGTCTATTCCGCAAGCTTATGGGAACGAGCAGTAAAGATATGATCGAAATCTACTCCCCTAGCATCCGCATTGACCCGCTCAAAGAAGCGTTTAATGTGGCTCTCGCTGAATTTGGAGACCAGACTGGCTTCGGTACGAATTACTTCACGCTCGATAAAAATGGCGGCTTAAAGACGGCCACAGAGGTCGTAAGCGACAACTCAACGCTTATGCGCAATGTCCGCAAGCACGAGAACTCAATCGCTGGATCTATCAAGACCATCATTACTTCCTTGCTTACCTGTGCTCGTAATCACAGCCATGCAGGTATCGCTGATGATTTCGGCACTATCTCTGTACAATTCGATGATTCTGTAATCGTGGATACTCAGACCGAGAAGAATGCCATGTTAGCTGAGATTGCAGCTGGTGTTATTCCTTCGTGGAAGTTCGCCGAGCGATTCTATGGCATGAGCGAAGAGGAAGCACGAGAGTGGGTAAGTGATCGAGAAGTAATTGACGTTGGGTTCTAGAAATGCTTGAACCGGACTACTTGAATCTTGCAGGCGAAAAGACAGCGGCCGTCTATACGCAGATCGAATCTGAGATGCTGGCTTATCTTGTTGAGCGTATGTTAAAAGGCGATATTGCTAACCAGCGTTCACAGACCGCGCTTCTAAGTATCTCTCAGAGCAACGCTAGCCAACTCTTGGCCATACTTAACAAGTACAAGGGACAAATAGACTCTAGCGTTGCCGATGAAGTCACAGAGGCGCTTAAAACAAGCGATGCTGATGACCTTAGGCGCATCAAGCAAGGCATGGGCATAGATATGCCAACAATCACCACGCGTCAAATTGCAGAAACGGTAGCAGGAGTACGCGACATCCTAGCACGCGACAACTTAGACATGGTACAGAGTGCTCAGAACTTATTCCTCACTGAATCGATCTGGGCTATTACTCAAGTCAACACAGGCGCTATGACTACCGAGCGAGCCTTGCACGAAGCAGTTAGGCGTATTACGGCCAAAGACCTTAGCATCATCTCATATCGCAATACTGAGACTGGCAAGCAGACCGTCAGGAACCATGTTGATGTAGCAGTACGGCGTCATATCAGAACCCAGATTCTCCAGGACTCAATGCGTAGAACCGAGCAGATCTTAGATGATGCCGGGGTTGAGCTCGTGGAGGTTTCTAGTCACTCTGGGTCACGTCCTTCTCACGCCAAATGGGAAGGTAAGGTCTACTCACGTCATGGTGACAAGGTTATTGATGGCGTCAAATACAAAGACTTCAGAACAGCATGTAAGTGGGGTGACGTTGCAGACGGTATAGGTGGTGCAAATTGTAGACACTCATACGCTGCCTACTTCCCCGGTATGAAGCGTCAGTACGAGCCTAATCCTAAGCACCCAAGCGGCAAAAGCAACGAGGAAGTCTATAAGCTAACCCAGCAACAAAGACAGTGCGAGCGAGACATCAGGCAAGCAAAACGAGATCTGAAAACTGCTGAGGCAGAATACAAGGAATCACCCTTACCGGCAAACCAAGTTGAAGTATCAAAAGCCAAGATTAAGCTGCAAAAAGAGCAAGCAAAGATACGTAAACTTATCAACGATAATCCAAGTGTTTTGCAGCGTTCACCGCGCCGTGAATGGGCTGGCGATATGCCTAAGGTAAACGCTCCGAAAGCATCAGGAATAGATCTCGATAAATACATTGAGTCAAAAAGTTCTCAGTTAGAAAAAGCTGGCATCTCAAAAACACGCATGAAAAAATCTGTGACGTCAGAGCTGCAAAGTCTTGGGCTGAAACCTTCGGACTTTCCAAAGCTTTCCACAGGTAACCGAAACAGATTATTAGAGAGGGCTAAAGAATTAGCAATCTCTAAGCTTCCCAGTACTAAGAAGGCACGCGCTGGAAAGCACGCGGCAGAAGTAACGCTTCCAAAAACGATATCAGGGGTAGAAAGATCGACTATTTCTATGACTCATGAAGAAGTAGCTGGACAGGGATTAAATCAAACAAATGATGTTATGAATTGCCAAACGTGCGTTGTTGCTTACGATGCAAACAGAAAAGGATACTGGGTTACTGCTAAGAAATATGACGATGAGTCAGTAATGCATGATGTGTCATTCAAAAATGAAATACCTTGGATTGACCCAAAAACCGGTATGAAAAGAGAGTTTGCAGAAACAGGTGCCAACACTCCCAAGCGCCTAATGAAATATCTAGAAGATACAGTTCAAGAAGGTGAACGATATGTAATTCGCTACACTCCTAGAGGCATGGATTTCCGACATGTTATAATTCTTGAACGTAGTAATGGCAACCTGCGTATGTACGATCCGCAAGGCGATATCGAATATCTAGATGCAGAATACAGAAACCACATCAGGTGCGATATCGAATACAAGAGAACTTCTTATGGCATCAAAGAAGAATTTCCGATAAGCATACTGAGAATAGACGATCTTGTATTCGATGAAGATATAGTCAATGAGATCTTGGAGCCAAGAAAATGATCCCAAAACAGGCATACGATCTGATTTCTAAGTACAGAAAAAGTCTTGGCGTAGAACAAGAATTCGGAGTTAAGCAATTAGACGATTGGAACGGCATGAAAGTGTATCAATCGTACAGACTACCAGGAATGCCCGTAATCGAGGCGTGTTATGGGTATCCTCCGTATGTTCTTTTTGACGGAACCGATTATAGACTTTCGACGCTCCAAGAATTGCGTGCAATACACCAACGCGAAGTTGACTTAAGAGCATCGCGTTAATCGTTGTTTCTCCGTTTTACTCAACTTTACTCCACACTTTCCAGCCCCTCGATTGAGGGGCTTTTTTTATGCCCAAAATCGTGAATACGACACCTGCCCCATACTTCACGGTGCTTGGGATAGCGCAAAAAACCCACCTGATAGCGGAAAGAACCGCGCAAACAAATCCAGGATTGAAAGGAACAGAAGTATGGGTGCAAACGATCCTAAAGAGCCTACAGAGCCTAAAGAGCCAACTGAACCAAAGGAGCCAACTCCTCCTGCTGATCCAAGGGATTCAGAGCCTAAAGAGCCAACTGAACCAAAGGAGCCAGAAGGTGATGATGGCATCAAGGACTCACATGGTCAGCCTGGCATCAACAAGGAACGCCACGACAAAGAGATCGCGGAAAGAGATGCCAAGATTGCTGAGCTTGAAACAAAGCTTGCTGAAAAAGCAAAGACCGAGGAAGGTCGAAAAGAACTGCAAAAGCAGATCGACGAGTTGAAGGCATCACAGGCTGACGAGCGTGTAAATCACAAGCTCGAAATGGCTGGATGCAAAAACACCAAAGCTGCTAAGGCTTTGCTTGATGACTATGACGGTGACGTCTCTAAGCTCAAAGCAGAGTGCCCTTATCTGTTCGGAGAAGAAAAGCAACGTGGCAAGACTGGCGGCAAGCCTGCTGGTTCTGTCGGTAAGTCGATTGAAGACAAGATCGACTCTATTTTCGACAAATAAGGAGTGAAAGAAAATGCCTAATTCTTTAGCTGCATATGTGACCAAATTTACCAATAAGCTCGATGAAACAGTACTTAAAGACACCTGCACCTCTGATCTCAATATGAACCAGGATCTTCTTGGTGAGTTGAGTGGCGCAGGCGAGATTAAGGTTGCCAAGATGGCCATGGATGGTCTTGCAGATCATACGCGTGGTAATGGCTTCACTCGTGGTTCAATCACCATTGACTGGGAGACCTTGAAGCTCGCTTACGACCGTGACCGTGAGTTCACAATTGATAGCCTCGATGATGAAGAGCTTGATGCAGTGGTATCTGCCAACGTAATGAAAGAGTTCGCTCGTGAAGAAGTCGTTCCTGAAGTCGATGCTATCCGCTTTGCAAAGCTTGCAGCAAAATCTGGTACGACTGTTGCTAAGTCCCTCTCATCTGCTGATGATGCTCTTGCTGCAATCCTCACCGCTGAAGAAGCCATTGAAGATCTCGGTGGAGATCTATCCAAGTGCTTGCTTTATTGCACTTCTGGCTTCAAGACTCTCTTGCGCAAGGCTCAGAGTTACGATCTTAAACAGGGCGAGGATCCCAATGGTCGATTCAGGACCTTCGATGATATGAAGATCGTAACCGTACCTCAGACTCGCTTCTACACCGCTATCGATCTTCTTGATGGTGTTACTAAGACCGGTTCTGGAGATACGCTTGTTGATGAGACTGCTGGCGGCTTCAAGAAGGCATCTACCGCGAAGAACATCAACTTCATGGTTGTTGACCCTCGTGCTGCTGCTGCAATCGTAAAGCATCGTAAATTACGCTACTTTGCTCCTGATACCAACCAGGGCGATGACGCTCATTTATGGCAATACCGCATCTTCCATGACCTTCTTGTTTACGAAAAGAAGAAGGGTCTCATCTATACCCACACGGTAGCGTAGGAAGTGGTCTAAGTGAGTACCCGCGTAGGCGTAGAACCTGAAACTGAAGAAGTCGTACAACAACCCTCAAACTCGGAAGGAGGTCAGGAGCAGAAGCCCGAAGCTCCTGGCTCTCCTGAGGAGACCAAAAACGATGAGACTCCTACTGGCGACGATAAAACACCAGAAGGAGGTCAGGAGCAGAAGCCCGAAGCTCCTAAGAAAAAGACCACGCCTAAGAAAGGCAACTAGCGATGAAGATGCCAGCACTCTCCTACACCGAATACCAGTCTCTTGGTGGCAAGCTGTCAGAGGAAGCCTTTAAGGACTCCTACATGGCCGCACAGGCTTGGGTTCGTTATTACTGTGGCTACAACGAAGCTGAGACTGAAGATGAAATCACCGCAGTTAAACAAACTGTTGTTGCGGCTATTGCTGTAGATAACGCATACGGCGCGTCAGGTGGTGTTGGAGAGTCAGCTGGCTCTTTGTCTATTGGTTCTTTTAGCGTCTCTGGTGGCGGCTCTCAGGAGTCAGGAGCATCAAGCTACCAGCAAGATATGCAGCGCATGATCTACATGGGTTTGTCAGGCACGGGATTACTTTTTGGTGGTCTCGATGCCTAGGCAAATCCCTGTTGTATATATGCCAGAGACCATGCAGGTTTATTTGCGTGACTATGATTCAGAGTATGACGATGGCTGGCTAGATCCATTCAAAATTAAGCACGTACGCTTCGAGCGAACCGAGCAGCTTTCTAGCAATGCCTACAAGCTTTCTGATGGAGCAAAAGGGCGCATCTGGATTGACGCTGTAAACTCTATCGGCGCAACCAAGGTTCCCATCGGTTCCAAGGTCGTCATTGATGAAGAGTCCTTCATTGTCGGTAACTGTATGTCTTACAAGTGTGGCGCCAAAGTACATCACTGGGAGTTGGATGTCGTATGAGTAAAGCCGGTATGACCATAGATCTAAGCGGACTCTATAAGCGATTCTCCCCTCAGGAGCTTCGACGAAAACAAGCCGCGTTTGCTCACCGTGTTGGATTTGATGCCAATAAGTATTGTCCAGAAGATGAAGGCACCCTTCGAGATTCAATGCCGATCTCTTCGAACTTCGAAGCTGGACTCATCGTTTGGAATACACCTTACGCTCAGACCGTGCACGATCTTGACCATGTCCGTGTAGTCAAAAACCCAAACGCTAAACCTCAATGGCCAGAATACGCCAAACAAGAGCGCTTAGACGATTTGAAAGAGTTCGCACGAGAAATCATGAGGAAGTAATCATGTTACCTGGAACCGTTATTGATCTTGCTGAAGTAGTTGCCACTAAAGTCCGTGAGCTTGGATACAAGGATGCCAAAGTGCACCGCATCGCCAATATCACCGATGGTGGCATCGCTATTATTCGTGGCCAAACTACTGAAGAGACGGTCTATTTCGATGGATCAAAAGACCTTATCTACCCCATTCGTATCGTCGTATCACGTGAGCAATACGTAGAAGCTCTTGAAGTATCTAGTGACATTGCCTGGCACGTTACCAAGGAAGATCTATCGAGCGCAAACGGCTCGTATAAGTTCACGTCAGCTGACGTCTACGAACAACCCCATGAGATTGATTTTGTTGATGGTTGCCACATCTTTGAGACCACTATCAACGCAATGATAACGACCAATTAAGGAGGAAGATATGCCTGATCAAGCAGCAGCGGTAACACAGACCGCTAAAGAAACGCTCGATTTTGCGCCCAACTATTGCCATATTATCGAGATTGATGTTACCCCGAAAGCAGATAAGCCAACCTGGGCATCTGCTCTTGAAGGCATCACAAACGTCAAACCATCAAGCGAGGAGACTAAGGACGAAGATGAGTTCTACGACATGCTTGATTTTACTGACAACAACATCACTAAGGTCAAGCATTCGTTAGCGTTTACCGGCTTTCGTAAGTACGGATCCAAAGCCCAGGACTTCATCCAGTCTAAGGCGCTCGGTATTCTTAATGAACGCAAGACTTCGTATCGCTGGATCATGCCAGATGGCACGAAATTGCAAGGTAACTGCACTCTTTGTGATCTCATCGCCGGTTCTGGAATGGGTGACTCGAAGAATAAGGGAGACTTTTCTTTCACGCTTGCAATCAATACGATTGACACCAAGATTATTGGCGATGCCATCTATGCGCCTGAGTCAATTAGCGCAACTGACGTAACCACCACGGTAGGAGCAACTACACCAATCGGCGAAACGATTGCACCAACTGACGCCAATCAAGCTGCACACTTCGTAATTGAAGATGAATCAATTGCAACAGTTGACTCTGACGGTAATGTTACCGGTGTTGCTGCTGGATCTACGATTGTCACCATCAAGGCGGCATCTAAGCCAAGTGTTACCAAGCAGGTAAAGGTGACTGTTTCTGCGTCTTAGTCGTAATGACGACACCTCAAATAATATCCCTTCAAGGGGTTCGGATATTGTGAGCCATCCGAGCCCCTTCCCCTTATTTTTATGGCTCACACTAGGAGGCTCATATGGCAACAATCCTTAACATCAATAAAGAATACGAAGAGATCATTATTCCTGGCGGCGAAGGTGAAGATGTCGTTTTGTCTGTCTGCACTTCTGACGCCAATATCGAAGCAACGCTTCACAAAGTTGGAAACGCCATCGATAGATTCCAGGTATTGAGCTCAAACGTCAACCTCGCGTCAAGCGAAGATGATTTAGAGCAAGCGAAGGACGCTCTATCTAATCTCATCGCTCGTACGACTTCTGCCATCGTTGGAGAACAAGGCTGGCTTGATATTCTCACTTTCATCGGTGACGGCACTCCAGTTGATCCCAAAGAAAATATCTCTACGCTCGGTGAAGTATTTGCAGCTCTCGTAACCTGGCTCTATGACCACTGCTCAAATAAGCAGCTTCGAGCAGCTGGCGTCTATCTTCAGCGAGAGACCAAGGGTATGCACAAAGCCAAGCCTAAGCGCAAGAAGAAGTAGAACATGTTATCCGCTAACGATCTATCGTCAATGAGGGTTGCCCTCGATGATGGCACGATGGCAAGCGAGTACGTCTACCATGATCGCGTAATACTGATTCGTGATGATGCACTCACAGTAATCAAGCTGACAAACCTTCTTGATGGCAAGCCAGAGACTGACGAAGAAAATGATAGGCGTGAGCTTGAAGCTATTGAGCTTATCTTTGCTGACCCAGAAGACGCGCTTTCAGGATGCGTCAGCTTAGAAGAGTGCAGTGACTTGATCACATCTGCTGTTTACGACGTGTATGGCATCGATCTTACCGGCGAAAAAGCAACCGACACACCTCTATGGGATCCGGTGAAAGATGCCCCCTTAATCCGCATCTCATTACGTATGGCGTATGGCATTGACTGGGACAAACAGCGCACCAAACTCCCCTGGTCTGAGTTTGTCTACCTCGTAGGAGCGCTTCCCAACAGCACCCCACTGGGCGCGATGATGTATTACCGCAATTCGGAAAACAGACCAAAGGAAACCAAATACAACAGAGAACAGATTGAGGAATTCGACCATTATCACAATCTGTTCGATTTAAGCAACGACACAACTAATCCAGGCTCACATGATCGGAGTGTTGAACAGGCCAACAACGCGATGAATGACTTCGCGTTGTCTTTGTTCGGACTCCAAGAGTGAGTTCTACATGGTTGATGGACGCGTAATTATCGAGGCAATTCTCGACGCAGCAAACGTAACCAAAAACATAAAACAGCTCAATAAAGACCTTAAAGGCATCCAGTGGAAAGACATTGAGCAGGGTAACAAAAAGGCACAAGACCTTGCGACGTCTTTTAAGGATGCTGGTACGGCTTGCACGGCTAAGCTTGCAGCTCCTGTTGTAGCGGCGGGAGCTGCTGCCTTTAACACGGCCAAAGATTACGAAGCATCTACCGCTCGTATTCAGGCTGCATTTGGCGTCACTCGTGAAGAAGCTGAAAAGTTCAAAGACCTCGGCGCTGAAATATACGAGGGCGGCTGGGGTGAATCAATGGATCAGGTCACTGACGCCTTGATCCAATGTCGTAGCACCATTAGAGATATTGACGATAACGGTCTTAAAGAAGTAACGCAGACCGCTTTAATGCTTGAGTCTACCTTCGGGGCTGACGTCAACGAGACAATACGTGGAACCAATGCTCTCATGGAGGGGTTCGGTCTTACTAGTACCGAAGCTTGTGACCTTATGACCATGGGTATGCAGCGTGGCCTTAACTATACCGATGAGCTCGGTGACAACCTGGCTGAATACTCAGTGCGCTGGGGACAAGCTGGCATGTCTGCTAGTCAATACTTCAGCTTGCTTGAAGCCGGTACTTCAAATGGCGCATACAACCTTGATAAGGTTGGTGACTTCTTAAACGAATTCCTGACGTCACTTTCCGATGGACGACTTGAAGAGCAGATGAGTAACTTCAGCAAAGGTACTCAAAACGTCTTTGACCAGTACAAAAAGGGTGGCGCTACTGCCCAAGACGTACTGAACGCTGTCATTGGTGAGATGGCAGGCATGACCGATGAGACCAAGCGTGCTGAAATAGCATCAGCAACGTGGTCAAGCTTAGGCGAAGACAACGCCATGGGCATGATCTTGTCTTTAGCAAACGTTACCGACAGCTATTCTGACGTCGCAGGAGCTGCACAGAACGCAGGAGACGCCGCATCTGATAGCTTTGCTAATAAGTTCCAGACTGCAACACGTACTGTCTTAGGTTCGCTTGAACAGTTTGGCGATCCATTGATAAACATTGCAAACATGGTGGCTGACTGCGCTAGTGCTTTTGGTACGTGGTTATCCTCTATTCCTGCTGAAGGACAGCAAGCAATCTTTATCATCGCTGGAATCCTTATTGCTATTGGTCCTGTGCTTACCACTATCGGTACGCTGATCACAACAGTTCCTAAGATCGTTACCGCAATAAACATGTTCAAGACGGCATTTGCCGCACTTAATGCCGTTATGCGAGCAAATCCTATAGGCGTAGTAATAACAATAATCGGGCTGCTAGTATCTGCATTCATTTATCTCTGGAATACCTCAGAGGAATTCAGAAACTTCTGGATCGGGCTTTGGGACGGCGTATGTCAGACCGTAAGCGGGATTGCAGGATGGTTTAACTCGGTCGTTATTCAGCCCATTGTTCAAGCGTTTACCGAATTTGGTTCGTTTGTACAGAATATCTGGTCAAAGATTACCAATGCCATTAACAACTACATCAAGTGGATATCATCGATTATCTCTTCGATCTTATCCAATATCCAACGCACTTGGAGCAGCGTCTGGAACAGTGTGTTAGGCATTGCGAGCTCGATCTGGTCAGCTATTACAAGCACTATATCGAATTTCATAAACAACGCCTACAACACGGTTTCACGCATTGTAGGCGCAATCCATAACACCATCTCAAACGTATTCAACGCCGTACGTAACACCGTAAGCTCTGTCTGGAACGGCATCAAAAGTGCAATTGAAACGCCATTGAATGCCGCGAAAAACGCAGTCAGCAGAATCATAAACGCTATCAAGGGATTCTTCAGCTTCAGGATTTCTTGGCCACATATCCCCGTCCCCCACTTCGAGGTTCACCCTTCTGGCTGGCAAATAGGGGACTTGCTGCAGGGCAAAATCCCATCGCTTGGCATCTCTTGGTACGCCAAAGGTGGCGTGTTCAATGGCGCGCAAGTCATTGGTATTGGTGAAGCGGGACCCGAAGCAGCAGTCCCCCTTAAAGGCCGCCACATGCAGCCCTTTGCTGATGCAGTTGCTGAAGGAATTGGCGTCAATTCTAGCGATTCAAATACCGCAATCCTTTCTGAAATGCTGGCAGAGATTAAGGCACTGCGTCGTGAGCTTCCACAACTCATGGCCATGTACTGCTTGCGCACGCTCTCTCTTAATGGCCGCGAATTCGCACGCCTGGTTAAAGACACGGAAGGCCTGATCTAAATGATTAGAACGCTTACATATACGAACAATTTAGGTAGATCGATTGAATTCAGCGCAGAGAGCGTGTGGCACTTTGCTGGTAATGACTTATTTAATATCAAGACTGAGTATTCTCAGGTAGGCAACACTATCACATCGTTTTCAAACGGAATCAGAGAGTTTGCACTTAATGCTTATTTACGTAATGGCACAGTGCACGACATCAATTATTTTATCGATGTGATCAGTTATGACACGCACGTTGCTCAGCCTGGAATCTTGCGCGCCGGTGAGTCGTATATGTATTGCTATATCTCATCGTGCGAGCTCGGTGAATACCAGCATGTAGATGGTTACGCTAACCTAAGCTTGACCGTGTTGTCTGACAACCCAGTCTGGATCCGTAAGTCTATCGCCACGCTTACCCAGCGAACATCAAAGCCAGTTGATGGACTTAATTACCCATACAACTACCCGTATAACTACCTCATGAGTAACGACGAGAACGCAAGCGTTACTAACCCATTTCAACTACCGGCTAAGTGCGATATCTCGTTTGCGGGACCATGCGTTAGCCCATACGTAATTATTGGACGCAATCGCTATCAGGTGCTTGGCGCAACAGCGTCTAAAGGCCAGCTCATCATCATTCGAGGATTTGGAACCAAGGATATTGTTGTCAAAGATATTGATGGATCTGAAACCTCGATCTTTGAGTTTGGCGTCAGAAAACAAAACGCTCATTGCTTCGCCGAAATTCCTGTTGGTGAAAACACAGCATCATGGCCAGGAACGCCAAACATTGAAATCTCGATCTACGAGGAAAGGATGTCACCGTGGCAGATCTAATCTATGCAAATGCTAATGGCAAAGAGATCGGCATCATCCCTTATGTTGAAGGAGATTTCACGATTGGCGCTAGCAACAGCTTCCAGCTCAATGTCCCTCCTGATCTAGGTCTTGCCCAAAACTACCGCATTATGATCGAAGGTATGGAGTTTGGTGGTGTCATCGATGGCATTGGAGTCGATACAACGCAGGACTACATCACTATTACCGGACGCACCTGGCAAGGAATCTTAGAGAGCAACATCATCAGGCCTAACTCAGGCTCTGACTACTACGTTGTCTCAGGTGATCTTAACGTTGTTATAGGTACCATCATTACCCGACTAAGTCTTGGTTGGTGCATGGTTGCTGAGGCTGATGCAAGCGGTTATACCGTCTCAAACTACCAATTTGCACGCTACGTAAACGCTTATGAAGGTCTTAGGGCGATGTGTCGAAGCGTAGACTGCAAGCTCATGATTACGTACGACCCATCGCAAAGAAAGGTAGTGTTATCTGCCGTCAAACGTGGCCACTACATTGATGACGGTGTAGATGGGGACAGCGTAGACTTCGTGATCCAGAACACACGCCCTGTCAATCACCTCATTGGTCTTGGCAAAGGTGAGCTCAAAGATCGCGCCGTGGTTGACGTCTACACCGATGCAGCAGGCAAACTCTCAACAACACAGAAGCTCTTCGGTGCAGCGCATAAGGCCGATACTTACGAGTCAACATCAGACGAAGCAGACAAGCTCCTGGAGAACACACGCAAGAAGATCTTAGAGCTGCAAGAAGATCTCAATACTTGCAAACTTCAGAACGTCGATGGGGCTAAATACGACATCGACGATATAGTGGGCGGGACATCAATTAAGCACAACGTATCTGTTACTACGACGATTGCCCAAAAGATCGCAACCATCCGTAATAACCAGATCGTTATTGAGACTAGAACCGAAACGGAGATCAGCTAATGAGTGAAGAAAGTGGATTCTCTCGATTCATCTGTGACCGTCCAGCAAGTGCGCACAAGGACGGTAAAGAAAAGCGTGAGTATATCAAGGATAGCGATACTGCTAAGCAGGCTAAATGGCACAAGGTAAGGCATCGTGACCAGTATGGTGAGGAAGTCGAGTACACACTTTGTGATGAATGCTACGAGAAGTACAAGGAACTTGCTGCTCGATATGACACCGCCGTTATTAACTTCATCGGTGGTATTGAGGAGGTCATCTAAATGGCTCTGCATTTTGTAACATCTGCTCAGACTGACCCACACATTAAGAGTTCCGATGATGCTCGTGCTTATGCAGGACTCTTTGGTAACGGTGCTTACGTATTCAAGACCGGTAATAAGCTGTCTGCTTCCATGGTTGACTCCAACACCTTGCGCATCATGGATGGTGACTCGATCTTCTGTGGGCGCAAGTGGAACATCCGCAACTTCGAAGACGTCACTATAGAGAATGGTACGCCTGGCATGAAGCGCGTAGATCTTGTGGTGGCACATTTCGAGACGTCACCATCTGAGGAGATCTCTTTGGTCGTGTATAAGGGAACCGAAGTTGATACCGGGGATCCAGTAGTGCCTACATACATTGAAGGAGACCTCAACGCTGGTGATACGGTTGCAGAGATGCCACTTTATACCGTCACACTCAATAGCCTTACTGTAGGTGTACCGTCTCAAATGTTCGTTGTAGTTGACGATCTATATGGCGATTGGCTTCTTAATGCAACCAAAGCATTATTTGGTGTAACTGACGACAAGAAGATTCCTAGTTCAGCTTTAGTACCTCACTCGATCGGTAAAGATCAGCTAGAAACCTCTGTTTGGGATCCATATCACGAAAATCGCTCACCTTCGACGGCACCACAGACAGCGGAGGGTTTCTGTCGCTAGGCAACTTAGGTAGCGCGTCGATAATAGGCGCTAGGGTAATTATTGATAATAGATGTATGATCGGGATTCCTTTAGTTGGCAGTAATTACTCCTGGTATCTATTCGTCATGGATCAAAATTTAGTGGCGCAGAAAAACAAGTCTGCACAAGTAACAGTGTTGTATTACTGACATTCCATATCACATACTAAATCGGTCAAAGATATTAGCGCTAACACAAACCAAATTTACTTCAAAATAAAAATATCTGAAGGGACGTATGCGAACGGATCAATCAACGTTCAGTCCGTAACGAACGATTAAGGTATTCCATATCCCTGTCAAAAAAATTGGTTCCGGCGATTTATGACACCGACAATATGCAAATAACGTTATATCCTGGC
>PPYF01102419.1_pt1 | contig 76814 bp, 61 predicted proteins | sample 1559871 | NCBI WGS metagenome assembly PPYF01 (sample SAMN08240021, study PRJNA423297) | Human gut metagenome, whole genome shotgun sequencing project.
TGCTAAGTATAATTTAATTACACATGACATTTTCCTTTTTCTTTTTCGATTAAAATTATTAACTTAATGACATTGTCCTCGAAGGGAGCATATCATTTGCAGATCTTCTGCAAGTTGATACCACTATTTTATAATTCGTTCTTAATCTTTTCTACTAATTCTGCGTATTCTTGTTCTGTGAGATACTTTTCTCCCGGATTCATTGCGAATACACCGCCCCACTCATATCCATCTTTATATTTCGGAACCAGATGGAAGTGCAGATGATGTCCAGTATCTCCATATGCTCCATAGTTCACTTTCTCCGGCTGAAATAATTTGTGAAGCACATTGGCAACTTTAGCCACTTCATCAAAATATAAATGAAGTTCTTCCTGAGATAATTCTACCAGTTCACTTACATGTTTCTTATGAGCAACGATCACACGTCCTAAGTGGCTCTGTTCTTTAAATAAGTAAACTTTTGAGCTTTCCAATTCACAAATCTTAATTCCAAATGCATCTAATAATTCGCCTTCTACGCAGTATGCACAATTCTGATCTTTCATTCTTTTATCCTCCTGAATCTGTTCTATCTTCTTTTATACACTACCACATTCAAAAAATATTTACAATCGTATTCCTTACCTCTTAACAAAGGACTTGAAAGGGTAAGCCCCCTCCAAGTCCTCTTTCTTTTATCTTACATATTTTTCCAATGTGTTTCTCACTGCACCGGTTCCTGCAAGCATTTCTTTCAAGTAACCACATACAGTTTCTGCCATGTTCACTTCGTACAAGTTCACACCAAAAATTGCTTTATTTTCTAAGATCGGTCTTACAGAAGCTTCCACATCTGTCTCTTCTCCGAGTTTAAATCCTGCTACGTATGGACAAACTGTCTCAAGAAGCGGATCTGGGCTTAAGTCAAATGTTTTTCCATTGTCATCCACACCCATCAGATAACGGAGCCATCCTGCAAATACAAGTGGAATCAGTTTCAGATCTGCTGTATTTAAGCTCTCATCTGCCTCATATGCTTTGATCGTCTCACCGAAACGGATCGCAAGCTTCTGGGAAGTATCTGTTGCGATTCTCTGTGGAGTATCCGGCATAAACGGATTTGGAATACGCACATTTAAAACCGTATCGATAAATTCTTTCGGGTCAAGGATCCCCGGATTTACTACAACCGGAAGTCCTTCCACATATCCGATTCCCTCTACAAGTTTCTTTAATACTTCATCTTTCATTTCTTTAGAAATCAAGTCATATCCGAGCAGACATCCAAACACTGCCAGTGTTGTGTGAAGCGGATTTAAGCAAGTGCAGACTTTCATCTTTTCTACCTTGTCTACAGTCTCGCGTGTTGTAAACATCAGTCCGCCTTTTTCCAGTTCCGGTCTTCCATTCGGGAATCTGTCTTCAATGACAAGGTACTCACACTCTTCCGCATTGACAAACGGCGCCACATAGGAATTCTTGGAAGTGATCACCGGCTCGAGTTCTTCCACCCCATCATTTTTTAAGATTTCTTCCACAGAACTGTCCGGACGAGGAGTAATCTTATCAATCATAGTCCACGGGAAAGAAACTTTGTCAGGATTTTCGATGTAAGCTACAAATCCAGCCTCAGCAACTCCATTTTTTACCCATGTCTCTGCAAATGTGTGGACTGCATCGTATAACTTCGTTCCGTTGTGGGAACAGTTGTCCATACTTACCATTGCCACCGGCTTTTCTCCTGCCTGGTATCTTGCATATAAAAGTGCAGATACTTTTCCGATATAACTTCTTGCCTTCTCAGGTCCTGCCACAAAATCCTCTACGACATCTGCAAGTGTTTCCCCTTTTCCATTTACAAGGCTGTATCCCTTCTCTGTAATTGTAAAACTTGCCATCTGAAGAGAATCTGTCGTGAAGATTTCTTTAAGTCTTCCAAAATCTGTCTCATTCTCAGAATCCAGTGCAAGAGATTCTGCAACACTTCCTACTACAGTTTTCTCTACACTGCCGTCTGCTTTTAATGTCACAAGAATGCTGTAATCATCGTGTGGGCGGTTCATTTTTTCTACGATTTCATAATCATATCCTTCCGCCACAACAATTCCTCTGTCAAGCACTCCTTCATTTAAGAGATTCTGTGCCACATTTGCCTGAAATGCACGGAAAAGATTCCCTGCTCCAAAGTGTACCCAATATGGTGCTTCTTTTGTGGCAGCCACCATTTGCTCACGGTCAAACTGCGGAAGTCGGTATCCTTTTTCCTCCCACTGTTTTCTATCTGCCAATCCAGCTTTGCTTAACTGCATCCTATTTTGCCCCTTTCTCAATTGCTTCCCAAAGTCCGTTTAAGTAAGTTGCTCCAAGTGCTCTGTCATACAGTCCGTATCCAGGCATTGCCACTTCTCCCCAGATCATACGACCGTGATCTGGTCTGATCGGTCCTGTAAATCCGATTTCATAGAGTGCTTTCATAATTTCATACATATCAAATGTTCCGTCAGAAGAAAGGTGTGCAGCCTCCTCAAAATCTGTCGGAGAGTTGAATTTTAAGTTACGCACATGTGCAAAATGGATTCTTCCTTTCAGAGAGCGGATCATATCCGGAAGATCATTTTTTAAGTTTGTTCCATAAGATCCTGAGCAGAATGTCACACCATTGTGCGGGTTGTCTACCATACTCATCAGTCTTAAGATATTTGTCTTATTGATGATAATTCTAGGAAGTCCAAATACGCTCCATGCAGGATCGTCCGGATGAATTGCCATGTTAATGTCGTATTTGTCACATACCGGCATAATTCTCTCCAGGAAATATTTGAGATTTTCAAATAATTTTTCATCATCAATGTCTTTGTACATCTCAAACAGTTCTTTTACTTTCTCCATACGTTCCGGTTCCCATCCCGGCATCACTGTTCCGTTCATATCCCCGGCAATTGACTCAAACATGTTTTCCGGATTGATTGCATCTACTGCTTCCTGTGTATATGCAAGTACTGTAGATCCATCTGGTCTCATTCTTGCAAGCTCTGTTCTTGTCCAGTCAAATACCGGCATGAAGTTATAACATACAAGATGAATATCTTCCTGTCCGAGATTTTCCAGTGTCTCAATGTAATTATCGATGTATTTATCTCTGTCTGCTGCACCTGTCTTGATTGCATCGTGTACGTTGACACTTTCAATACCTGCTACATGAAGACCTGCTGCTTCTACTTCTGCCTTCATCTCGCGGATTCTCTCTCTGCTCCACACTTCTCCCGGTGTTGTGTCATATAATGTTGTGATAACTCCTGTCACACCTGGAATCTGGCGGATCTGCTGTAATGTTACTGTATCAAATTTTGAACCATACCATCTTAATGTCATTTCCATGATTTTCTTGTTTCCTTTCATTACCTCTTTTATTTGCGTTTCTTCTCTTCATCTTACAAAAAAACAACAAAAAGCACCATTGGCGTATTTGTTGTATACATTGCATTTCTTGTTGTTTTATAGTATTATAGCAAAATAAAACCAAAAAATCTCACCGAAAAGCAGAAAGGACTCCCTATGAAGAAAGAACTCCGCACACAGTTTCTTACACGCCAGCATATGGTATCAAAAGATTTTGAGATTTACTATTACAGTGACACGACTCTCTTAAAAGTAGAAAATCATGCTCACAATTACTATGAATTCTATTTTTTTCTGGAAGGTGATGTCAGTATCCAGATTGGTTCTGATATTTATCCAGTTCAATTTGGTGACATTATGCTGATCCCCCCGCACATTTACCATCACTCGATCATCCACAGTTCTAAAGTTCCTTATCGGAGGTTTATCTTCTGGATCAGTCAGGAATATTGTAATTATCTTGCCCAGATTTCGCCGGATTATGTATATCTTATGCACCATGTGCAGGCAACACACACTTATCTGTACCACAATGACCGGATATCCTTCAATGCGGTGCAGTCCAAAGCACTTCACCTGATTGAGGAAATGCAGTCGGATAAATTCGGAAAAGAAGCCCAGATTCCGCTCTCCGTCAACGATTTGATCCTTCATCTGAACCGAATGATCTACGAACGTCTGCATCCTGCAAGACAACATGAAGGACTTGCCCTGTACCAGAACATCTCGCAGTATATCGAAGAGCATCTCAATGAAGACCTGTCGCTGGATCGCCTTGCGAGAGAATTTTATGTGAGTAAGTATCATATCGCCCATATCTTTAAAGACAGTATTGGAATCTCCGTGCACCAGTACATCACAAAAAAACGGTTAGACCAGTGCCGGGAGGCAATTCTTGGAAATATGAGCATTACTGAAATCTACCAGTTGTTCGGATTTCGGGATTACTCCAGTTTTTACCGGGCATTTAAAAAAGAATACGGAATCTCCCCGAAAGATTACCGGGATATGAATTCATTAATTCTGAATCATTAGATTTCCGCATTCTTCTTAATTTTTTCCTATTACTTTTTGTTCTTATTTTTTACTTTTGATTTGCCGGCTCGATTGCAATGGATTTTCCTTTGATCTTCACATTCTGCATTGCGTGAAGAACATCTCTTGCATACTCTCTCGGCACTTCTACAAATGTATATTTATCAAACATATCGATCGTTCCGATCAGTTTTCCAGGCATTCCACTTTCTCCTGCAAGCGCTCCAAGAATGTCTCCCGGTCTTGCTTTCTGCTTCTTCCCAATATTGATGAACAGTCGGACCATTCCCGGCTCTTCCGCTCCGGTATCTCCGAAGTCAAATTCATCTTCCGATTCATTTTCATCTTTCATTCCGGTGTACAATTTCAAAAATGCGGCTGCCATATCCATTGCTGTATAGTCAGAATCATTGACTTTCTCCTCAATTGCATTGATCATCATGGTCAGATCTTCTTTTTCGATCATCTTCTCAATCTCTTCCAATACATTGTCAATCTTTGTATTTGCGACATCGTTCAATGACGGTACTTTCTGCGCGTAGATCTTTGTCTTGCAGTAACGCTGGATTTCTTTCAATTTATATACTTCTTTTCCGGAGACAAAAGAAAAAGAACGTCCAACTCTTCCTGCTCGTCCGGTTCTTCCGATCCGGTGTACATAATACTCTTCATCCTGTGGCAGATCATAGTTAAATACTGCCTCCACTTCATCGACATCAATTCCTCTTGCAGCCACATCTGTCGCTACAAGGATATCTGTCTTTCCACTTCTAAATCCCTGCATTACACGGTCTCTCTGTGCCTGCTTCATATCTCCGTGAAGTCCTGCTGCAAAGTATCCGCGCCCTAAAAGTGCAGTTACAAGCAGATCTACCTGCTTCTTCGTATTACAGAAGATCACAGAAAGTTTCGGTGTATAAATGTCAAGCAGACGTGTCAGCACTTCTTCCTTATTCTTCGGTTTTACCTCATAGTAGAACTGTTCAATATTCGGCACAGTCAGTTCCTTTTTCGTCACTTTGATCACTTCCGCATTCTTCTGGAATTTTTTCGTAATCTCCATAATTGCCTTCGGCATCGTTGCAGAAAATAATACGGTCTGCCGCTCCTCTGGAACTCCTTCCAGAATCGTCTCGATATCCTCACGGAATCCCATATTCAGCATCTCATCCGCCTCATCTAAGATAACCGTATGCACCTGCTCCATTTTAATTGTCTTTCTTCTCATGTGGTCCATCACACGTCCCGGTGTTCCGATGATCAGCTGTGTTCCACTCTTCAAGGAACGAATCTGTTTTACAATTTCCTGCCCTCCATAAATTGGAAGTACTTTGATTCCATGCATATACTTTGCCAGATTCCGGATTTCCTCCGCCACCTGAATTGCAAGTTCTCTTGTCGGGCAGAGAACGATTCCCTGTAATTTCTTGTTCTTCGGATCAATTTTTTCCAGCATCGGAATTCCAAATGCGGCTGTCTTTCCTGTTCCTGTCTGTGCCTGTCCGATGATATCTTTTCCTGTCATCATAACCGGGATGGCTTTACTCTGAATCGGAGATGCCTCCTCAAATCCCATATGTTTTACTGCTTTTTGAATCTCCGGGCAGATTCCAAGCTCTTCAAATCTTAATGTTTCCATTATTTGTTTCCTTTCCGTTCTTTCTGTATTTATCTATCCTGTCATTCATACTTTATTGGAAAGTAATTTATGACTAATATTTCCTACATGCTATTTCTGTCCATAAAAATGAGGCTGGTGCAAAATGAACTTTGCAGCAACCCCACTCATAAAGTACACGTCTTTCATCATAACAGATGCCCTGAATTTTGTCTATCTTTTTCTTTTCCTCTTGCATTTTTGTAATAGAAGTAGTAATATCAACATATACTTAATGTAGTATTGAAAACTACTTATCGTTTTATTCATCATTGATCAGGAGGCATTCTTATGAAACAAAGACATTTAAAAGATCCCGGAAGCGCGATTACCCATTTTATCGCAATGCTGATGGCTATCTTTTCCGCAACACCATTGTTGATAAAAGCAGCTCACAAAGGAGATCCCATCTATGTGATTTCCCTCGCAATCTTTATTGGAAGTATGATCTTATTATACACCGCAAGCACCTTATATCACTCCCTTGATATTTCCGAGAAAGTGAATAAGCGTCTGAAAAAATTTGACCATATGATGATCTCTGTGCTGATTGCAGGAAGCTACACACCCATCTGCCTGATCACCTTAAAAGGACCTGTCGGCTATACCATGCTTACAATCGTGTGGGGCATTGCAATTCTCGGAATCCTTGTGAAAGCGTTTTGGGTAAACTGTCCGAAATGGTTCTCCTCGGTTCTTTATATCGGAATGGGATGGACCTGCGTTTTGGCATTCACAAAACTGCTTGACACAATGTCCCCAGGTGGATTTGGATGGCTTTTAGCCGGCGGAATCGTCTATACCATCGGAGGGATTATTTACGCACTGAAACTTCCAATCTTCAACAACAAGCATAAGAACTTCGGAAGTCATGAGATCTTTCATCTATTTGTGATGGGCGGAAGTGTCTGCCACTTTATCGTGATGTATGTGTTCCTATTAAGATAATCCATAAAAAAGAAGACCGGAAACTTTCTTCCAAGCTTTCAGTCTTCTTTTCATCTTTTATTCTCCTTTGTTCAGCATATTCTCTACGACTTCTTTTCCCATCTGGTAAACCATCTTAGATCCATCTAGCTGCACATAGTAATATGATCCGCTCTCATCCAACTTACCAATATTCAATGTAAGTGTCTGCTCTTTCTTATCATCGTCTTCATACACTGCCTCAATTTTGATCTTTTCATTTTCCTCTAATCCATACGATGCCAATTTTTCATCTTTCACCGCATATTCCACACAAGTTCCAAATGATGCTGCTCCGAATCCTCCAGCAATCGCTGCCAAATCTTCTTTCTGGCTCTCCTCTTTGGAATCGTATACGGTCTGATTGCCATTTTCTGTGATCGTCACTTGCTTCAAGTTTGCACTTCCAATACTTGGCAGTGTTTCTTTCTGAAGGAAGTCATTCAGTTCATAAGAAATTGTGTCCAAACTCGTCCCGGAGACGGTGTACACTTTTTCTTTATCATTCAGGGTCATATAATAATTTTCCTCCACTGCATTTCCAAAGTAAAGTGTAGTCTCTGTCCCTTCACTATCTTTCAGATAAATCGTGTATTTCGGGTTTTCCAGACCGTAATCGGAAAGCTGATCTGTCTCTTTTAGTTCCCTCACTGCCGTAAGATTTCCAAAGGCTGTTGCCATCGCATCAATATAGCTTTGTGCAACTGGAAACTCCTTGTCTTTTGTGTAATACCACACATCTTCATTCTTTGCAAATGCAAAATCATTTCCCTCATACTGATAAGAAATCTCCTGGAGATCCGAAATATCTGTCACGGTAACGGTATTCGCCTCAGCGGTCTCTGCTTCCTTCTGTTCCTGCTTTCGATTGTAACTTCCAAGTCCCAGATAAACAATGACAAGCACTGCCAGGGCGCCAGTCAAAATCAGTAGTGATCTATGTTTCTTCATATACGCCCTCCTGCTATGCCTTTCTTCGTTTCATCCATCTTGCAAATCCAGAGATCAGAATGATCGCCGGCACTCCAAAGATCATCAGCAGGCTGAATCCTCCGGCATACTGTACGGTATTATAGGTCACTGCAAGACTCTTTGGCTCGATCGCTGTATTTTCTACATCATCAAAATTACTTGTCACTGCATTCATAAACAATTTGAGGTTTTCTACCGTTGTAAAAGCATCTGTCAGCTGGCTATCGATCATCATCGGCGCTGAGATCACCGTCAGTCTTCCCTCATCCTCTGTCGCCACTGCACCAAGAATATATTCTCCCTGCTCCTGTTTATCCTCTGTTACTGCAAATCCATTCTCAGAAGTTGTCATAAATGGAGTAACACTGATCGTATCTCTTGCCGGATCTGTCTCAACCATTCCACGTGCATTCAAAAGCAGCACCATATTGCTTGACATTCCTTCCCCAAGTTCTCCAGAAGCATTGATTTCCGGGAAGAATGAATATGGATTTCCCTGGTACGCACGCTCCGTATCTGCAATATACCCATCTGCCATCTGAAGTCCGTATTCTTCCATAAATGCATCAAGATTTGGTGTCTCCTGATCTTCTGCACCAGAGATCAACATCATTTTTCCACCGTTTTTCAAATACTCAGAAAGTGTATTTTTTTCATCTTCTGTAATATCTGTGGTCGGTGCATACATAAACAAAAGATCACAGTCTTCCGGAATCTCATTGTTCATCAGCAGGTTTAGCTCTTCCATCGATAAATTTGCCTTCTCAAACAGTTCTGACAGGCTGGTAGATACTGTACTTTCTCCATGTCCACTCGTCCGGTAAATTTTCTTTGTCTCTTCACTTGTCACATAATTAACTGCGCTTGTGAGCTGTCCCTCCGCATCAAATTGTGACTCCTGCATCTGACCAGTCATATAGTAAGAAGACTGATCATAGACGATGATGTCTGTAAATGAAATCGTTGTTGTCTTTTCTGTATCCGGACAGGATACCACGATTGTATTTGAAGATGTATCATACTCAGTCAGTGCCGCAGGATGAAGCACCGGATCGATCCACTCAACAGAAATTTCCCCCGACAATGAGGCATATTTACTTAAAAATGTTTTGATTCTTTCATCTGTCGAAGATTTCTCCGCCAATACTTTTATTTCTACTTTTTTATCCAGTTTTTTCAGCATCTTTTTCGATGTATCTGTGATTTCATAGATTTGATTATCACTGATGTCAATATTTCTCACAGACTCCGGGAGTCTTCCTGCAACGAGATTGATCACGATCACCACGGCAACCGCAACCGCTGTCAGCCCCAGACTGTACGCACCTTGTTTCGTATGAATCGTTCCAAATAGTTTTTTCAATTTTTCCACAATACTGCCCTCCTAACTCCAACGCCTTTTCTGAATTGTCTGCACGGTCAGAAAGACACATAGGAAAATCAAAGAAAAATATAGTATCATTCCGCTGATATCAACAATATGAGTAAATGCAATGTTTGTAAACGGCTCTGTCAGAATAAATTTTCCAAACAGATCTGGAAGCAGGTTATCAAACAGACTGGATTTTGCAAAATATGTTCCAATTGCTGCGGCAGCGCCTAACACTTCCACGCCTGCTGCAATCACCCAGTTTTTCGTCATCTGATAAATACCGATGACCAGAACTGTCAGAATCGCGAGAATCCCCATCAAACCTCCCATCGCCGACGTCGGCAGGAAGTCAACAAGTCCTTCCCACAAATACAGAACGAGAAGTACCCCAAATGTGCTGATTGCAGCAATGATCTGGCTCTCTGTCAGCGCAGATAAAAACATTCCAATTGCAATATAGACACATCCAAGAAGGAAAAATGCCAGAATTGCCATGTAATCAATGCCGATATGTGCTTCTCCCTGGCTTTCGATGATCAGTGGAAATACCGCATAGATTGCACATGGAACCGCAAAAACTGTAACCATTGCAAAATATTTTCCAAGCACGATCTGACTAAGACTTACCGGAGCTGTCAAAAGAAGTTGATCTGTTCTGCTTTTCTTCTCCTCCGCAAAGCATTTCATCGTAAGTACCGGGACTGCCACCAGCATAATAAAAAGTATAGAGTTTAGCGCATAAGAAAAATATGGATATCCCATATTCAGATTATACACCATGAAATAAATTCCGGTGATCGCTACAAGAAACGCTATAAATACATACCCTATCATAGAATCGAAATAGGATTTTAATTCTCTCTTATAAATCGCCTTCATCTTCATCTCCTCCTTCCTCATCTGCCGAAACAGTCTGCTCGGAATCTCTTATCTCATCCTGCGTCAGTTTTAAGAAGACATCTTCCAATGTGATTCTTGACAGATTCAACTTCAGTAGTGCACAATGTTCCTCTGCAAATGTGTGGAAGAGTTTCTCCCTAATATCCTTCTGATCTACGGTCTTGATAAAAATATCCGTCGTTCCATCTTGTTGTTCCTTATAGTCTACCGTTTCAATCTCCTCTATTTTGCTAAGAATCTCTCTTACTCTTGTCTCTTCTGCTTTGGCTGTCAGTTCAATCGTTTCAGAACCATTTAAAAGCCGCTCCAGATTCTCAGGAGTGTCACTTGCTACCAGCTTTCCATGCGCAATGATCATGACATAATCACAGACCGCCTGTACTTCCGCCAGAATATGAGAACTCAGAATGATCGTATGATTTTTGGAAAGTTCCTTGATCAGTTCCCGTATCTCGATAATCTGTTTCGGATCCAGTCCGACCGTAGGTTCGTCTAAGATGATCACTTCCGGGAAGCCAAGAACTGCCTGTGCAAGCCCGACTCTCTGCTTGTATCCTTTTGACAGATTTTTAATCAGACGTCCTTCTACCTCCTCCAGCTTAACAAGCTTCAAGACGTGATCCACTTCTGATTTTCTATCTTTTTTCTTTACCTTTTTCAATTCTGCTGCAAAATCAAGATATTCTTTTACAGTCATATCCAGATACAGCGGCGGAATCTCAGGGAGATACCCGATGCTTTTCTTTGCTGCTTCCGGCTCCTCAAGAATGTTATGCCCGTTGATGAGCACTTCTCCTTCCGTGGCGCCTAGATATCCCGTCATAATATTCATGGTTGTAGATTTTCCTGCACCATTTGGTCCGAGAAATCCATAGATCTGACCACTCTCCACTGTAAAGTTGAGATGGTCTACCGCCAGATGACTGCCATAGCGTTTTACCAGATTTTTAACTTCTATCAACTTTTTACCCTCCCGACAAAATGTGTTTCTCTGGATCATGCTTTCGACTTTCCTGAATGATTTCCGCATCCATTACGGAATACTTTTTTACACTACTGCCAAAAACACGCTCTGATTTTTTTATTCTATAAAAGAAACTCGTTGATTCTGTGACAGTTATGTGTTCATTCTGTGAAAAGCTCCGACATCTTTCAGCATCTTTTGTCTTTTTCCATTGGAAAATAAGAAAGAACCAACCCTCTCATCGGATCAGTTCTTCTTTTTCCTTCCGGCTCAGCCGCTTTATCGCATATTCCCTTTTCATCGCTTCTTCTTTTGTTTCAAATGTCTCATAATAGATGAGTGTGACCGGTCGTCTCGCCTTTGTATACTTCGCACCCCTGCCCTGATTATGTGCCTCCATGCGGCGGGTAAGATCGTTTGTCCAGCCGGTATAAAAGGTTCCGTCACTGCATTTTACAATGTATGTATAATTCATAGCTTTTTTCTCCCCTTCGTAATTTCATTTCCTTTATCAATATTATCACATAAAAGATCCCAAAGCAGTTTTGCAAAACCTTCTCTTCAGGATCTTTTCTTTTTCTGTTTTCTATTCGTATGCGATATGGTCCATCGGATTGACTGGCTGTCCATCTTTTAACAGCTGGAAATATAAGTTTGGACCTTCTACACTGTAATACTTTGTCGGTTCGCTCACATAGCCGATCACACTGTTTTCTGTCACATACTCTCCTGGCTGTACCGGTACTTCTTTGAGTTGTCCGTAAATGGCTGCATAACCATTCCCCATATCAATACTTACGGTTGTTCCGGTCTGCGCATTTGTATCGACCGCTGAGACTGTTCCTGCGGCTGCCGCTTTTACTTCTGCACCGACTTGCCCACTGATCACTACGGCTGGATTATACTTATACTGATCAAGTGTGGCAAAATAAATGCTCTGATCCATGCTGTAATTCATAATCACATTTCCGTCTACCGGCCACAGAAGGGTGTCTTCCTCACTGAAATAAGCTGCTGTTCCCGCAGCTGCCGTCTGCTCTGCCCCTGCATCCGGCTGTGCCGGAGTTTCCTTCGCATGTTCCGTGGCTTCTCCTTCTTCCTGTTGTTCTTCTCCGTCGGAATTTTGCGCTGCTTCTTCCTGCTCTGGAAGTACGATTCTATCTGTGTTGGCGGCTTCCGACTGTTCTTTTTCTTCTGCCTCTCTCTCTTTTTCTTTCTGTTCTTCTTCGGCCTTGGCAAGCTGCTCTTTCATCTCACGTTTGTAGCTGCTGAATGTATAAGCCCCTACCAGTGCGACAACTGCGATAAAACATATTGCGATTGCTGCTGCCATGCCTTTTCCCTTCATTTGGAATGGCTCTTCATTTTTCTTCATCTTCATCACCTCTGACTTTATTTTTGCCAGAAAGCGATGTGCTTATTCCAATTTTAAAAATATTTCCCCGCCATCTTTTAACTGCGCACCTTCATAAAAATATTGAAGGATTTCTTCGTATCCTTTTCCTTCTTTTGCCATCTGATTTGCTGTATACTGACTCATACCGACTCCGTGCCCGATTCCACCGGAAGTAATTTGCAGTTTTCCTTTCTGCTCCTGAAAAGAAAAATGACTGGAAGGTAATTCCAATGCTTCCCGAAATTCTTCTCCGGTGCAGGTTGCCTGACCAATCCGCACAGTTGTCACATATCCCGCCGCATCCGTTCCCTGTATTTCAAAATCATCAAATGTTGCTTTTTTGTCTTCTTTTGTCTCTTCGGGATTTTCTACTGCGGTTAAAAACTTGCGGCATTTTTCTTTTACTTTATGATATGGCAGCACACACTCCTGCAGCTGTTCTTTCGCCTCCAGATCCTTTGGACAATCTCTTGCCGGAAGATATGGATACGACTCGCTTCCAAATGCTTCCTGCCCGCTTCTCGTCTTTCCTGCACTCAGTTTGTGATATGGCAGCATTACATATTGATCCTGATACTGCAAAATCATTTGATCTGTTTCCTGCACTGCTCTTTTCAAATTCTCCTTGCAGGTTTCTGTCTCTTCCCCCCACTCCTGCTCCAACTCTTCCATGCTATAAAAATCATCGGTGAAAATAGTCTTTCTGTCATGGTCTAATTTCTCATAAAAACCAGATCGAAGAATCACCGCCTGCGCCTTCAGCGCTTCCAGTTCTGAATCGGCTGCCATCTCTTTTGCAAGAACTCCTGCGAGATATTTCTCCCACACGATCTCCTCGACTCTCGTCCCTACCTGCACCTTTACATAGTCTTCTTTTACGCGGCTGCTTGTTTTGATGTGGGCGCCATTCATAAAAAGTGTCACCACATATGGCAACAAAAATATAATGACCAACAGTGAAAATAATTCTCTGGCTTTTCTTCGCATCTCTTCGTCCCTCCTCTACAATGTATGGAAAGATTATGGAAACTATACCGTCATCTTTCATGAAATATGGAAAAAAGGAAGCTGCCGCTTCACGATTTATTAATCGCCAAAGCGGCAGCACCAAAAAATTACTCTATTCTGATTTTCAATCCATTTTTACAGCCTTGGATCCGGCTTCACTGTCACTTTTTTCAATTTCCATATATCTGCAACGTACTCTTCGATCGTTCTGTCAGACGTAAACTTACCGCAGGATGCTGTGTTTAACAATGCCATCTTTGCCCACCTGTCCTGATCGCGGTATGCCGCTTCCACACGCTTCTGGGCTTCTGCATAAGAACGGAAGTCTTTGAGGATAAAGTAGGTATCTGCTCTGTCGCTGCTCTTTGTATTTAGTAATGAGTTGTACAGATCACGGTACAGTTCATGATCTCCATTTGCATAAGTTCCGTCCACAAGCTGGTCAACAACTCTTTTTAACTCCCAGTCACTGTTGTAAATATCCATTGGCTGATAACCGCCATTGTTCTCGTAATTAATGACTTCGTCTGAACTGAGACCAAAGATAAATGCATTTTCCATTCCAACTTCATCCACGATCTCTACATTGGCACCGTCCATGGTTCCAAGTGTCGGGGCACCATTTAACATAAATTTCATATTTCCGGTTCCCGATGCTTCTTTCGAAGCGGTAGAAATCTGCTCGCTGACATCCGCAGCTGCAAAGATCAGTTCCGCATTTGAGACACGGTAATCTTCGATAAAGACAACTTTAATCTTTCCATTGATACTTCTGTCATTGTTGATCACATCCGCCACAGAGTTGATCAGTTTGATCGTCTGTTTTGCACGCTTATATCCGGCTGCCGCCTTTGCCCCAAAAATAAAAGTTCTTGGATAGAAGGTAATCTCCGGATGCTCTTTCATCTGATTGTACAGATACATTACATGAAGAATATTCAACAGCTGACGTTTGTACTCATGAAGTCTCTTAACCTGTACATCAAAGATTGATTCCGGATCCACTTCAATCCCATTATGCTCTTTGATATATTTTGCAAGACGGATTTTATTTTGATATTTGATCTCCATAAATTCTTTTCTTGCTTTCGGGTCATCTGCCAGCGGTTTTAATTTTGCCATCTCGGAGAGATCTGTGATCCACTTATCTCCGATATGTTCTGTCACCCAGTCTGCAAGCAGTGGGTTTCCATGAAGTAAGAATCGTCTCTGTGTGATTCCGTTTGTTTTATTATTAAATTTCTCAGGCATCATCTCGTAGAAATCTTTCAGCTCTTCGTGTTTTAAGATCTCTGTATGAAGCTTTGCAACACCATTGACAGAAAATCCTGCAACAATTGCAAGGTGTGCCATTTTTACCTGTCCATCGTAGAGAATTGCCATTTTTCTGACTTTCTCTTCATTTCCCGGATACATCTGGCGCACTTTTTCTACGAAACGGCGGTTGATCTCTTCTACAATCTGATATACTCGCGGAAGCAATCTGGAGAACAGATCGATCGGCCATTTCTCAAGCGCCTCAGACATGATCGTATGGTTTGTGTATGCACAACATTTTGTTGTAACATTCCATGCATCATCCCAGCTTAATCCTTCCTCGTCCATAAGAAGACGCATTAACTCTGCAACCGCTACAGTCGGATGAGTGTCGTTCATCTGGAAGATCACTTTCTCATGCAGACGGCGAATATCATCATTGGAGCGTTTGTATTTATCAATGGCTTCCTGAAGACTTGCAGAGATGAAGAAATACTGCTGTTTCAAACGTAATTCTTTTCCCGCATAATGATTATCGTTTGGATAAAGCACCTCCACAATTGTTTTTGCAAGATTTTCCTGCTCCACAGCTTTGTGGTATTCCCCACGATCAAAAGAATCTAAACGGAAAGAGGTGATTGCTTTCGCATCCCAGATCCGCAGTGTATTTACTACATTATTTCCATAACCGACGATTGGCATGTCGTATGGAATTGCAAGCACGGACTCAAAATTCTCCTGGATAAATTCATCTCTTCCAGTCTCGTAATTGTGCTGCATACGGATCGTACCGCCGAAGCGGACTTCCTTTGCATATTCGTCCCTGCGAACTTCAAATGGGTTCCCGTTTTGCAACCAATTATCCGGTGTCTCTACCTGATACCCATTTTTAATTTTTTGTTTGAACATTCCGTAATGATAACGGATCCCGCATCCATATGCAGGATAGCCAAGAGAAGTAAGAGAATCCAGAAAGCAGGCTGCAAGACGTCCCAATCCACCATTTCCAAGGGCCGCATCCGGCTCCTGATCTTCCACTGCATTCAAATCGATTCCCATTTCTTCCAGAGCCTCTTTCACATCCTGATAAGCAGTTAAATTGATCAGGTTATTTCCGAGTGCCCTTCCCATCAAAAATTCCATCGACAGATAATACACTGTCTTTGGTGATTCCTTTTCGTATACTTCCTGAGTCGCAAGCCAGTTGTCAATAATATATTCTTTTACAGCATAAGACACCGCCTGAAATGTCTGCTGCGGTGTTGCCTCATCTATCGTTCTTCTATACAAAGTCTTCACATTGTTCTTGACTTCTTTTTTAAACGCTTCTTTATCAAACTTAAAATCCGACACTTTCTCTCTCCTCTCTCTTTTTATCCCCGCACCTCTTTCTGACGTGCGGGGATCATGCTCGTGTACCATCTCTTTAATCTGTGTAACTCTCTCTTAGATTAACGCTGTACACCCATATTTACTTTTTCACCATTGATGTTCCACTCTTTGACATATCCTGCCGGAATCTCCTGCTTCATCTCTGTCGCAAGCACTTCGCCCATGATCTCTGTCTGATATTTTGCGAACACTTCATTGGCCTTCTCTGTTCCTTCGTAATATACTTTGATCTTGTCTGTCACTTCAAAGTCTGCTTCTTTTCTCATTGTCTGGATCTTACTGATGATTTCTCTGACAAATCCTTCTTCCAAAAGCTCTTCTGTCAGGTTTGTATCCAACACAACTGTCACACCGTTGTCACTCTCAGAAACATATCCTTCCATCTGTGCCATATCGATCAGCAAGTCCTCTTTAAATAATGTCACTTCCTGTCCATTCACATCCAGTTTCAGAGATCCTGTCTCATTCAGCTCATCCATTGCCTTGTTTCCATCCAGATTTTCAAGAGCAGCTTTGATTCCACCTAACATTTTACCATATTTTGGTCCAACAGTCTTCAACTGCGGTTTAAATGTATATGAAGTAAATGCGCGAACATCATCTGTAAATTCCATTTCTTTTACATTTAACTCTTCTTCCACAATCTCCTGGTAAAATTCTGGTAAAGTTACAGAAGACTTCACGAACATTTTTCCGATTGGCTGACGGTTCTTAATGTTTGCAGTATTTCTGCATGCGCGTCCCATCACAACTAATTTCAGAACTTCATCCATGTTCTCTTCTAACTCACGGTCGATCAACGCTTCATCTGCAACCGGGAAGTCACATAAGTGGATACTTTCCGGAGCTTCTTTGTCGATGCTTCTGACAAGATTCTGATAGATATCTTCTGTCATAAACGGAATCATTGGCGCAGCTACTTTTGCCACAGTCACAAGTGCTGTGTAAAGTGTCATATACGCGTTGATCTTATCCTGCGGCATTCCTTTTGCCCAGAAACGCTCACGGCTTCTTCTGACATACCAGTTACTCATATCATCCACAAATTCCTGAAGTGCTCTTGCACTTTCCGGAATCCGGTAATTTTCCAGATTTGTATCTACAGTCTTGATCAATGTATTCAATTTGGACAATAGCCATTTATCCATAACTGGGAGTTTCTCGTATTCCAGCTGATATTTTGTCGCGTCAAACTGATCGATCTCCGCGTATAATACGAAGAATGCGTAAGTGTTCCAAAGTGTTCCCATGAATTTACGCTGTCCTTCTGTCACGATCTTGCCGTGGAAACGGTTTGGAAGCCACGGTGCACTGTTGATATAGAAATACCAGCGGATCGCATCTGCTCCGTACTGCTCTAATGCTTCAAACGGATCGACTGCATTTCCTTTGGATTTACTCATCTTCTGTCCTTTTTCATCCTGCACATGTCCAAGCACGATAACATTCTTATATGGCGCTTTGTTAAATACAAGTGTCGAGATTGCAAGCAGAGAATAGAACCATCCTCTTGTCTGGTCTACCGCCTCGGAAATAAAGTCTGCCGGGAACTGCTGCTCAAATAAATCTTTATTTTCAAATGGATAATGGTGCTGTGCAAACGGCATTGCCCCACTGTCAAACCAGCAGTCGATAACTTCCGGCACACGGTGCATCTCTTTTCCACAGTGTGGACACTTGATCGTCACTGCATCGATAAATGGGCGGTGAAGTTCGATATCATCCGGACAGTTGTCTGACATTGATTTCAGTTCTTCAATACTTCCAATGGAATGCATATGTCCACATTCGCACTCCCACACGTTAAGTGGTGTTCCCCAGTACCTGTTACGGCTGATTCCCCAATCCTGTACATTCTCAAGCCAGTCTCCGAAACGTCCTTTTCCGATGCTTTCCGGAATCCAGTTGATCGTATTGTTGTTTCTGATCAGATCTTCTTTGACTTCTGTCATCTTGATGAACCATGACTCACGCGCATAATAGATCAATGGAGTATCACATCTCCAGCAGTGTGGATAGCTGTGTTCAAAATTCGGAGCAGCAAAGAGAAGTCCTCTCTTCTCCAGATCTTCTAATACCATCGGATCTGCTTTCTTACAGAATGTTCCTGCCCATGGAGTTTCCTCTGTCATCTCACCCTTTTCATCTACTAACTGAAGAAATGGAAGGTCATATCTGCGTCCAACCTGCGCATCATCCTCACCAAATGCAGGTGCAATATGAACGACACCAGTACCATCTGTAAGTGTAACGTAATCAGCACATGTCACATAGTATGCCCGCTTATTTAACTCTACAAACGGGAATAACGGCTCATACTCTTTATTTTCCAAATCTTTTCCGACATAAGTCTCTACGACTTCCACATCACCTTCCAGCACGGTATCCACAAGTGCCTGTGCCATATAGTATGTATAACCGTCATTTTTTACTTTTACATAAGTTTCATTCGGATTGACACAAAGTGCAACGTTAGAAGGAAGTGTCCATGGCGTTGTTGTCCATGCAAGGAAGTAAGCATCTTCTCCCTTTACTTTAAATCTTACGATTGCGGAACGCTCTTTGACATCTTTGTATCCCTGTGCGACTTCGTGGCTGGAAAGCGGAGTTCCACAACGAGGGCAGTAAGGTACGATCTTATATCCTTTGTATAACAATCCTTTATCCCAGATCTGTTTTAATGCCCACCACTCAGACTCAATAAAGTTATTGTCGTAAGTAACATATGGGTTATCCATGTCTGCCCAGAAACCAACTGTCGCAGAGAAATCTTCCCACATTCCTTTATATTTCCATACACTGTCTTTACAATGTTTGATAAATGGCTCTAATCCATATTCCTCAATCTGCTCTTTTCCATCCAGTCCAAGCAATTTTTCCACTTCCAGTTCCACCGGAAGTCCGTGTGTATCCCACCCGGCTTTTCTTGGTACCATATATCCCTTCATGGTACGGTATCTTGGAATCATATCCTTGATGACACGAGTCAGCACATGTCCGATGTGCGGTTTTCCATTGGCAGTCGGAGGTCCATCGTAAAATGTATATGTCTCCCCTTCTTTTCGGTTTTCCATACTTTTCCGGAAGATATCATTCTCTTCCCAGAATTTTTCTGTTTTCTTCTCACGGTCAACAAATTTTAAGTCCGTAGATACTTTCTGATACATACTGATTCTCCTTTACTTTCTATATTTCATAAATGCGGTCCTGCCGGCCCGGTTGCAAAGTAATCTTAAAAATAGAACATAAGATTTTCCTATGTAATAAAAAAACTCCCGCCCTGTAAAAGGACGGAAGCATAATCTTTCGTTTTACCACCTGTTACAACATACCAGCATATGCGCTCCCGATAACGGCGGAATCCCGTCAGTGCTTACTTATTTTTCCAAAAAATGTTCAGCCCCTGCAACTCAGAAGTGATATTCAAATATACTTTACTCCTACCAGGCTTCCACCATCCCCGGCTCGCTTTGATTTTCCGGTATATTCTACTGTCTTCGTCAACGTCTTTACCTATACAAATTCCATTATAGAAACATTTCACGCCGCCGTCAAGAGTTGTTTGTGATGTTTTTCTCAACTTTTCTTTACCATTTTTTCATACTCTATTTATGGATTGTGTGACGTTTTAATTGAAACAAAAATAGGTGTCTATAAAAAATTTCTTAATATAGCTATAGCAAAAATATCATTTAAAATTTACAATTCTTCCCTCGTCACATTTTTCAGCCATTTGTAACTCTTATAACGATACCATGTAATCGGAATCTTAATGATCTCATCACTCATCAGGATCATATAGACGACCGGCACATTACAGTGAAATACAAATGCAGCAAGTGCTCCAAACAAGATCGAACAGCCCCACATGGTGGACATATCCAGTATCAATCCAAACTGTGTGTCACCACCGGAACGGAACGTCCCAACAATCAGTGTCGTATTATATGCCTGTCCTACTACAAAATAAGACATAACAAAAAACATAAACCGCATGTACCCTCTGGCAGTCTCTGACAATGTCATCGCCTCCGCCATAAACGGAGCAATCGCAAGGATTAAGATTCCACCGAGCACTCCCATCAGTACACTGAGCCATACGAACCTGCGCGCATAGGCTTTTGCATGTTCGTATTTTTTCTCTCCGATTGTCTTTCCAAGATAAATTGCCGTCGCACTTGCCAGACCGAATGCAACCACTGTTGCAAGCTGTCTTGCCACTTGCGCCACAGAGTTTGCCGCAACCGCTGCACTTCCCATATGCCCAAGCACCGCTGTGTTTGCCGCAGTTCCAAGCCCCCATAGTACTTCATTCAAAATAACCGGAAATGCATATTTCAAGAAATCCCTGTTAAGCACTTTCTCTGTATGAAGAAAGTATTTCGTATGAAACTTAATATCCTTATTCCAGAAGTGAGAGTATAGACAGACTAAGGCCATCTCCAACAATCTCGCAGTCAGTGTACCAATTGCGGCACCTTTGACTCCCAACGCCGGCATTCCAAACAATCCAAAGATCAGCACCGCATTGATGCCTACATTACAGATCAGAGAACATAAGTATACAACTGTCGCCACAACAACCCGCTCTACACTTCTCATAATATAAAGATAGGTCTGCGTAATCCCCATAAAAATATAAGACCAACTGACAATCCGAAGATAGACCACTCCTTGTTCTATCACCTCTGGATCTGAAGTAAAAATCTTCATCAATGTATGAGGAATACACTGGGCTGCCACAAAAAATACAGCTGTTACAATTACGGCTGAACGCATTCCAAGTCCTAATATCTTCTCAATTGTGCAGATATCCTTCTTTCCCCAATACTGAGCAGTCAAAACGGTCGCCCCGGAAGTCAGCCCAAATAAAAACAGCGTCATAATATACTGTACCTGCCCTGCCAGAGAAGCACCCGAAAGCGCATGCTCCCCAACCTTCCCAAGCATCACAACATCGGCTGCCGTCACACCTACATTGATCAGATTCTGAAGCGCCATCGGAATGACAAGCGCTAACACACTGAGATAAAAATGCTTCCAGTTTATATTCAAATGTTGCTCTGATTCTTTTACTTTTCCAAACATCCTTTTCCTCCTTCGTTCCTCTTTTCTTTTTTCCTCAAAATCCTAACTGATTATAGTATGAAGCTTTCTCCTGTGCAAGTCAAAAATTTTTTCATCTCCTATTTCCCCCTTTTCATCTCTATGGTATGATACATGGGAAACAAACAATATCTTACTTTATGAGGGGTAACATTATGAACAATCAGAAAAAAGCCGCAGCTGCGGCAACAAACGCAATTACGGAAGGAATTATCTGGAGACAGCTTTTGATTTTCTTTTTTCCTATTGTTCTCGGTACATTCTTCCAGCAGCTTTACAATACTGCAGACGCGATGATCGTCGGACGGTTCGTTGGAAAGGAGGCACTCGCCGCTGTAGGAGGTTCTTCTAATCAAATCATCAACCTGATCATCGGATTCTTTGTCGGTGTTTCATCAGGAGCAACTGTAATCATCGCCCAGCACTATGGTTCGAGAAAAGAAACCGAACTATCCCATGCACTGCACACTGCGATTGCTTTCTCGACCGTATCCAGTATTTTTCTCATGGGCGCTGGCTATTTTCTGGCACCTGCGCTTCTTAGCATGATGAATACTCCGGAAAGCATGATGGCAGATTCTGTAACTTATCTCCGGATTTTCTTCCTCGGAATTTTGTTTACATTCATCTACAATATCGGCTCCAGTATCCTCCGCTCTGTCGGAGATTCCAAGCGACCGCTGTACTACCTGATTGTCTGCTGCTTTTTGAACATCGGACTGGATCTTCTATTTGTACTCGTGTTCCATATGGGAATTGCCGGTGCTGCCATTGCAACGGTACTGTCTCAAGCAGTCAGTGCCATCCTTGTACTGCTCGCCCTGATACGGACATCCGATATTTACAAACTACATCTGAGAAAAGTCCGATTCTTCGAAGGCTCTCTGTCCTCGATCCTTCGTATCGGAATTCCTGCAGGACTTCAAGCAGCCATGTACAGCTTGTCAAATATTATTATCCAGACTGCTCTAAATGCCCTTGGAACTGATACCGTAGCAGCATGGACTTCTTTCGGAAAAATGGATGCTTTCTGCTGGATGGTCATTTCCGCCTTTGGTATTTCTGCCACAACTTTTGTCGGACAAAATTATGGCGCCGGGAAATATGACCGCGTAAGAAAAAGTGTGCGTGTCTGCCTTGGGATGACACTTGCTTCATCCATCGCAATGAGTATATTTCTAATGACCGCAGGAAAGTATCTGTTCCATCTGTTCACAAGTGATCCGGAAGTCATCCGCATCGGAATCCAGATCCTGAACTACATGGCACCGGCTTATGCTCTGTTTGTCTTTATCGAAATCTACTCCGGAGCATTGCGTGGAATCGGTGATGTCATCATCCCGACAATCATGACATGCTGCGGTGTTTGCGTATTCCGTACACTTTGGGTATTACTGCTTGTCCCAAAATCACCTACGATCGAAACAATCACATTGAGTTATCCGATCTCCTGGGGAATTACTGCAGTACTGTTTATCATTTACTATTATAAAAAGCAGAAAAAACTTGGTATGGAAAACTTAGATCAGTAAATCTTTATACGAAAAATATCAAAGGGAAATTGTGGCTTATTCTGCACAATTTCCCTTTACATTTTGTCCCACAGCTCTTTCCTATCTCCGCGGAAGTCTATGATCCTCACTTCTTTTATTCGTATGATCTTTCTGCTTTTGATACTGCTGTCTTCTTCTTGCCTGAACCTGCTGCTGTCTTACCTGCTTTTCTTTTATCTGACGGCGGCGTTTCTGCTCCATCAGCCTTCGCTGCCTTCTCCGCTGTCGTTTTCTATAGACAAGCGCACAAAAAATCAAGCCCATTGCAATAATAACTGACACAACTATACCAATAATCATCTTAACTTTCGGTGAAACAGTAAAAAGAGGCTTTTGTTCCTTCTGATCTGTCTCACTTTTTTCTGTCTTCGTTCCTGCTGTGTTTGTCTGAAAATATGAACCTTTCAAAACAACTTCTGAGACTCCGACCGTCTGGCCATCGTAAGTGTAAGTCAACGTACCCTTCTTTGATTTCCCGCTTTTATCTTCCGGGACAATCTCCGCTTTTACATCTTGAAATTCCACGTTCTTCGGTACAACAATGTAAGCATCTTCCTCTGTCTCTTTCACACCTTTTGGAAGATCCTTTCCTTCTAAAGGTATCTTTTTAAAATTATTGAAAACATATTCTGCCATATTTTTCGTGTCCGGATAGACGTGAACCCCATGTGTTTTCAAATTCACAGAGACAAGCTGAAGTTCTCCATTGTCCAGATAAGAAACAAGAGTAGACAGTGCCTGGTCTGTATATCCCGTCTTTCCCCCAACACATGGCTCATAAAAGGTATCTGTTCCATCATAAAGCATCTGGTGGTACTGCTGAAATACTCGTTCCTCATTAACAAGGTTTGTAGGCGGAATCCGATGTTCGTATGTGTTCGTGATTTTCCGGAATTCCTCATGCTGAAATGCTGCCGCTGCAATGAGCGCCATATCTCTGGCAGAAACATAATGCTCTTCGTCGTGAAGTCCATGTGGGTTTGTAAAATGTGTATTCGTACATCCCAGCTCCTCTGCCTTCTCGTTCATCATACGGATAAAATTATCATACCCATTTCCCACTGTGTCTGCAATCGCATAGGAGACTTCATTCGCAGATGCCAACAGCATCCCATATAAAGCATCCTCCATTGTGATCTCTTCTCCCGGCTGCATACCAATGCTTGCATCTCCATATTCAAGAAATGCTACCGACTCTTCGGTAAAATGAACCTTATCTGTCAGCTCACTGTTTTCCAATGCTACGAGCGCCGTCATGATTTTCGTAATACTCGCCGGAAATTCCTTCTCATCAATATTCTTTGCATAGAGAATTGCTCCACTGTTCATATCCATGATGATTCCCGCCTCTGCAAAGATTCCCGGTCCCTCTGGCCAGTTCTTCAACGCATTTGATTCCACCGGCATCTCATACACTGCCTTCTCTTCATCCGTAACTGCTGCCGCTGCTCCTTCTACCTCTGCTGCACATACCTCATGCACTGCCGTATTCGAAAAAACAAGTCCTGCTGCCAGCAGGAACGCAGCTAATCTATATCTCAATTTCATCTGTATTTCCTCCAAAACATCATAAGCGGTATTATAACATATTCTTGTTCTTCTTCCAACAAAAAATACATTTCCCTTACAAATATGTTTTTTTGCCTTTATCGGAAACAAAATAGAATTCCTCTGTCTCTCTTTGGAGCATTGCCCGAAACGGCATCGACTTGTTATTGATCCCTGGAAATTTCACAAGAACAGTGAAATCTCCAGAGATTTGATCTGATCATTGATCTGAAATAGATTTTTATTATATTTTCTGTATAAATTCTTCCATTGTTTTTGACTGAAAGGCAACCTGCATCCAGGATTTAGCACTGCTATGTCCTGCTGCTTTTCCATATCTAAAGCAGTGGGGGATACAACACATTAGATAAAATTATCCCAATTCCTTTTCGCACATTTCAAGCGCCGCCTCAATAACCTTATCCATATCGTAATACTTATAGTTTCCAAGACGTCCGCCAAAGATCACCTTTGGCTCTTTCTCTGCCAACTCGCGATATTTCTCAAACAATGTATTGTTCTGCTCGTTGTTGACTGGATAATATGGCTCCATTCCTACGCTCCACTCAGAAGAATACTCTCTGGAAATGACCGTCTTCTCCTGTGTACCGAACTCAAAATGCTTGTGCTCAATGATACGTGTATATGGCACTTCTCTCTCTGTATAATTCACAACTGCATTTCCTTGATAGTTATCTGTATCTAGGACTTCTGTCTCAAAACGTACAGAACGATATTCCAGCGCTCCTAATTTATAATCATAATACTCGTCAATCATTCCCGTAAATACTGTCTTCTCTGCAATATCCGGATTTTCCTTGATAAACGCAAAATAATCTGTATTTGTCTTTACGTCAATGCCATCCAGCATCTTTTCTACAATCTTCGTATAACCACCCATAGGGATTCCCTGAAAGCGATCATTGAAGTAATTATTGTCGTAAGTAAATCGAACCGGAAGACGCTTGATGATAAATGCCGGAAGATCCTTACAGTCTCTTCCCCACTGTTTCTCGGTGTAGCCCTTTACTAACTTCTCAAATACATCCTTACCGACCAAAGATAATCCTTGCTCTTCCAGATTCTTTGGCTCAGTAATACCTGTCTCTGCCACCTGCTCAGCAATCTTTTCCTTCGCTTCCTGTGGCGTGCGGATATTCCACATCTTACTGAAAGTATTCATATTGAACGGCAAATTATAAAGTTCATCCTTATATACAGCAATCGGAGAGTTAACGTAATTATTAAACTCGGCAAACTGATTGATGTATTCCCATATTTTCTTATTGGATGTGTGGAAAATATGTGCACCATACTTGTGCACATTGATTCCTTCGATTTCCTCACAATAAATATTTCCCGCAATGTGATCACGCTTGTCAATTACAAGACAATTTTTACCCTTTTTCTTTGCCTCGTGAGCAAACACCGCTCCATATAATCCCGCTCCTACTACAAGATAATCGTATTTCATATTGTTTCTCCTTTTTCATATATAGTAGTGTCAAAACTACTTTTTTCTTGTTTAAATCGATTATAAAAATCTCAGCCAAAGCAAATTATTGTTACTAGTTCGGTAATTTTGTAATATAAACCTGTAAACTTCATTGTCAAATACACTTTCTTACTATGTAGCTTAATCAAGGATAATGATAACACAAATCAGAACACATAAGAAAATACTCGAATTTTTTACCGTTTACGCATTTTTTTTAACTTGCTTTTGATTTTATTTATATACGGGGTACCTATTTCCCTAACTTCCGGTTCTTTTACTCCCCATAACAATATACCATATATTCCAAAATAGATAGTAGCAGAACAAACCAATAATATAAAATTACTTTTTACCTGCACAACTGATTTAAATATAAAAGAACATATTGTTGCGATCACTACTGGAATACATATTTTAATCCAATGAACCTCTTTTTTGATATTATTTAGTAGCTTTCTTAAAATGCATATCTGAACAACCAAAACCGAAAACTCTGCAACAGTAGTTGCCATTGCTGCTCCCGCTGCGCCATGCCTAGGAATCATTACTAAATTTAAGAAAAAATCCACAGCAGCACCAACAATCACAGAAATTAATACATTCTTCTCTTCTCCTCTCGGAACCATAATCTGAATTCCCAACACGTTTGTAATTCCTATAAACAAAACAGTTGGTGTTATCAATTTCATAGATACTGATGCCATTATAAATTGACTTCCTGACAACAATAAAATACTTTCTTTTGAAAACATAATAAAATAGACTGACAAAGGGATCCCCATAATCAAAACAAAATTTAACACTTTTGCAATCATCTTATTAAATTCTTCATTTTTCCCATTTTCATAATAGTAAGATAATCTTGGAAGAAGAACGGCTCCCATGGAAGTTATAAGACTTACCAAAAGAGACTTCATTTTTACTGCTGCATGATAATATCCCACTTCTGTATCTGTATTCATAAATCCTAACATAACAGTATCTAAATTAGTGTATATACTAGTAGCAACAGACATTGCAAAAAAAACCAAAATAGGTTTCATATGTCTTTTCAAATTATAATGTCCTACTGGGCGACAATTAATAAATTTTTTCAATCGAATCATATTTAATATGTAAGACCCATATCCTGTAAAAACAGTAATTGCTCCATATATAATATAATCCTCTTTTTGTTTTACAAAAATAAACAATAGTCCTAACCCTAGTATTTTGAAAATCAATGATCTTACTGTTATATAAACATATTCTTCTAACCCTTGATAAAGCCAATTAACTCCTAAAGATTGCAAAACAATAGCTATACTAGACACAAGCAACAAATTTCTATCTTGTTGAAAGCGTTCTACTTTCATTATAGAAATAAAAAAAACTATATATGTTAAAATTGTCATTATGAAATTAATAAACATTATCTCATGTACTGTTCGGGATAATTCTTCTTTATTCTCTCTTACTTTTGCGCAAGCTCTTATTCCATAAGTTGGAATTCCTAGCATTGCAAACATCGTAAAATAAGAAATTACAGACGTAGCAAATGAAACTTTTCCAGTCCCTACTGGCAACAGTATCCTTGACACATATGGAAAAGTAATTAAAGGAAAAATAAATGATGATGCAGTCAAAAGGAAATTCATTATAAAGTTTAATTTTATAGAATGTTTTTGATTCATAAATTTTCTCCATCAATTAACTTTCTTTCATATGATTTCTAACATAACTTCCCAAAACACTAAACAAGAGAAACCTACTTAATCTAAGTACTTTTATCTTTTTATACTTATTACCTGTCTCAACATATAACTCTGGAAGTCTTTCACGGATATAACTATCAAAACTTTTTACCTGTTCGATTACTTCTCTTGATTTTGGCATAAGAAAAAAGGTAGTATACTGAAATCCTGCTAAATCAATTAAGATATCAAAAAGTGCTTCCCTTATATTTTGTGCTAACTCTTTTTCATACTGACAATATTCTTGTATAAGTTTCTTTTCCACTTTTTCCCCGTCAATCCAGTGTTTTCTTCTTCCAGATAAACTAACGCTCTGCCCTTCTACCCCAACTCTATAACAATAAATAACAGAATCAAATTTTGCCAAAGTCTTAGCATATAAGAGTGGCATGAAAGCAAATTCAGTATCTGTATAAAAGCAATTCTCTGTAATTTCTATATGATTTTTTTGCAAAAGAGCTGTTTTAACCGTTAATTCATGCATAAATATTTTTTTTATTTCAGCACTTTTCAAATCCGTTATATTTAAGACTTTTTCTTTTGTAATCTCATGTTTTGTTATAACTTCCTCTGTATTTTGAACTTCATATACTTTTTTATATGGTGTAAGTACAATATCTGCATCTGTATTTTCCAAAAAGACTATAAACTTCTTCAAATTTTCTGTATCATACCAGTCATCCCCATCTAACAGCTTAAAATATTTTCCCTTCGCATGCTTCAATGCATGATTGATTGTTGATCCATATCCACCATTTTCCTTTGATAAACAAAAAAAGCTATTTTCATACTTCTGTTCATACTCTTTTGCTATTTTTTTAGTTTCATCTTTTGATCCATCGTCTACAATTAATACTTCTATTTTTTCTAAAAGTTCTTTTTCCATCACTAAGGAATCCAAAGTCTGCCTTAAATATTTTTCTACATTATATGCTGCTATTGATATTGTTAAAATCTTTGTATCCATTCCTGTCTCCCAAATCTCATATTATTTACATGCACATTCTAATAATTTATAATTTTTCTTTTAGAAATTCTGCAATTCTTTTGCTCGCTTCTCCATCACCATATGGATTTGTTGCTAAACTCATTTTTTCATACTCTTCTTTATCACTCAACAATAATTTAAAATTTCTATAAATTATTTCTTCTTCCGTTCCTACTAACTTAAGTGTTCCTGCTTTTATTCCCTCTGGTCTTTCTGTTGTGTCCCGCATTACTAATACTGGTTTTCCAAGAGATGGAGCTTCTTCCTGAATTCCCCCAGAATCTGTTAGAATTAAGTAACTTTTGTTCAAAAAGTTGTGAAAATCAACCACCTCTAATGGCTCTATAATATGTATTTTTTCATTGGCTCCTAAAATTTCATCTGCAGTTTTCCGAACAATAGGATTCATATGAATTGGATAAATCGCTTTTACATCTGGATATTCATCAATAACACGTTTTATTGCCCTAAACATATGTTTCATTGGCTCTCCTAGATTTTCTCTCCTATGAGCAGTAATCATAATTAATTTACTATCTTTAGCCCATTCTAATTCAGGATGGGAATAAGACTCTCGTATTGTCGTTTTTAGCGCATCAATAGCCGTATTCCCCGTAACACAAATAGATTCTTCGCTTTTCCCTTCTGACAGTAAGTTTCTTTTTGATAAATCTGTAGGTGCAAAATTATATTGTGCTAAAAGTGAAACTGCTTGCCTGTTAAATTCCTCAGGAAAAGGGGACTCTAAATTATAAGTACGTAATCCTGCTTCTACATGCCCAACCGGTATATGCAGATAAAAACAAGCTAATGAAGATACAAATGTTGTTGACGTATCTCCATGAACAAGTACAAGATCTGGTTTCTCTTTTTCTAAAACCTCTTTAATTTTTAATAAAATATTTGCTGTAATATCAAATAGTGTTTGCTGTTGTTTCATAATATTTAAATTATAATCTGGAACTACCTCAAATACATCCAGCACTTGCTGTAACATTTCTTTATGTTGCCCAGTTACACATACACTTACCTTAAATTCCTCATATTTTTTTAATTCTTTGACTACTGGGCACATTTTAATAGCTTCTGGTCGTGTTCCAAACACGAGCATAATTTTTTTCATTCTTATTCCTCTTTCGTCAATATTTCATTTACAATTTCATCTAAATTAACACTACTATAATATAGCTTACAATTCTCACTCATTATTTGATAATTTTTTTCTATTTCTAATATTCCATCCTTGATAGAATCGACATCCAATTTTGATTTGCAAATACCAATATTATACTTTTCAAACGGCTGTCTCAATCCTGGAACATCGGTTCCTAACATAGGTATTCCATAAGCACTATATTCAAAAATCTTGTTTGGGGCACAATACAGTGCATTAAGCTCCGATATATATAAATGATTTCCAGATGGATTATATGGCAATAACCCTATATGCGCATATTGTAAAAACAATAGATGTTTTGGTGCTGGATAATATCCTAAATATTCCACGCAAGAATATTTTTTAAGTAACTTTTCAAACTCATCTTTACTTTTATCAGAAACTTTACCAATCACATATAAGCAATATTCCTTTCCACATCCTTCTACTGCTTGCGCAAACTCTTTCAAGCTCCTATCTGATCCAATAAACCCTAAATATAAGATTATTTTCTTTTCCTCTTTTTTCATTTTCTCCAAAGCTTCTTCCATTTCCGGTAATGGATCTCCAGGATTCATATTATAAGGTTTATTAGGCAATACTTCAGGAACTGCTTTCAGATTCCACCATGTTTTTTGGATATATGCTCTATTTATCTCTGGAACCACCACTTTCCATGCTCTTCTAGCATACTGGTCTATTGGAAATTTAAACAGCTTGCTTCCTTTAAATTGTGGATACCAGCGCTCTAGTTCCATTAATTGCATAATATGCTTGTACTTTAAAACAGTATCACCCAAACTTCTTACTGTTAAATCTGTCGTAGTCCACAGCACATCTGCATTCTCCATATATTTTTCAACGGCAGCTCTTCCCTCTCGAGTTCTTGTCATGCCTCTCTTATATCTCTTTATAATCCCACTCCCAACTGTTTGTGGTATATCTGTATATTGAAAATTTTTATTCTCAATAATTCGTGTAGATAAGGACATTATATCATAGCTTACCAAAGATACCCTATGTTTATTATTTAATAAATTTTCTATTAAATTAATAACTGGAGGGTATAATGTAACTTTTTCAAGATGTGCGATTACTATATGCATCTTTTATTTCATAAGACATTTCTATTTTTTATATGTCTTTTCTCCTTTCTTTATAATTTTCATCAATAACTTCTCTGTATATTTTATATAATTTAGTATTGTAAGTTTCCCCATCAAATTTTTCCTTTGCATAGTTATATGCATTTTCTATCATGTATCCAAGTTTTTCTCTGTTTTTTAATGCAAAAATAATCTTTTCAGCTAAATCTTTTTCATCACCAACTTCATAGAGTAACCCTCTTTCTTCAGACAATATTTCTGATGTACCATCTCCATTTGCTCCAATTACTAATAATTTTGAAAGCATATTTTCTATAGTAACTCTTCCTAATGCTTCAGATTTAGAGCAAGTTAATCCTATATCACATTTTCCACGCAATTGTGACAAATCTGAGCAAAATTCAATAAAATGTATTCCTTGTATATTTTTATTTTTTATATACTCTCTTATTTTTTCGTTATAACACTTATCCCCAATGCTTCCAACAATATACAAATTTATCTCTTTTACCCCAATTATTTTTTCTTTTTCAACATACTTTTTTACAATTTCAATAGCCTTAATTGCTTCAAGCTGTCCCTTTCCTGGAGAAATTCTTCCTGCCAACATAAAGTTTACAACTCCAGTTCCATCATTATGCAATTCTCCAAAAACTTTTTTAGTAGGCATCTCATATTTACTTATATTAATTCCATCTGAAAGAACAATAATTTTATTTTCGGCGACTTCTGATATAAATCTATTCTTCACACATTCTGAAATTGCAATAGCCTTTTCTGCTTTCCGTAATCTTCCAAATTGTTTTTTAGGATTAATTAATTCAACGTTATGTTCAGGAACTATCAACTCTCTCATATGACATATACATGGAATTCCTGCTTGTTGAGCTGCTTCCATCCCTATTCCAGATAAAAGGGTATTATTATGAATTAAATCAAATTTTTCTTCTATGAAAAATCTCTTGATTCTTTCCTTTGCAAACAAACATTTTATTTGCTTAATTAAATTTTTTATAGAACTTTTTTGGTCTTTAATCTCCGAAGAATATGGTATTACTTTATAGGGAATACCTAACTGCTTAAGTTCTTCTTCTAATGGCCCATGCTTTCCTAAAAGAACCATTGCTTCTACTTTTTGATGTTCCCATTTTGATAGTATATCTAATAATGATTGATTAGCACCTGTCAGATTAGGTAAATGTGTTACATAACAGACCTTCATTTTCATTCAATCCTTTCATTTTTCTATGATATTACTTCCGATGCATGATGATTTCTATCATCCTCACTAGGTGGAGTCATATAGTCTCCATATAACTGTGAACATACTGTATCATAGTCTTCAGGTCCCCATATCTGAGTATCCTCAAATTTATACCATCTACCATCACCATAATACTTTTTATGGAACATTTCTCTAAATTTATATGCTCCCATAGCATTTACTAAATAATTAGAATTTTTATATGGGAATCTTTTTAAAGCTCTATCTAGTTTTTCTAATTCTCTTTTCTCTGATAACATTTTTTGAATCGGAAAAACAGTTCCTATTTTCACTAAAACTTTTTCAATAAAAGGTCTTCCCTTTTTATTAACATCTACTACTGAGTCAAAACATGAAAAGCGATACATTGCTCTACGATACAAAATATATTTTTCCCATATCTTCCTCATAATAATATTATTGGGCATTCCATCCAATGGAAAGATATCTATCCACGCTGAGGAAATCTCTTCTGTTATTTTATCTGTTCTTTTTATTTTCACTGAAGGATCTTCTATTCGAGCAAAATAGCGTATATATAACTCATCATTTCTAAATGTATGTACCTCAAATGGAACATTACATGTCTCACATAATTTTAAAAATTTTTCATAATCTTCTCTGGGTATCCCTATATCCATATCATCATCCCATGGTATAAAACCCTGATGACGAACTGCACCTAAAAGTGTTCCCCCAAGTGCATAATATGCTATGTTATGTTCTTCGGAAAATACTTTGAACTTCTTGAACAACTCTAATTCTGTCAATTGCAATTTTCTTAATTTCTGATCCATCTTCTAGTCCTCATTCAATATAGCTGCATGAGCATTTTTCTCTTGATCTTTAGGTGGTTTCATATAATCTCCATACATTTGCGTTAAAACCCCATCTGCGTTTTCTGGTCCTGGTAATTTATACTCTTCAAATGTATACATTTTCCCATTTCCATAATATTTCTTTGGGAACATCTCTTTAAATTTATACTGCCCCATAAAATTCACTATCCATTCAGAAGAATCGTATGGATATTTCTTCAATAATTTATCTATTTTCTCAAGCCACTTATACATATCTAATTTTTTCCAAAAATTTGTGATAGAAACAAATTTTATAATCACTCTTTCTGACAGTGGTCTATTAGGTCTCTTTAAATTCACTTTGTCAAAACATGCTATATGATACATCATTCGTGCAAAAAGTAATCTAATCATGTGTACTTTTCTAATAAAAATATTATTCGGCATTCCATCTAAGGGGAAAATATCCACCCAAACTTCTTCTTCTCTTTCTACCAAACTTCCCATCCTTTTCAGAGCATACCGTTTATCCACAATTCTCGAAAAATAATAGTGATGTGACTTTTCATTTTTATAGGTATATAATGCCAGATTCTCTGGAAGAAACTTTGAAATTTCGTTAAGAACCTTTTCATATTGTTCTCTCGGAATCCCTATATCAATATCATCGTCCCATGGTATAAAGCCTTGATGACGAACTGCACCTAACAATGTTCCTCCAAGCATATAATACTCTATATGTTCCTTTTCAAAATATGTATTTAATTCTTTCATAATATCCCATATTATATCTTGAACTTTAGAACGCTCTTTCATAACTTCACTCCTGTCTATTTGTTTAGATCCTGCTTGATTTGAGTAGTAGAAATTTCTGGTGTTCGTGGCAAATAAACCACTTCAACTCCCTCTTCTTTTAAAAAATCAAATTTTCCTTTCCAATCATCTCCCATAACAAATGTATCTATATGGTATTCATGCATATCTGATCGCTTTTGTTCCCAATTATTTTCTGGAATTACTAAGTCAACATATCGAACTGCCTCTAATAATGCCTTTCGCTGTTCATATGAAAAATAGCATTTTTTCTTCTTCTCATTCCAATTAAATTCATCTGTAGACAGAACAACAATCAAATAATCTCCCAGTTCCTTTGCTCTTCTTAAAATATTAATATGCCCATAATGCAATAAGTCAAATGTTCCATATGTAATTATTCTTTTCATCTTTAATTTTCTCCTCCAATTTACCTAGCTTCCCCAATTTGATATCCTAAATGTTCAGCAGACAATGACTTTATTTTCCAACCCTCCTCATTTAAGCCCAACGTAACCCCAGTAAAAATAAGCTCCCCATTATATTTAAACATAATTTCACACTCTTTAGTGATTTCATCTATATCTAGTTCATTTTGAATTCCCAAATATCTTAAATATGGTAATTTTTCTGGATTTAAAGAATTCACTACTTGCTTTTCTGTTATTCCATCTTTCTCCAAATAGGCTGGACCTTTTAATGCCGAACGTCCAACAAGATTATAGCAAAATTCCCATAGTTCCTTTGAAAATTGATATTGCTTATTTATTACTTCTTCTATACTGCTCTGTTCATCAATATCAATCATCCCATATCCCTGCGCCCTTACTAAATCTCTTCTGTTAAAACATGTGGTATATTCTTCCATTAATCGATTTGGGCTTTTTTCATATAATTCATTAGAAATAAAATAATTTCTTGGTAATAAATCATTTTTCTTGACCTTCTCTTTTACATCTATCTCTCTATCCTGCTCAAACTGTTTACTGTCTTGTACAGAATTAATTTTTTCATAATACTCTTTCTCCGAAGTCTTCAAAATGATCTGATTTTCTTCTTTTGGAAATAAACTGGCCTCGTTTTTTAAGACTTTCCATACTTGTCCATATCTTGCAACAGTAAATGTAGATACATAATCTTCTCCTCGAATTTCTAGCAATGCCATTACTTCAACTAAGTAATCAGCTCCCCATTTCTCACATTCATAATACATACTTGACAGAAAGCTATTATCATATTGCTGTTTAATATTTACATAATCAATGCTCTTTATTAATAATTGTTCTCTCTCTCCTATTTGTTCTTGTAATTGTTCATATAAATATATCATTTCTTTCGTTAATATTGTCTTGGTAATAGGTGCATATGTACCGAAATTTCCTGATGGTGGATAATCTTGATCTGCAGAATATATCCTATTTTCCTTAATCATGTTTTCTACTTTTACACCATAAACCATTTCATTAATTGCATAACCTCTGAGAAATTTATCCAAATCATTTTGTTGATATGCCAACAATACATATTCAACAGCATTTCTTGGATTTTTAAATCCTTCTGTCGTCGGTTCTCGTTTCATCTCCTCTACCACAATAGAAGACTTCTCTCTTAGATTGTTTCGATAATAGTTGTAACCAATTACTTCTGCAAAAACCAACAAAATACCTAAAATCGCAATTCCTATCGAAAATCTATTCCTTTTCATATCTGTTCTCCTTCGGATTCATTTTTGAAAACAGCAACCATAAAAATGGGTTTGTTGTTATACGGAGAATATGATCTTCTACCACCCCATGTAATGCAATAATTGACATAATCCACAAAAACATCCAATTTCTATTATTTTTGGCTCTAAATCCCAAGACTACCATGACAATAAGAAGCATCATCAAAATAGCAATCCCTAAAGTCAATAAATAATTAATATAGGCACTATCTAGATAAAAGTAATTTAAAGGCTTTTCTGTCTGTCCCCCATTTCCAATCATAGGCACATACTGTCCCCACCATGAAATCCCATAAGTTTTTAACCCTATATTACCTAATCCCAACCTAGAATTAAGAAGGCTATTCAATTTTAAAAGAACACTACTGTCTGAACTATATAAAGCAGTCAGTGTAAAAATTCCTATAAAACATATCACTGGACTTATTGCTAAAAAAGTAGTCCAAACCTCTAAAAATTTTCCCCTTATGCTCTTTACATGCCGCGAATAAAACACATATACAAATATTCCTATTCCAAGCAATGCTAAACAAACCGCATTCATTCTTGCCTCGCACAATATGTATACTGTTACAGCACATATAAAACTAAGAATACCATCAATATATTTTATTTTTTCCTTTCTAATATAAGCCCAACACAACATCAAATATAATATTTGAGCAGCAAAAATAGTTGGATAAGGACTTCCTAATGCCATCCTGACATTTCTTCCTTCTTGATAATACACTAAATTTTCTATTTTCCCGGTTATAGCACAGCAAACTGTTAATAGCAGAAGACTAAAAATAGTAGCAAAATATGTTTTTATAATTTTAGAATCGTCTATTCCCCTTGCTCCAATAAGCAGAACTAAAAAATACAGTACCTGTATATGTCCACTTTCTCTCCAAGACATCAGACAACAAAACAACAGAAAAAACATTAATAACAATTCATTTCCCTTATATGTACTACTTTGTACCAAACGCACTACTACTATTGCACTTAAACAAGGAAACAAGTATTCTATCAAACTAGATCTCCATACTATTTCAAATGTTGTTGCTTCTTCAATAAAATGATACCCTATAAATAATGTAAATACTACCAGATAAAGTATTTGAAGGAAGTTTTCTAATTCTTCCCTAGTAAATCCATTTTTTATCTTTAAGCTTTCTTTCCATTTTATTTTTTTCATAAAACTTTATACTGAACCTTTCCCCGTAAAGACAATCTTCACAGTCTGAAATAAAATTCTTAAATCCATCCCGATATTCCATTCTGTAATATACTTCATATCTAGTTGCACAACTTCTTCAAAATCTACTATATCACTTCTTCCACTTACCTGCCACATACCTGTTAATCCTGGCTTTGTTGCTAATCTTGCTTTATGGTGAATCTCATATTTCTCATATTCATCCACAGTCGGTGGACGTGTCCCAACTAAACTCATATCACCCTTTAGCACATTCCAAAACTGAGGAAATTCATCTAAAGATGTCTTTCTCATAAAATGCCCGATAGGAATAATCCTAGGGTCGTTGTCCATTTTAAACATGAACCCCTTCATTTTATTTTGGCTCATAAGCTCTTCTTTCCGTTTTTCTGCATCCAAATACATTGATCTAAATTTATATATCCGAAACTTACGTCCATTTCTTCCTACTCGTTCTTGCGAGAAGAATATTGGTCCTGGACTTTGAATGTATATAATCGGTCCAAATACAAGTATTAGGAAAAATGTTAAAAAAAGTCCTATAATCCCACCTGCAATATCCATTACTCTTTTTACAAATAATTGTCTAGGTTCTGCAAACTTTAAAGTAGATGTAAGAACCATATGCCCTGCATATTTTTCCACAACTATGTTTTTATCATCCTTCAGTAAATCAGTGATGTTAGAGTGAGTTGTAATTCCCATTTTTTTACAGTCATCTCTGATTTTTTCAGATTGAATTTCATTCAATGGCAAATCAATAAAAACCTCATCTACTATTTCATTAATTAGTATTTCCCTTATATCTTCTGCCTTACCTAAAACTTTAAATCCTAAAATATCACTTTCCTTAATTTCATCTTCTTCCAGTAAAATTCCTCTGATATAAAAACCTCTATACTCCTTATGAAACATATTAAACAATGTTTTTTCAGCTCTGTTTCTTGTAGTAATTACAATCATATTTTGGAGATATTCTACCCGGGTCATCTTCTTTTTTAGCACTTTTTTCCAAATTATTCGCTCTAAATATACAAAAAGAATCCCTAAAAACCACATTAAAATGAAAACAGCTCTAGAAAATATTTCTGAAGTTTTAGTAATAAAAAGAAATGCAAATACAAGCATCAAAATTATACTGATCATCCAAGCTGATTTTTTAAATTCTTCAAAATACCCTCTTTTTAAAATATTTTTATAGTTTTCTGTAAAAAATATTGTACAAATTTGCAACAAAATTATAGTAATTCCTAAACCTTTATACTCTCGTATAAAATGTTCCATATTAAGCCCATGTCTTAAAATATACGATAATACATACGCTAGTTGCACACAAATAATATCGAGTATAATAAAGTCTATATGCTTATCAATAATACTATTTTCTCGTTTGTACATTCTTTTTCTCCTTACTCTTTGAAAAACGAAATTTCTCAAACTTCCATTTTTCATTAATATATACAGCGAATCCACCTCTGAATTTCACCTTCATCGTAACAAAAAACCAATACATAAGCGCAAGCAAAATCAGTGTTGTCACAAAAGTCTGACTAACTCCCTGCAAATAGAAGTATCCATCGATTGGATGAAATACAATCGTATAAACTATGTAAGAATACAATACTAACCAAAATCCCGTATTCTTAAAAGTTCTATATTTTAATTTGTTGTAAAAAACACTCATTGTTCCTGCCATCACTCCCTGCAGGATCATCGCTCCGATATACCCGAAATCATAGATCCACCTGCGGTATGCCGTATAAATATTTCCAACCATGACATCACCATAATATCTAAATTCCAAGTGAATCGGATAAAATTTATCTAAGTTCAATAAGCCTAAATTATACAATTTTAAATTTAAGTTATAAAAAGTTTCTTTTCCAAAGATTTCTGAAGCTGCCGGTGGATGTTTGAAAAACTGATTCAAACACTCAATAGAACAGCCACAGTAAAAGGTAATATACTCCAGCAATCCTTTTGTGTTAATTCTTCCTACGAGGCTGGCACTTAAATAGAAAAGAACTAATCCTCCACAAGCGGCAATTGCTAATATTCCTATTGTTTTGATAGAGATATATGCTTTCCCGGTATGGTATGACCAAATCAAAAAGTAAATAACAATTCCTCCAACTAAAATTTGAAGCATCTGTAATCTGTCTGAGACTAAAAATCCATTACACAAATGCAGCAAAACTGGAAGAAGACACGCTCCTAACTTTAAAGCTTTTTCTTTTGTCATTCTTCTCCCTGTTGCAACAAGATTATTGACAAAAATATACAAGAAAATATACGCGCATAACATAGCGATTCGCTCTACCTGTCCAAGCCACCATGGCAATGATTCTTTTAAAGTAACTGAAGTTACTTCTTTAAAAATATTAAGCGCTTGCGAAAGTGTGTTGAATTTTCCATTTCTGCTTGCAATTTCAATCATGTTAAAATACAACAATGCAATATAAACCGCACAAAATGCACTTGCAGCTATAATTTTCCACCATGGAAGATCAATTTCTTTTACTGCGATTTTTTTTCTGGTGCCCTCGTATCTTTTCTTATATTTCCTGTCAATCGCAACACCAATCACAACAAATTCCGCTGCTCCGATTAAAAGCACAAAAAATGTCATTGGAATCATAGAAATTCCCCATCGTTCTACATTAAATAATGCACATCCCACACTCACTATGTACGCCAACAAAAATAACAGCGCCGGAGTAAATATGTCTTTATTCACTTTTACATAGAGTATTCCATATAAGACTACTAAGAGTCCAAATAATAAATAAATCAACATAGGTTCTTATTTCCTCCTATTCTAAGTTCTCTATCTCTCTCAGAACTTTTCGCAACATCTCTCCTTTTCGCAATTTTTCTCCCATAGCAGACACGTTCTGAAGCATCTCGTCATATGTTTCCCCGGTAAGCGCAGCCAGTTTCTCTGGAATCTCTCTTAGAGACCCCACCTGTATTCCCAGCTGATTCTCTCTGATAAATTCTGCTATCGCTGCTTTCTCCCATACAATAACCGGAAGCTTACTTGCCAAATATAGTGATGTTTTATGCGGATTATTGTACTGCATATATTGCCCAAATTCTCCGCCACACTCGTCAATACTTTTTCCATCCCACACAAGTCCAAATTTCCCGTGCAATACACGCGGAAGGTCATCTGGAGGGAAAGAGCCTTTGTAAGTAATATTGCCTGCTCCAATCGCCTCTGTGTTCAGATTTGGACCATATAAGCGAAACTCTGCATTCACCTGATCCAACTGATACACATATCCCGCTTTTTCTTCCGACAAATTCCCTGCGATGATAACTGCATTTTGATTCTCTTTTGTTTCAGCTTTTTGGATACTTTCCGCTTCCACCAGATAGTCAAATATCTCAAGAGCATGTATTCTCGTATCCAACCCTATTTTTTTTAGATATCCGATCATCTTTTTATTATGGGCGATGACATCGTCTGCCAGGCACAGAAATGACTTTTCTGCATGCTGATACCATTCTTTTTGCTTTTTATCCTGTGTCCTAAGACTTTCTATATCATGAATCAAGATAATAATCTTTACTTTTTTTCCTTTTAACTGTTTGATATATCTAAGCGCCAGCATTGCAACCTTTGGATACATCTCCAATGGATACTGGATCAAAATCTGATCTTCTTCCTTAACTGTTTTTGTAACCTTCCTCCAGTCTTTCATCAGAACCAATCCCATCCGGATCCGCTCTGCATAGCTTACATTCTCCTTTATGACCGGAGGGCTGACGCGCAAAGGATTCCATCCTTCTTTGATCAGTGTATCTGCCACGTCATTTCTTGCTTTAGAACCTGCATGCTGTTCGTTTAATCCCTTTTCTACAATACAATATTTTTTCACACTGATACTCCCCATATCTTAAAATTTCTTTTTTAATTGCTCTATTTTTTTCTCCTGATGATTCAAGTCATATCCCGCACCGATGATCTCCTGCAAGCGAGATTTTCTTTCTTTTCCCCGGCTTTCCAATATTGCATTTCTCCACAGTCTAGTATCGCCAAGCTTCAAAAATTCCACAAGATCTGAAAGCTTTGTCTCCTCACTGATTTGATCTGAGAGAAAACACGGAAGACCTGCCGCCTGAGCTTCGACTGCAACAATCGGAAGACCTTCATAAAAGGACGGCAACAAAAAGCAATCTGCCGCCTGCATCAGCCTTCGAACATCTTTTCTGACTCCCAGAAATTTTACTTTGTCGGCAACCCTTTTTTGTGCTGCATAATTTTTTATTTCTTGTTCCAGTTCTCCTGTTCCGACATATAAAAGTACACAGTCTTTTTCTTTCTCTAGACAGCTGCTGAAAATATCGATCACACCTTTCGGATTTTTTTGATGTGCAATTCTCCCCACATGGCAGATTACAAAGTTCTCTTGGATTCCCAATTCTTTCCTGACTTCTTCCCGAACCATCGGATCATACGCATATGTTTCTGCTTCAATCGCATTTGGCATGATCAATACATCTTTGTGCTCCATAATTCTTTGTCCAAACATAAAACTTCCCGCAAGCTTTGAGCAGGCGACAAATTGTTTTGCAATACCATTGAGAAACGGTCTGCAAATTTTATGAAGTCTTTCATTATCTGCCGCCCCATTATGACTGTGAACCACAATCTTTCTTCTGTAAATCCATGGAATGATCAAAGTAAAGACAGCCCCTGCATTCAAAATATTTCCATACACTGTCTGATACTCTGGATGTTCCCTTAGCAACTTTCTAAATTGCTTCCACTGTTTTAACAATCCCTGACTTTTGGCTCCAATATAATAAATCCTAGAGCCATATCCTCTCAACTCCTCTTCATATGCAACTCCTGGAAAATCTGTGACAAAATCCAGGATGATTTCCGGCGCAAGCTCTTTTGTCAGATTCCGCAGATAAGTCTCAATTCCTCCTGGATTATCTGACATTCCATATACCAATACTCTTTGCTTTTCACTCATCTTAACGCCCTGCCTTCACTTTGGAATAAAAAATCGGAAATTGATTTCTGGCAATATGAATTGCTCTTGCAAAACTCAGACAGAGAAATCTATTTTTTGTCCTCAGGATCCGTAACGCAATTTTTAACATTCTGCTGTCAGATGCCTTGGCATCCATCACTAAGTCCAAAAACAATGGATCTACAAATAACTTCCTGCACCAGTCTTTTCGATCCCGATGCGACATCCCTGAACGTGGATCACAGTTTCTCTCCATGGCAGATAAAATATACCTTCCATACAGGCTCCCAAGAATCTGTCTGTTTTCTTCTGTATCTGCTTTCCAGTAAGTGCATTGCTCATACAACTTCTGAATCCGCTTCCGCAAAAAATGATAGTAATCTGGAACAAATTCATTTGTCAGGCTGCCGTTCACTCTCTTTGCATAGTGATAAGGGGCAAAATCCAGCAAGTTCATACTGTCTATCTCCATACAAAATTCAATATTAAAACAGATATCCTCTATAAACTTTGCATCTTTATAGTCGTCAAAAATAACCCCCAACTGCTTCAGGTATTGAAGATCATATACCTTATTCCACGGATATCCATACAGTGTCTCTCTCTCCATATAAATCAACTGCTGATGAATCTGTTCTGGATCTGTTAGATACATTTCTTCAGGAACCCTGATTTCATTGTAAGAAAAATTCCCCTGTCGGTCATAGTATTCCACAACAATTCCAAACAGTACAAGCTTTGCCCGGTTCTTCTGCAGCGATTGATATACTTTCTCAAGCAGGTCTTCCTCGACCGTATCATCTGCATCTGCAAACCACAGATATTCTCCAGCAGCCTCTCGGATCCCTCGGTTTCTCGCCTCGCTGACCCCACAATTCTTTGGCTGTTCAATTAAGCGGATTCTGGAATCTTTTGTTGCGGCTTCTCTTACAATCTCTTTTGTACGGTCCGGAGAACCATCTTCTACCACAATACATTCCCAATCTGAAAAAGTCTGCTTTCCAATGGATGCTAACGTGTCTGCAATATATTTCTCGGCTTTATATGCCGGCATTACAATACTAAAAAATGGTTTCATACTTACTTCTCTGTCAACTCCCTAATCAACTCTACAATCTTCTTATAAGACTCTGGTCTGTCAAACTGCTCTTCAGCAATCTTTCTCGCTTGTTTTCCCATTTCTTCCCGCACATCTTCATTCTCGTAGAGCTTCTCAATCGCATCTGCCAGAACTTCTTCATCTTCCGGCATAATATTGACTCCAAATCCATCTGTCTCTACTTTCTTTCGGAACTCAGGACTCATGCAAGTATTGATCATCGGATGTCCAGAAGCAAGGTAATCACCGATTTTTGTGACGATACTCTGCGGTGCTTTCTTTACAAACGAATTGACAACAATGTCTGACTTTGCAAGATATGCCGCCATCTTTTCGTATGGCATATAGCCGACAAACTCTACATTTTTGCAGTGATGCTCTTTAGCCAACTGCTCCAGTTCTTCTTTCAGCGGGCCTCCGCCTAGAATTTTGATCTTAATATTCAGCCTTCTTCTTCGGATCAGTTCTTCTCCAGTCAGAACAAGTGTCCGGATATCATAACTTGTTCCGATCGTTCCCGCATAAGTCACCCAGAATTCGCCCTCTTCTTTTTCGATCTCCGGACTGTATTTTTTCACACCTGCATCAAACTCTTTGATTTCATTGCCGACATAAACGGTCACTTTTGGAACATCCAGTTTCTGATTTTTTAACGGGCGATCCCGGTATTCATCAGAAGTCCCCACGATTCCCGATACAAGCGAATATACTTTCTCCGCATCTCTCTGCAGCGGATGAAAGATCATGCTGCTCACAACCGGAATATCCAATACCATACGCATCGCTTCCGGCCAAAGATCATTGACATCCGGCACAAATGGAATTCCTTTTTTCTTTGCGTAAGATGCCGCGGCAAGCGCCACATCGTTTGGAGGAATCTCACAGTAGATCAGGTCGTAGTCTCCTTCCTTCTCTAAAAGTGCTGTCAGATTCTTTGCCGCAACTCTGTGACTATACACCCTTTTAAGATCAATGTTTTTCTTGTATCCCGGTTCATAGATAAATTTCAAATGAAATTTATATTTTGTTTTCTGTATTTCGGAAATATTTCTCTGTGCCTTTTCCCAATGCTGAAACGTCGTCGTAATCAGATCGACCTCATATCCGGCATCCACAAGGAACTCTGATAAAAACTTAAACCTCGTGTATCCCTTCTCATTGTTCAGCTTCACTCCCATTGTAATCACTGCAATTTTCTTCATATTTCTGCTCCAATAAACTTTATTTTATTACTGCCATTGCTGTCCGCAGCATAATCTTCATATCACTGAAAAATCCAAATGTCTCTATGTACTTCAAATTGTATTTCATCTTTTCCGGAAGAATATAGTTGAGATAAATCTCATCTACATCTGTGATTCCTTTTGCCCGATAGGCATCAATGATTTCATCTTCATCTTTATATTCAATACTCGTATTCGATGTGATTCCTGCCGGAAGAAGAAGCGTCGCCTGCATCTCATCCGTATAGCAGTCCACATATTTTTTCACTTCCGGTCTTGTCCCTACAAAAGTCATATCCCCTGTCAAAATGTTAAACAACTGTGGAAGCTCATCCAAGCGCAGTTTGCGCAGTTTCTGTCCGACCTTTGTGATTCTGCTGTCACTCTTTTCCGTGACAAGAGGTCCTTTTTTATCAGCTCCTGTCACCATCGTACGAAACTTAAAAATACGATATGGTTTGCCATAACTGGTGATTCTTTCCTGACGGTAGAATACCGGTCCTTTGCTGTCTATTTTGATCCAACATGCAATAAAAATCATGACTGGGGACAATAAAATCATAAAAATAAAAGCAAGAAACACATCTGCTATGCGCTTGATGCGCAGGGCAGACTTTTTCTTGCTCAAAATTTTATAATATTTCTTTACCTCATCATTTCTCATCTGTTCTGGTAATTCCGACCAACTCTTTAGCATAATCCGTGTTCCCTCAATAACCTCTGAAAAGTATCTATTACATATTGTTGCTGTTCATCTGTCAGACAAGAATGCAGCGGAAGTGAAATTTCATTTTCGTACATTCTGTAAGCATTTGGAAAATCCTCGATGGCAAATCCCATATTTTTGTATGCAGTCAAAAGCGGAAGTGGTTTGTAATGTACGTTTGCCGCAATTTCTGCTTTTGCCAGTTCCTGGATGATCTGATTGCATTCTTCCCTCTGTTTGCCATTCAGCCTCACGAGATACAGATGTCCATTTGACTGGCTTCCTTCTCCATAGTGGTTAAGTACCTGCACTTGATATGGACGAAAAGCCTCATCATATCTCTCGATCAACTGCCTTCTTCTCTGTAATATTTTCGCATAACGCTTCATCTGCGCAAGTCCGATAGATGCCGTAATATCTGTCATATTCGCTTTATAGTACGGTGCAACAATGTCGTATTCCCATCCCCCTGCTTTCATCTTCGCCAAAGCATCTTTTGATTGCCCATGCAGTGTCAGCAACATATATTCTTTGTATAACGCTTCATCCTCTTCAGGCGTCAAAGATTTCCATGTCACAGCGCCTCCCTCCGCAGTCGTAAGGTTTTTCACTGCATGAAACGAAAAACAGGTAATATCTGCAATCTGTCCACACTTTTTTCCTTCACGCTCTGCGCCGAAAGCATGTGCCGCATCTGCAAGAATCAAGATCCTTCCCAGCTTCTCCTGTCTTTTGGATGATGGCTGAAACAATCCTTTCTTCTCTTCTACAATTTCAAACAGTCTGTCATAATACGGATAAATAATCCCTGCAAGATCAATCGTAAGAATTGCCTTCGTCTTCTCTGTGATAGCTTCCCGTACTTTCTCCGGATCCATATCTATGGAATCCGGCATCGTGTCTACCAGCACAGGGGTTGCCCCCACATGGCAGATGACGCTGCAGGTCGCTGTAAATGTATATGCTGAGGTGATCACCTCATCTCCCGGTCCGATTCCCATCGCCCGCAATGTCATCTCCATACAGGTTGTTGCAGAACTTAAACATGCCGCTTTAGTCGTTCCACAAAACTGTGCGATTTCCTGCTCAAACTTTTTTGTCTTCGGTCCTGTTGTAATCCATCCACTTTTTAAAGTATCGATCACCTCTGCAATTTCTTCCTCTGTAATATCCGGGGGCGAAAATTCTACTCTCATACTTACCTCTCTCCATGTTCTCTGTTTAAAAATTCACTCGGAAGTGTTGAGCGCGTATCTGAAAAATCTTTCATCAATTCACTCGCGATCTTCCTGTCTCTCTCCACATCTTCCTGTCTGATATGATAGGTTGGAACGATTTTGTGGACAATCTCTTTCATTCCCTCTTCTTCTGCGTAAGCTGCCCGGTACAAGTCTTCCAGGTCTTTCAGAAATTGATCTTCATCAAAATCAATCGGTTTTCCAATATGAATCAACTCATTCGCAGTACTTTGCAGACCTTCCTCGCTCATCAATAATTCTTCATAAAGCTTTTCTCCAGGTCTAAGTCCTGTAAATTTAATCTCGATATCTTCTCCTACCGTGTATCCCGATAAACGAATCAGATTTTTTGCCAGATCCAGAATTTTCACCGGCTCTCCCATATCCAGCACAAAGATCTCTCCTCCCTTTGCACTTGCTCCAGCCTGGAGCACAAGAGATACCGCCTCCGGAATTGTCATAAAATATCTGATAATATCCGGATGCGTAATCGTTACCGGTCCGCCTGCTGCAATCTGCTTTTTGAAAAGTGGGATGACACTTCCATTGCTTCCAAGCACGTTTCCAAAACGTACTGCCACATATTCCGTCTTGCATCTGTGGCTGAAGGTCTGTATAATCATCTCACACATTCTTTTGGAAGCTCCCATGATGTTGGTCGGATTGACTGCCTTATCAGTGGAGATCAGAACAAACTTCTCAACTCCGTACATATCTGCCGCAAGTGCAGTCTTATATGTTCCAAATACATTGTTTTTAATCGCCTCGTTCGGACTGTCTTCCATCAGCGGTACATGCTTATGTGCAGCTGCATGATAGACAATATCCGGTCTGTATTTTGCAAAAACACTGTTGATTTTTCTACTGTTTCGCACAGAACCAATCAGAACAACCAGATCCAGATTCGGATATTTATGCTTCAGTTCCTGTTGGATATCATATGCATTATTTTCATAGATATCAAAAATGATCAGTCTCTTTACTCCATTTGCTGCAATCTGACGGCACAGCTCACTTCCGATGCTTCCGCCTCCTCCAGTGACAAGGACAACCTTGTCATACACATATCTTCCTATGGTCTCTGTCTTTATATCGATCGGTTCTCTGCCAAGCAAGTCTTCAATCTCCACATTGCGAAGCTTCTGAACGCTGACATCCCCATTCACAAGCTGATATACCCCAGGAAGAATCTTCAGATCTGCATCGGTATTCTTACAGATTCCAAGGATCGCCTGGATTTCTTTCTTTTTGGCACTTGGCATTGCCAAAATAATCTCATTAATCTTATATTTTTCTACATTTTCCAGAATTTTATCTCTGTCACCCACTACTTTTACACCGTGGATATAAGTTCCGGCTTTTCTCGGATCGTCATCGATGATACAGCAGATCTTTGCATCGAGCTGTTTACTCATTTCAAGTTCCTTCATCACAACATTGCACGCCTCTCCCGCACCGATGATCAGCGTACGCCGCACGTTCTCGCTATGAACACTGCTTCGATAAATCATTCTGACAAAGCGATAGGAAAATCTTCCAATACAAGTGCACAAGAACAGACCAATGGTGTAAATGACGAAGTAACTTCTGTAAATTTCTTTGTAAGTCAGAAAATAGGCTGCCGCATTAAAAAGAAAGGAACCTATACATGCCTCTCCAATGTAGAGGAGCTCTTTCGCACTTGCAAATCTCCAAAGACTTCGGTAAAGCCTGCATACGGTAAAAATCCCGATCGTCACGATTGTATTGGGAATCATCATACTTCGAACCGACTCCCAATATTCCACCGGAACTGCTGACAGTTCAAAGCGGACAAGCAACGCTGCAACGGAACACAGGTTAATAAAACATACATCTAAAATCACTAATGCAATCTGATAGATTGCTGATAAATCCCATTTTTTTAAAAACTCTCTCATTTGCTCTTATCCTACTCTTTTCTCTATTGTGCAATCTCGGAGCCTTCCAATGTCTCCCCGTTTTCTACACGGTCGATCAGTGATCGAATCGTATCAACCGATGCCTGATCCGGCTGCATCACATAAAGCGCTCCTCCGCCATAAGAGAAGCAGACCTGCTCATCTCCTGTTCCTGCGGCGGCCACAGAATAAATATTCCATGCTTTTCCCTGGGCGAGCTGATCTTTGATCAAATCCTGAATCTGATCCTGAGACATATTCGTCTCTACATTTCCACTGACACTGTTGATAATACCGTTGGCATTTACCAGCATCGCCGGTGAGATCATCTTTTTGATCAGACCTGTGATTACTGCCTGCTGATTCTTTCCCCTCTGATTGTCTCCGCCTTCGATATTCTGTCTTTCTCGCGAAAATGCCAGCGCCTGCTGCCCGTTAAAATGGTTTGTTCCCTGAGCAACATCCATGACAAGTCCAGAATCTTCACTGGTTGTAAATGCAAACTCCGATTCTACGTCAACCCCGCCGAGCTGATCTACAATCTCGATCAAGGACGTAAAGTTTACACGCGCATAGAACGGAATCTCTGTATCATAAAGCTGTGATAACGTTCTCATAGAAGCATCTACTCCGTAGATTCCTGCATGTGTAAGCTTATCTTTCTGTCCACCGCTGATTCCCGGTATCTCCACATAGTAATCACGCGGTGTTGTCGTCAAAAGGATCTGATGTGTCGTCGGATTGATTGTCGCAACAATATTCACATCGCTTCGACTGTTTGTCTCAATTGGTCCAAACACATCAATTCCACTGATAAATACACTGAAAGTATCTTTCTTCACCTCTACCTGAGCTGCTGTATTGTCCAGTTCTTTTTTGATACTGTGCTGATAAATGACCTTCACGTTCTTTGAATAATTTTCAAATGCTTCTTCCAGAATTCCGGTATATCCTTCATTATAAATAATCGCCTGTACCTGTCCATCGTGCAGTGCCTGCGCCTGTTCACTTAGATTTCGATACTCCACGGTCTTGATCTCTGTTCCCAACTTTTCATTGATATCTGCAACTGCTGATCGGACATCGTCTCCACTCATCGCATACTGAACACCAAAGGTATACGATGCCGCATCTTCAATCTTCTCTGCTCCGTCGTCTGCCAACACTGCAACTACCATATTGTCGACTTTATAAGAACCACCTGAGATTTTACCCAGTGCTCCATTTGCCTTTCCTATATAATATGTCGCAAATAACAGTAGAATCATAATGAAAAAGCTAAAGATCTTTCCTCCGATATGCCTTCCCTTCTTCCGGAGCTGGGTTGCCAGCGTAATTCCAAAAAGAAGCAGTAATATCACAGCAATGATGCCGAGATATTCTATCGGCAACATATCTAGAATAAATAACATGACCATAAATACTACTGAGACCAGTCCCTGCAGTCCTGCCAGAATCAGGCCAAGCACATCCTTTTTCTTACCTTTTCTTACAGTTTCTTTTCGGTTTCCCGATGATTTTTTGTTAGTTCCTGATCCTCTTCTATCTCCTGCCATGGATTTTGCCGGATTATAGTAAACTTCCTCCAGCTCCCTCCGGCTTTTTTCCGGTCTTCTATTTCCCTGTGGTTTTCTACTATCTTGCGTCCGCCTGCTGTCCCGAGGTCTTCTGTTATCTTGAGATTTCCTGCTGTCCTGAGGCCTTCTTTGTGTTCTATGCTCTTTTGCGGGCATTTCTCTCTTTCCCATAATCCATCCTTTCTTCCAAATTTCCTTTTTTCGTCATCACTTTGTTTTCTTCTCAAACATCTAATATCGTGTAATCTATTGCTATCCTATGAGGATTTCTATGTAACCCCATATCCGAATGAGTATAGCATAAACTATAGTAAACTTCAAATTCTTTCCAAAAAGCTCAGACCTTGTACCTGCCTTTCATTTTTGAAAAAAAGTGGTCTTCTTTTCTGTCTTAAACTCTCAGACTTCTCTATTCTGCCTCTACCGAAATAAACTGGAATGTTGTCACATCAAACAATCCCATATCTGTCAGTTTGAGCTCCGGGATTACTGCAAGTGACATAAAGCAAAGTGTCATGACCGGCTCGACTTCCCCACAGATTCCAAGTTCTGTATAAGCTTTCTCATGAATCTCTGTCAGTTTCTGGTCCACCCATTCCCCACTTCTGTCACTCATCAGTCCTGCGATCGGCATAGGCATTTCTTCGATGATTTTCCCTTCTTTTACAAGGACAATGCCGCCTTCCTGTTTGATCAGACTTTCTACCGCAAATGTAATCTCCTCATCACTGACACCGACTGCAATAATGTTATGGGAATCGTGGGCCACGGAAAGCGCCACCGCTCCTTCTTTGATCCCGTATCCTTTTAAGAATCCACATGCGACGTTTCCAGTTCCCTGATGTCTCTCCACAACCGCAATCTTCACGAGATCTTTTTGAGGATCCCGGATAAATTCTCCGTTTTCATCTACTTTGATCTCCTCAACTATCTTCTTTGTGACAACACCACCCGGCTGTATCTCAATGACATTTACCCGGTTCGACTTCAAGTGCATTTTCAATTTCTCTTTCGAAAAATCTTTGACGATCACACTTCCTCTGACTGGCGCAATATCTGCATACGATGTCTCCGGAAGATATCTGCCATCTTCTGCGGTCATTTTCCCGCCAATCCACACTTTTTCTGTCTCAAATTGTTCCAGATCCTTCATCAGAACAATATCCGCCTGATATCCAGGTGCAATCGCTCCCTTTTCACGCAGCCCAAAACATTCTGCGGCATTTAATGTTGCCATACGGATTGCCGTAATCGCATCTATTCCCTCTTCGCGACAGATCCGCAAATGATTGTCCAGATGTCCCTCTTGCAGGATTGTCTTTGGCTGGCGGTCATCCGAGCATAGCAGACATCGTCTGCTGTTTTGTCCCGTTACCCCGCGAAGAAGCGTCCTCAGATTATGACATGCAGAGCCCTGTCTGAGTAAAATGTACATCCCTCTTGCCAGTCTGTCATTCATCTCTTCCACCGTAGAGCACTCATGATCTGCAAGAATCCTTGCCGCCGCATAAGCATTCAGCTCCTTGCCACTGATTCCAGGTCCATGTCCATCGATCACCTTTCCGGCCCGCTTGGCTACAAGCAGTTTCTCAAGAACACTATCGTCTGCCCCAATGACTCCCGGAAAATTCATAAATTCTCCAAGCCCCAGGATCCCCTCTCTCTGAATTGGCTCTTCCATCTCGGCTGCACCGATCACAGCACCTGCATGCTCAAATGGCGTCGCCGGAACACAGGACGGAACCACATACTGAATATCCAATGCAGTCCTCTCCGCTGCCTCCATCATATAATCCAGCCCTCGGATCCCACAGACGTTTACAATCTCATGTGGGTCCGCAATGATTGTTGTCGTTCCATGAGGTACTAAAAGCCGCCCGATCTCCTCCGGTGTAACATAAGAAGATTCAATATGAATATGACTGTCAATCAGACCCGGAACCGCATAAGAGCCTTTTGCATCCACAACCTCTCGCCCTTCATATTCTCCAATTCCCGCAATCTTAGACCCACTGACTGCAATATCTCCGCTGATAATTTCTCCCGAAAATACATTTACCACTTTACAGTTTTTGATCACAAGATCCGCCGGAATCCTTCCTGCTGCTGTATCAATCAATTTTTTCAATTCTTGCTTGTCCATGTTTTCTTCCTTTTCTATCTATTTTGCTGTTTTTTGCATGCTTCTGCGTAAATTATAGCATATCCTTATTTCACCCTCAACCGTTGGCAGACAACGGTTATTTCTTTTCACAACTACTTTTTACATATCTCTGATTTTTACTCTTCGGCGCATTCGGGATCGTCATTTGGATCTGCCCACTCTCAAGCGCTGGATTCAGATAATTTTTTCTCAGAGTATCTTTGGATTTCAAGTGAAGCAACTCTAAAATTTCATTCGCTGTATAAGGAATATCTTCTTCCATCGCTTCCAGAAGTTTCTTTACATATTTTGAAAGACTTTCCACCGGTTCCTTCGGTTCCTTTTTAATTTCATCCAGCGCAATCTCAATCTGTTCCAACATAAACTCAATAAAGCTCGTGATGGTTCTCTCCATCTGGCAGATAGAAATCGCCTCATAATATCCTCCCTGCACCCTCTCCATCTGGGTTTCCAATGGAAGATAGGAAAAGAAAGGTCTCCACTTTGCCAAAATCGCTGTCTGCCACAACTGTGCCAGTCTGCTGTTACCGTCCGTAAATGGGTGAAGAAACAGGACTTCATAATGGAAGATGGAAGACAGAATCAGCGGATGGATTTTCTCCCTCTGACTTTCCATCCATGCAAAAAGCTCCTGCATCTGCCCCGAAATAAACCTCGCCGGCGGTGCCATAAAAAACTGATTGTGATTAAACACACCCTTTTCCGTCTGGCGAAATTCTCCGGATTCGCTTGCAATATCCTTCGTCAGAATTCCGTGAGCTTTCTTAAAGTCCGCAATATTATAAGTCTCCACTTCCTGCATGTATTCATAAACCGCGTACATGTTCTGAACTTCCCGGATCACTCTTTCACTCACCGATACCGGCCGACCCTCTACAATCTCCTTGATCTCCGGAACCGAAAGCTGATTCCCTTCCATCCTTAAAGAAGCGTGGATTGCACGAATTCTTCTTTCCCGGTTTGTTCCCGGCATCCCTACTTTATAATATTCCATAATCCTTCCGGACTTCTCCGCAATCGATGCCACCAGCATTACTATTTTATCTGTAATTTCATATGGCGGATTGTAATTTCCCATAAAATCTCTCCTTTATCTTACATCTTTTCTTACACATTATCTTACATGTTTTTTTACTTTTCTTTTTGTAATATAATATGCGCCTTTTCTATTTTTCTAATTCTGATTTTTCTCATAAACATAGATGTAATGTTGCTCATTATTTCTATTTATCTTGCATGTTTTAAGTTGATTTAGCACAAAAAATAGCAGGTATCGTATTCCTACATTTTGTTTCAAACACTTTTCATTCATCTATGTAAACCGCTGTAATCATGGGTATTTCCATCTTTTCTACTTCTTTTCAATGGTCAGAAAATCTAACTTATTACTTTCATTAACTTTTTAAGAAAGCAAAAAAGCACCTCATCTTACGCACTTATCATACCACACTTCACCTCATCTGTCTAAGGCTAAAGAAACCTGTCACATGCCATTTGCATCATACATACTTTTTAGCAGATTACTTTTATACCTTCATAGACGTTTCAAATTCAGCAGCAACATTGTACAACGAATTTCAGACCATTTTGCAAAGCGGCAATACGAGTTTTCTTTCAGATCAGGCAGGTTTTTAAATCGACTTTCAGATAATGCCTGCGCCTTTAAAATAATATCTGTATAATGCCTGTGCGAATTTTTCGCAAAAAAACGCCCGGCAGAGACTCTCTCTTCTTTCAAAAAAGTTTTCCCACTTTCTTTTCAAAGAGTTTCTTTCTGCCAAGGCGTATTTTCTATGTTTTTTGCCAAGTATATTTTTATCACGCTGTCAAACGCCGTATTTTGCGATATAAGCAATTTTATCGTTTCAGGCAAGATTTATATGCCTATCCTCATTAAAGCCTCTTATATCGCATTCTATTGCATTGTTTTTTACTTAAATTCTACCTTTTCGAATCGATACTTCTGTTTCACCTCGGGATATTTTTCCCGGTCCACCTCACTCATAAACATCCCATAGGGTCTTGCGCAGATCTTAAAAGGCGGATACATCGCCTGATAGATCACCAGCTTCTCTCCCGTCTCTGTGTGCTGGGCAAACGCAAGTACCTTATACAGATATTCTGCTGTATGCTCTGATACCCATTCCCGCTTAAAGTGCTGTACAAGGTCCCCCTCTCTGATATCCCTCCGCACAGTTTCCTCCACTTCCGGCTCCGGTTCTGTATCGAGTTCCATATATTCTTCCCGATCCAGCGAAACCGGGATTCCTGATTTTCCTACAATGTGAACCCCTCCATACCATGTCCCGGTGATCTGAAAAATGTCTCCAACTTGATATTCCGAAGTATATTCATCGTTTTTCTTAATAATTCTTACTCTGCTCATCCTTTTTCCTTTCATTAATTCTGACTGCGCTCGCAGTATAGAAACAGACAACCTTGTCATCCGGTTTATATATCGTATTTATGCTAGTATTATGCCATTATTCCCTGCCTGATACAAGACACTATTTTGATTCCACTTCTATTTTTAATTTTTTACAATTCCCCTCTTGACTGTACAGTTACTGTACATTTTACAATGTGCCATGTTGATCATAGAATCCATTCAACAAAGATTCTGTTGAATATTACCTCGTGTGATACAAAGTAAAAATACAGATTTGAAAAATATCGATCTATGAAAGGAGAATGAAATTGAGATGAAAACGATTTTAAAACATGTAAAATTCAAAAGCAAACAACTGGTAGCGCTGTTTTTCCTGATACTACTATCCGCTTTTGGTCAAATGCTATTACCTGCATTACTATCAAAAATGATTAGCTTAGGAGTGGTCACAGGAGAGAACAGAACGATTTGGATGTTCGCTGCAATTATGGCCGGGGTTGCCGTCTTTTCTTGTCTTATCAGCTTTGGATCCGTAAAAATTGCCTCCGGTATTTCCACCAGTTTTGCCGCACAACTGCGAGACAAAGTTTTCTCTACTGTTCAAAGCTTTTCCGCAGCTGACTTGGATCAATTTGGCACAGCCAGCTTAATCACCCGAAGCACATCCGACATCACAAATGTTCAAAACTTTTTGACATTGTTGCTCCGCGTAGGACTTCTCGCTCCTATGATGGCAATTGCGGGATTGATTTTCTCAGCATCTACAGGAGGAAAAGTTAGTTTCGTACTTCTATTTGCGATTCCTGTTTTATTGATTGTACTGACGATCATTATGATCTTTGCATCTCGTTATTCGATACGCCTGCGCAGCAAGCTCGACCATATCAATCATTTATTTTTAGAAACTTTAGAAGGCGTGCGTGTCATCAGAGCTTTTAACAAACAAAAAACAGAATGCGAACGATTTGAAAATTCTAACGAAGATTATGCTATGACCGCAATGACCGCCGGAAGAATTACAAGCATATTAATGCCGGCAATCAGTGTTATTTTCGGTGTCACAACTGCTGCAGTACTCGGAGTCGGATCCTATTATGTTGAATCAGGTGCCATGGAAGTCGGTTCTTTAGTAGCCAACAGTCAATACATTAGTATGGTTCTCACTTCGGTGATGATGTTATCCATGGTGATCATGATGTTTCCTACCAGTTATGCCTGCGCCAAGCGCATTGCCGAAGTATTGAACACCAAAAGCACAATTGTAGATGGTTCCTTTCCTTTGGAAAAAAGACCTTTGCGCTCCACTGTGGAATTTCGCAATGTGACATTTGCTTATCCGGGAGCAGATGAACCAGTTTTAAAAGATATCAACTTTATTTCAAATCCTGGTGAAATTACTGCCATTATCGGCGGTACAGGAAGAGGAAAGTCCAGTATTGTAAAGTTGATCCCAAGATTATATGATCCATTGTTTGGGGAAATCTTGATTGATGGTGTAAATATCAAAGATTATTCCTTAAAGGATCTGCGTTCTTTGATTGGATATGTGCCACAGAAAAACAAATTATTTTCCGGAAATATCGCAGAGAACTTAAACTTCGGAAATGAAAATGGAAATGAAAAAGATTGGAAAGAAGCAGCAAAAATAGCCTGTGCAAATGAATTTATCGAAAAGAAGCAATCCGGATTTTTCGATCCAATCGCTCAGGGCGGAACGAATTTGTCCGGTGGTCAGCGCCAGCGAATGGCGATCGCTCGTGCAATTATGAAGAAACCGGAAATTTATGTTTTTGATGATAGTTTTTCAGCTTTAGATATGAAAACAGATCGTCAATTACGTCAAAACCTGAAAGAAAGTATTGGCGATGCCACTATGATTATTGTAGCGCAACGCATCAGTTCGATCTTGAACGCAGATCGTATTCTAGTGATTGATGACGGAAGGATTATAGGCAATGGCACACACAAAGAATTATTAGAAAGCTGTTCTTTATATAGAGAAATTGCCGAAATCCAATTAGGAAAGGAGAATTTATAATATGGGGAACTTTAAAACTTTTCAAAGATTATTCTCTTATCTAAAAGAGCACCGCCTGAAACTTCTTTTCGTAATCCTATCAGCTATCATCAGCACAGGATTTATGGTTCTTGCTCCATTTTTGATTGGAAAAGTGACAACAACCTTATTTGCAAGTGTTACAGATGGTGTATTTTACTGGAACACCATTCTCTCCCTATTAGTAAGTTTAGTTGCTTTATATTTCATATCACAACTATTTACTTTTTTACAAGGTTTCATAATGTCTAAAATTACTGCCAAAGTGATGCAAACACTTCGCCGGGAGATCGACGAAAAAATGCACAGAATCAAATTGAATTATTACGATACTCATACCCATGGTGATATTCTGAGCATCATTACCAATGACGTAGATACCATCAACAACACACTTAGCCAGAATTTAACTTCTATTGTTACTCAGGTCACTACCGCCATCGGTGTTTTACTAATGATGATTGCCATCAGTCCTACGCTATCGATCATTCCAATCGTAATGGTTCCACTTTCGCTTTTCAGTGCAGCCGGAGTTATGAAAGCAAGCGAAAAGTATTATCAGCAACAGCAAGGACTATTAGGAGAACTAAATGGATATATCGAAGAAATATATAATGGACAAGATGTCGTACAAACTTTTAATTATCAAGAACGAGCAAAAAATCACTTCTCAAAATTAAATGAAAAATTAAAGATCAGTTCCCAAAAAGCAGAAACAACTGCAGGTGCGATCTCACCAATCACAACATTGGTCAACGATTTAGGATATGTACTGTGTGCAGCAATCGGCTGTCTTTGGGCAATTGTGGGGAAAATTACCGTTGGTAACGTTCAGGCAATGTTAGAATATACTTGGCGTTTTGCAGAACCATTTTCTACTATTGCAGGAATGGTTGGTAGCTTTAGCGCTGCAAATGCTGCGGGAAATAGAATATTCGCATTATTAGATGCAGAGGAGGATATAGCAGATAAAGAAAACTGTATCGTTCCGAAATCCAACAAAGGATCTGTATCTTTTGAAAATGTTAGTTTTGGGTATTCCCCAGATCACCTTTTGATGAAGCGTATTCATTTAAATGTACTTCCTGGACAGAAAGTTGCCATTGTCGGTCCAACCGGTGCAGGGAAAACAACCTTAATCAATCTGTTAATGCGATTTTATGAGGTAAATTCCGGTTCCATCCTAGTTGATGGTGTCAAAACATCTGACATGACTCGCGAGGAACTGAGAAATCGTTTTGGAATGGTATTACAGGACACCTGGCTTTTCGAAGGCACGATTCGTGATAATATTGGATATGCCGAGGATGATATGCCTATGGAAAGGATTGTTGCATCAGCAAAATCAGCCTGTGCCCATAATTTTATCAAGACATTGCCTGGCGGATATGAAATGATGCTAAGCAAAGGCGCAGAAAATCTTTCTCAGGGCGAGAGACAATTGCTTACGATTGCAAGAGCCCTGGCTTCTGATCCTGAAATTATGATTTTAGATGAGGCGACAAGTAATGTTGATACACATACGGAACTGTTAATTCAACGAGCAATGGCAGAATTGATGAAAGGAAGAACAAGTTTTGTAATCGCACATCGTCTTTCTACTATCCGCGATGCAGATATGATTCTTTATATGGAGGAGGGTGATATCAAAGAGGTCGGTACTCATGAAGAATTAATAAAAAAACAGGGAAAATATGCAAATCTGTATTTTAGCCAGTTTGAATAAAAACTTTCTAAGGGAGCATATCACATTTCTGATGCTCCCTTTTCACTATTTCAATACAACTTCTTTCATTATCCCTGATTTCAGCAAAAATCCCATATTTTTTGCACATTGTATTCCAACTATTTTCGCTTTTCCAAGTACTTCTATACACCCTTCCCCATAGGTACTTCCAGCTGGTATATCTATATCTGCAAGTTCTGCTTTCTCTGTCCCAAGAAGCGCAAATGTTGTTTTCGGACAAAGCATCAAAAGTGTATGTTCATCTGAGTACTCCTGTGCTTCTTTCAAAAAATCATAAGTAAATCCTTCTACCATCTGCTCTGCCATCTTTGGGCCAAGTATATTCACTCCTCCAGCCGAGTCTGCATAACTGATGAAATCTACCCCATATTTTTTTGCTTCTTTTATATATCCCAAAATTTGCGTACCAACTTTTTGGAATACAGATTTCATAAATTCGAAATCTTTACGCATTCCTTTAAAAATTTGTTTAATATCAATCAACACATTGAGAATTGTAATGGGGCCTGAAACTTCAAGCATCACATGTTCTCCTTGTTCGTGCAGAATCTGACAGGCCTGAAGAACTTCCTGAATTCTTCCTTTTGTAAAATCAATTTCATTGATTTCCCCAAGCTCCTTATAATCTGTATAAAGATATTCCTTTGCCCGGGGTCCTGCAACTTCATTGCCGAGTGTGATGATTCCTCCCATAGCTTCTCCTTCTACGGTATGGCAAAAAGGCAGAACACAGATCGAATTTCCTTGTTTTTCTTTTTGCCTTTTGGAAAGCGCAGCCATCTTGTCGGCATGTAAATATACATCAGGAAATGTAAACCCCAGTTCTTCCACGATTTTGGAATGCTCTAATACACCATTATCGTAGGTACATTTAAAATCTTTAATGCTGCTCATAGTTCTTACTCCTACTCTATTTCACATTAGGGAAAATCAAACATTCAGAAAACAAGCGTTCATAGTTTTCTGTTGCCCCTAACTCCATATAATCCATCTGTCCGGCCAGTTCTTCCATTTCTCGTTTTACTTTTGCGGACATCAGAGCCATATAGGCCCCTGTCTTTGAAGAGTTTCCTACATAAACAAGCTTTTCTTGTACTTCTTTTGGAATGATTCCGGTTCCCACCAAACTATCCGCAGGAAGATGTGCTCCAAACTGTCCCGCAATCATAACTTTATCCAAATCTTCCATTTGGATTCCAGCTTTCTTAAGAAGCGCTAAAAATCCTGATAGAATGGCTCCTTTTGCAAGTTGTACCTGCCGAATATCTCCTTGCGTAATCAAGAGTTTTTGTTCTTCCGATAAAATAAATTCTCTTTTTTTCCCATTTTCCTGCAGCATGTGAAAACGATAATCCGATTCTTCTAATTTATTTAGCTTGATAAATGCTCCTTCTTTTCTGACAAGACCGACTCTCAGCAATTCCTTTACAACTGCTAAAATCCCACTTCCACAAATGCCAATTGGCTTTTCATTTCCAATTACTTTCCATTCTATTCCGGATTCTGTGATCGTCACATCTTCAATAGCACCTTCTGCTGCCCGCATCCCTGAACTGATATTCATGCCTTCCAATGCCGGACCTGCTGCACAAGAACAGCAAAGCAATCTGCCATGACTGGATAATACAATTTCCCCATTCGTTCCTATATCTATAAACAGCACATTCCCAGATTCTTTTTGAAGCTGACATACATAAGCTCCTGCTACAATGTCGGCTCCAATATAAGCGGATACCGATGGCAAACAATACAGTCGCGCACCTTCTGCTGCACATAATCCAATTTCTTTTGCCTTGATGTCTTTTCCACGTACAAACACAGGCGCATACGGAGATCTTCCAAGTGATGTTGCAGGAACCCCAAGTAACATATGCATCATTGTACAGTTCGCTCCAACAGCAATTTCATAAATCCACTCTTTGGATACTTCTGCCTGACAACAAATATCCTCTATCATCTCATTAATAGAATTTACCAATGCCTTTTGCAATTTTTCTAAGCCATCTTCAGGATGCTCTAACTCATAAGTAATACGGGTCAACACATCCAGTCCAAAATGCTTCTGTGCGTTAATCATGGATGCATGTGCAAGTTCCTTGCCGGTAAGCATATCAATCAACGTGCAGACAACTGTCGTTGTTCCAATATCAACCGCAACCCCATACATTTTTTCCGTCGTATTGCCCTCTTCTATTTGAATCACTTGATTTCCATGGAGTACAACCGTCACCTGTCCCGGAACAAACTCCCTCATCTGGAGGCATCCCAGCTCTAGACTTGCTTTCGGGATCTGACGCAGAATCTGATCCTCAAAAGATGTTTGATCTTCCAAAGTTGGTTTTTGAATTTCCACCACAATTTTTTGGATATCCTGATCGAACGCAAAAGAAGGGATATAGCCTCCGGTCAGCACTTGATGCTTCCTTTCCTTCTGCATAAGTTCTATCTCCAAATCTGTTTCCGGTTTTACAAGGCAGGAAAGTCTGACTCCATTTTCCATCTCCTCTTGCTTTAATAACTTCCGTTCGGTATCTTCCGGTTCCGATAATTCTCCTTCCAGAATTCGCACTTTACACTTCCCACAAAGTCCTTTTCCATTACAAGGATTATCTACGAATATACCTTCTTCTAAGAGAACTTCTAAAAGAGTTTTTCCTACTTCATATTCATATATGTTACCAGAAGGCTGTACTTTGATATTAGGCATTTTTCATCTCCTCTTCTTTCCACTCTTCCATCGTTTCCATTTTTTCAAATGCTTCTTCGTCCATCTTTAACGTTTTTAAAATCGCCTGAATATTTGCAAGAGGTGACTTTGTCCCCAGTCCACATGCTGGAGAAATGATATCAGAACCGCTTTGCACACAAAATTTTGTCAGCTTTTGAACTCTTTCTTCATCTCCAAACTCTAATGCGAATGTACTTACATTTCCCATCAATACTCGATCTTGGAGATTCTTTCTGGCTTCTTTCAATGGAACGATCGCATCAAAGCTCAACGCATCTGAATGCACTTTATCAATCTGCTCATATACACTTCTCATCTGCCCACAAATATGTACAATCGTACCTTTTTCTTGATCTTTGATTCCATCCAAAAGCATATTCAGATATTTTACCGCATACTCTTCAAAAAATTTTGGTCCGAGAATCTCTCCCGTTCCGCTTGGATCAGAAATTGCGATCACATCTGCGCCGTTTTCAATCATCGCATTTGCAAAGGCAATCAATTGTTCTGTCACAAAAGTCATAAACTGATGTGCTTCTTCTTTGTGTCTTCTCAAATCTTTATAAAATCCCACTGGATCGATCACAGAACTGGCCACACTTACCGGTCCTACTAAGTTTCCAATGATCGGAACATCTAAATTCTTTTCTTTTAAAATACGGATTGCATCCAATACTACTTTTGCTCTCCCGCATTCCAAATTGATTGGAGATGATTTTTTCCATTCTGTTACAGATGTTCCCGCATATTCCGTTACATGTGGTTCAAAAATCTTAGATCCTAACGTTACTTTTGCACCCAGTTCTTCTGCTTCTATTGTCATACAAAAAGGAACTCCTACGTTTTCAAAGCAACCATGTTGATAACTTGCCAATGCCAAATCTGCCATCATCTGTGCATCTGTATGCGCTTCCGGCCATGTAACTCCACAAGCATCCATGAGATCTGTCGTGATCATATTCATCATTCCCCCAGGACAGATACATGGCGGACGATCCACTTCTTCCTGTCTCAAAGCGCGTTCCAAACGTTCTTTTTCCGTAAACATACATTTTCCTCCCATTACTTACGCAAGATCTAATAATTTTTTTGCCAGTTTTACAGCTTCCACTGCATTCACGGAATATCCGTCCGCTCCTATTTCATTCGCAAACTTCTGTGAAACCGGACTTCCACCAACCATGACTTTTACTTGATCACGAATCCCTTGTTCCTTTAATTGCTCAATCACCGTTTTCATTCCAATCATTGTAGTTGTCATTAGCGTAGAAATACAGATTAACGGTGCTTGGATTTCTATTGCTTTTTTTACAAATGCTTCCGGTGGAACATCTCGTCCTAAGTCATACATCTCAAATCCAGCTGTATCCATCATGATCTTCACCAGATTTTTCCCAATGTCATGAGTATCTCCCTCTACAACTCCAATTACCGCCTTCGGTTTTTCTCCGCTTTGTGCACTTTCAGGAAGGTGTGGACGCAGCACTTCCAACCCAGCATACATAGCATCCGAACAAAGAAGAATATCTGTTACAAAATACTCTTCTTCATCATAAAGATCCGAAGCTTTATTCATGCCATCTACAAGACCATCCATAATCCCGTCAAATGCCGGATAACCTGCTGCAATATATTCTTCAGCAACGTCGACTACCTCTTCCTCTTCCATCTCCAATACACATTCCGACAGTTTTTCTAATAATTCTTCTTTTGACTTTGCCATTTTCATTTCCTCCAAATTCCATTCCCTTTTCATAAAATATAAGCTTATCTTTTCTTCCCGTATAATCTAGCTGCTTCCATAAACCAATCTACTTTTTCAGGTGAAGTTCCGTCCGGAATATCACAACCGGTCGTAAGATGAAATCCCTTCTCAGCAGAACTTCCAAGTTCTATGCATTTTTGAACATCTGCAAAAATCTCTTCTTTTGTACCATTCAGCATGCTCTGTACAGGATCTACATTGCCGGCAATTGGTACTTTTTTTCCTAATTCTCGCGCAGCCCTGTCTAAATCCACAATATTGTCTAAGCTAATTTCATTTAACTGATATTGTTCGATATACTTCCAAATACTATAGGTAGCCCCACACATATGAAGAGATACTTTCTTTCCGGTTCTCTCCAGTGCATAGTCTGTCAATTCTTTTGTATAAGGAAAAACAAATTTCTCATATAATTTTGGTCCGATCAGCGCCGGATTTGCCACAGGATCTGCCATCGCAATTCCTACGCCATATTGTGCAAATGCATCAATACAGCTCTTTTGGGAATCCACAATAATGCGAAGTAATTTCTGTACTTTATCGCCATTTCTTCTACAATCGCGTAAAAGAAGCTCAATCTCTCGCAGAAATGATGCAATTGTAAGGGGACCTCCAATACTTATCTCAACAGGAACAATCTCTCCTGCAGATTCTTGGAGCATCTCTGCTGCCTGTAAGAATCTTTGAATTACCAAATCATTTCTTGCATTTACAGGCTCTAAATATTCTAATTTACTGTAATCATCCAAAACAAGACTTCCTTGTTTCTTATCCGGAACCTGAGCTGCTAACGCATCTGATATCCCTCTTGTATTCGGTCCGATTCCTAATCTGTCAAAGCCGAATCTCTGATAAGACATCAGTTCTGCTTTTACCATATTTTCTGCAGAATCCCAATATTCTTCCGGTGTCATTCCCCCTACTTTACATCTGACATTGCCTATAAATGGTACACTTGGTATTCTGTCATAGGATAATCCATGCTCGTATGCATAGATACGTTCCAATGGCGTCATTTCATCCGCATTATGTTTTTCCAATCTCATAATTACCCCCTGCCTTTCTCTTAAAGATTATCATGATTTTCAAACAGTATCAATCGTTTCCTATTTTCATTTATAGATTTTTTCTATATGTAGTAACTCCTTATTGCTTTTATCAATTTTACTTTGTCTAAAAATACTTCTACAATAGAAAGTGTGAAACTTATTTCTATAGGAGGAAAAACTAATGAAAAAGAAACTTTTAAGCTTGTTGCTTTGTACTTCCATGCTTGCAACACTTGCAGCTGGCTGTGGAAGCAAAACCAAGGAAGCAGACAAACCAAAGGAAGGAGAGCCTACTACACTTACTATGTGGCTGCCTCCTCTCGATGAAGACACAGAAGGAAACTTTAAGAAGCTTCTTGCCGGATGGGAGAAAGAAAATAATTGTACTGTAGAAATGGAAATCATTCCATGGGGTTCTTATGAAGAAAGATGGTCTACAGGAGTTGCAGGTGGAGAAACACCTGATATCGGTTACATGTATGTGGAAATGTATCCTACTTATATCTCTTCCGGACTTGTAACAGACTTATCCGACATGGTTGAAGAAGAAGATTACAAAGAATATCTCTTCCTGGATCGTGGTGAAATGATGGGTGGATTATACGGTGTTCCTATCGTAACCGGTGTACCATTCGTCCTTTATTATAATCAGGATATTTTAGATTCTATCGGGGAAAAAGCTCCTGAGACATGGGAAGACTTTGCTCGTATCTGTGAAAAAGCTACAAAAGACACAGATGGCGATGGTAAGATTGATCAGTACGGATATGCTGTAGGTCTTAATAGTGGAAGTATGAGTAACCTTTATGTTTTAAACTCTTATATGTATAGCTTATTATGGCAGGCTGGCGGAGATATCTACACAGATGATCTGAAAGAAGTAGCTTTCAATGGAAAAGCTGGTGTAGAAGCCTTAGAATTTTTCAAGAGTTTACAGCCATATATGCCAGAAAATGCAATGTCACTTTCTGGTCAAGATGCATTCTCTACAGTATTTGCAGAAGGCAAAGCCGCTTTTGGTGTAACTCGCTCCTCTGCTTCTAATGAAACAACCTTTGCAAAAGATTACCCAAATCTCAAAAACTGGGACTACGTAACTTCTTTGAAACATAAAGAGTATGGTACATTCGGTGCTGCTGACTGTCTCTCTGTGATGTCTACATCCAAACAGCCTGAGCTTGCACTTGATTTGATCAAATACATTACAGGTCCTGAGTTTATGACAGAATATCACAAAGTAGCTCCAGGTGCCCCTCTTACAGCAAGCGAAGAATACGTAGGAGATCCTAAAATGGAACGTATCGTTACAGAAGATCGTGATAAATGGCGTCCATTACAGGCTGGTCCTTGCGGAAGCGAAATCCTTGAAAACTACGCAGCTCACATTCAGGCTGTCATGGAAGGAAAACAAGATGTAAAGGCAGCATTAGATGAATCTGCATCCTATGCAAACGACTTGTTAAAAGAGTACTACGCGGAAAACGAATAAAAAGAATCGAGGCACTTATGAAAAAAAAGAAAGGACTATCCGTCCTTGCGCCTTATCTTTATATCGCACCAATTGCAATGATCCTGCTTACTTTTGTAGCGGGGTCATTGATTCTTGCAATATATTTTAGTTTTACAAAATATAATATCATCACACCGGCGCAATTTAACGGATTATTTAATTATCAAAGACTATTTCGTGACTCCAAATTACATCTTTGCATTATCAATACTTTAAAGATTGCTGCAATCATCGTGCCATTTGAAATCGTAAGTTCTACTCTTTTTGCAATACTAATTTCTTCTCGTAAAGATACCGTGCTTGGAAAAATTGCAAAGGCAGCCCTTTTCGTTCCTGTGCTTTCTTCCAGCGCTGTTATCGGTACTGTTTGGAACACAATTTTAAATGGTGGACATCCGGCAGTAAAAGCGATCTTTGGTGTATTTGGAATTGATCCCACGCTTCTTCTTGGCAGCAGTAAAACTGCTTTTATTGCCGTCGCCTTTATCATTGTATGGAAAGGTATGGGCTATTATATGGTAATCACGCTTGCTTCTCTTACCTCTATTTCGGATACTTTTTACGAGGCAGCCAGAGTGGATGGTGCTACAAAATGGGATTGTTTAACCAAAATTACATTACCACTTTTGAAACCTACTATTATCATGAACATTTTTTTATCAACGATAAGTGCTATGCAAGTGTTTGATATGGTCTATACTATGACCGGCGGCGGTCCATCGATGTCTACTACAACATTAAGTATGTACGCATATCAACTCACCTTCAAAGGAAACAAAGCCGGATATGCTATGGCCGTTTCCAATGTACTGATGTTGATTGTTTTAATCATCGTATTATTCCAACAACGCTTTATTAAACACGAGAATTCAGAAATATAAGAAGGAGAACATGAAATGAAAAAGACATCTCGTTTACTAGTTGATATTTTTCTAATCATCACAATCTTACTGTGCATTCTTCCTTTTTTATACATGATTCTCATGTCATTAAAAAGTACTGTGAATGCATATGATTTTGATTTTGCTTTATCAAAACTCACCTTAAAACATTATAAAAATATTTTTACAAACTCAACATTCATACGCTATTTTTTCAATAGTGTATTTGTTGCAATATCCGGTGTGCTTCTTACATTATTTACAAGCTGTACTGCTGGTTTTGCATTTGCGAAATTAAAATTCCGTGGAAATGATAAACTTTTCTTTCTGCTGATTTTATCGATGTTAGTTCCATCGGGTGCCATACTTGTTCCACTTTACTTAGTCGTACGTGGTCTTGGCTGGGTCAATACGTTCCGCGCTCTTATTTTACCTCTGCCAACTGCTTTTGGTGTATTTGTTATGAGAAATGCTATTATGGCTATTCCAGAAGAACTCATTGAATCTGCAAAAATAGATGGAGCTACTACCAGTAAAATTTTACGGACTGTCATTTTGCCTTTGGTAAAATCTTCTATGCTGACAGTCGCAATTTTCACATTTATTGGCGCCTGGAATAACTTTACATGGCCACTCATTATCACTACTGATGATGCTTATCGTACACTTCCGCTTGCTTTAAAAGCAATGCAGACACAATACGATACGGATATCGGACTTACAATGGCTTGTGCAACCTGTACGTTCCTTCCTCCATTTATTTTCTATTTGTTCTTACAATCCAAATTTGAAGAAGGAATGTCCATGAGTGGACTCAAAGGATAAAAAAAATGTTGGAATCATGATGACAACTCATGTTCCAACATTTTTAATTTTTTAGGAAGCAGAACTTAATCTTGCTATTTCTTTATTTACTTTATTTCGTAATGCAATCAAATACATATCTGATTTTGGATATCGCTTAAATGTAAGTGGTTCATCCAAATCTTCTTCGATTAATTCCATTACATATTCTTTACTTGTCAGGCTTTCTAACAATTCCAGCGCCCGCAAATCTGTTAATGCTTCGTAATGAACCATCATGCGAATGGATTCTTCCGGATGCCCGTCTGCTCCCGGATATACAAGGAATGGATCACCTGCCGGGAATCCATTGGATGCATCTGTCACCTGATATGGATTAATGTGTTCATAAGAATGCTGACTATTGTAGAAATTATACCCCCAATGTAAAATGCCAATAATGTCATATTTATACAGCTGAATTCCATAAATGCGGTTTCTAGCAGATGGCATTGACATAAACCGGTTACTTACTTCGTAAAACTGTCCTGTACAATAATATGTCCACATGTCTGTAAGACCATGTTCTAAAAATTCTTCAATCTCGTTATTTCCCGGAATTGGTTTGCTGATCAAACCGTGCTTATAAAATTCATAGCTGGAAAGTGCATCAAATGTATGGAATCCATCTAACATATTGCCAAGAGATTCTTTTGCAGCTTTAAAAGTCTCCAAGTGTTCTTCTCTTGGTTCATCTGAAATATGGAAGTATGTCACTTCTGCAATTCCCCACTCTTTTAACTTCTCAACCAGTCTCGGAAGAAATGCCTGTAAAAATCTTGTATATTCCCCAACTGCCGGTGTATGCCATCCAAAAATCCGCTCTTCTTTTCCATCTACGAGAGCCATAACTTTTGGTGCATACTTTGCTCCCCATTGTGAGAATAGATGAGACATTTCATAGTACTCGATCCCACACTTTTTACAAAGGTCTACCCAGCGTTTCATTTTATCAAACCCAAAATGATATTCGCCATTCTTCACTTCCACCTCGATGAGCTGAGTCGTTGTACGATCATTGCCCACTTCCATATCTAACGGATATGTAAACAATGGAACCATCATCATATTACAGCCTCGATCTACATACTCGTGGAAGTAATTTTCCAGTATCTCCCAATGCTTTTCTGAAAAAACATCCACATGATAATAGTCTGCAAGGCAATCTGCGTGGAACCATTCCGTATGCATAATCTTCTGTTTTGGAAGATGAACGCCGATCACTGTAATTTTTCTTTTTGCAGAACATATTACAGCATCATCTTTCACAAGCTGAATTTCAATCTCATAGTCTCCTGCCGGAATTTCATCCGTCAGTTTCACATCAATCCACAAACAACTCCACTGATGAGAGCGGATAATTACTTTTCCATCTTTGATGTCCTTCAACAAATCCGGATAGAGTCCTGATGTCGTTTTTAAATAATTATCATCTACAATTCCATTTGTAGCACGTCCCACTGGAACCTGTTCTACCGTTCGAACATGTACATACTCAGCGATTGGTGAAACGACTTTTACATCTACGCGTTCTCTCAGAAAATGATTTCCGGTATATGCAACCTGATAGGATACGGTCTCGTCCCAAAGTCCACTTAATTTTACACATTCTGGCCGATATACCGGTTCTTCATCCGGAAATACCTTCACCAAGGAGCTTAACACTTTCATCTGATACTTTACTTCTCTTTTTTCTCTCATTGTTTTATTTTCTCCTTTTTTTCTTCTCATCCTATTAAAAGTATAGCATTATTTTTTTAAGAAGTATAATTGATACGTTCTATATAAGTGTAGTTATTATAGTCTTTTTCTATATATTTAACTATTTATATAAAAATGAAACTTCACTTCCCTATGATCTAAATCCAGGATCTGCTAATGCTTGCTAAAGTCATTTCTTTTTCTTATATTACTTCCCATATTTTTGTCAGGTTCCCCAATTCGTTTGCCTTCTAAAATATAATAAAAAAGAGCAAAAATGATGTCTATTTTCTTCATCATTTTCACTCTTTCTCTAACGTTCCCTGCGAGAATCGAACTCACAACTAGTGTTTAGGAGTGACAGTCACCCTTGTTTTTTTGATACACACTTTTGTCAGCTTGTGGTTCGAAATCCTCTGCATTTCCTAGCTTTATTAGCTATGGGAATGCTATCGTTGTTAGCCTAAAATCGACCTCTGCCACCTTAAGTTGAGGATGATTTATTAGAAAAAAATTAGATTTTTCTAATCGAGGTGATAGTACTGAATTGCAGCTTTTTGCAACGTCTTGTAGCCAACAACTATATTCAGGCTACCAATTCCACATTTTCACTGCGGAATTGATAATATATTCAATTGTAAATTTCAGTAACACGAGAATCTCGTATTGGTATCATTATACACCATTTCTCATGCTTTGTGGAAAAAACTTTCAGCCACCGGCAAGCATGATTCCTAGTTTGTTACAGTAGACGTTGACACATCTTCAAAAAGAGTGTTGCGTGGTCTAAATGACTCATTTTTAATCCAGAATGAAAGTGTAAAAAAATTAAAATTCCAAACTATCTGCATTCAAAAGGAAATACTTCATACCCATAATAACAAAACCCTCATCATTTCTCCAAGGTTTCTTGCTACCATTCACAATGACAATCTTCTTGAAAGAATCTGGGATATTACGCAGAGAATTGAACTCCTGAGTCTGCTTTTCTTCCGAAGTCATGTCATAAGCAACCTGGATGTAATATCTCTGGTTGCCTTGGTTTACCACAAAGTCAACCTCCAGCTGCTTGCGGACACGCTTACCTTCTTTATTCTTATCAAAGATCTCCACAACACCCACATCAACATTGTAGCCACGGATCAGCAGCTCGTTATAAACAATGTTCTCCATAATATGAGTAGGCTCCTGCTGTCTGAAATTTAGACGGGCATTTCTCAGTCCCAGATCAGTAAAGTAGTATTTCAGATTCGCACCAATATACTTTCTTCCCTTAATATCGTAACGACTTGCCTTGGAAATCAAAAAGGCATCCGCTAAATGGTCAATATGGTTAGAGATGGTTTTATTGGCATAAGTCATCTGGCGCTCACTGGCGAAGGTGTTGGCAATCTTCGATGGATTGGTCGGTGCGCCGATTGCAGATGCAAGTATATCAACCAGAATGCCAATCTCATCTACGCTCTGAATCTTGTTTCTTTCAATTACATCTTTCAGATAGACATTGGCAAAGATATTCTTCAGATAATCTGCTTTCTGTCGCTCGCTCTGGAAGCCTACAACCTGCGGCAATCCTCCATAGATCATGTAGTCATCCCAAGCATCGTCGTAATCACCGTCATAGACAGAATAAAACTCTGCAAAGGAGAGGGGATAGATTCTGATCTCATCACCTCTGCCACGGAACTCGGTCACAATGTCGCTGGACAGGAACTTAGAATTACTTCCAGTAACATACACATCAATATTGCTCATGCGAAGCAGGCTATTCAGCACTTCCTCAAATCTTGGCATGAACTGTACTTCATCCAGAAGGAGATAATACTTCCCATCGTCTTTCATAGTATCTTTGATGTACTTGAAGCACACCTTGGGATCTCTTAATTCCTCATTTTCGATACCATCCAATGCAATCTCAATAATATGATCAGTATCAATTCCGTTCTCCAGTAAATATCTCTTGAAGATAGTAAACAGCAAGAAGGATTTACCACATCTACGAATGCCGGTAATCACCTTTATCATTCCATTATCTTTTCGCTCAATCAGCTGCTGTAGATAAGCGTCTCTTTTAATTTCCATTATTACACTCCCTATTTCTGTGTATTTGCACATTTTTTAGTAATGATATTCTATCACAAAGCAAGTTGAATTTCAATAACCATTACTATTTTATGTACATCTGCACACTTTTATGTACTGAATTTAGATGTTTTTATATTTTTCGATTGAAGTGTCCAAAATTGATACTCTAAATGAATGTATAATCTGATGACCACTCTGCAAATGTAGTATTAAACACAAGAATGGGGCTATCGCACTAAGTAATTAGTGTGTAGCCTCTTTTTTGTAGAAAAAATTACAGCCAGGCTTCGAAAAGTCTGGCTGTTGGTGTAAAATATAAGTATGCAAAAACCTATATTATTACATAAGAATTATACTTTGAATGAGGAAGGATTTCGATTAAAACTTCCTTTAAATTTAGAAACAATTATTCCAGTAGATGATTCCGTGCGGTTGCTGAGTCAGTTTGTGGAAGCTATGGATTTGACTGACTTAAATTCTACTTATGAAAGAATAAATACAGTTTTGCCAAGAACTCTCTTGAAGATTGTTTTATATTCTTATATGAACGGTGATTATTCTTCCCGCTCTATGGAATTAAACTGTAAACGAGATATTAATTTCATGTATCTTTTGGAAAGAAATCCAGTTCCTGATCATGCCACTTTTGCCCGCTTCCGCAGTATTCATTTTGCTCCGTGTGCGAAACGAATTCTCGCTGAAATGTCTGATCTCCTCTATGAACTTGATTTCTGAAATATCGAAAAGAAGATTTGGAACGGATTCTTTCTGACAAATGGATTCTCCTAAGACTAAACAGAAGTATCCAAGCAGAAGGATCTTTTGGTGAACTGAAACAGGATATGCAGTTTCGTAGATATTTAAGTCGTGGTACATCAAATGTTCTTGCGGAAAGTGTATTGCTTGCAATGGCAAAAAACGTGAACAAACTTCATAACAAAATCCAAAACGAGAAAACAGGAAGACATTTATTTCCGTTGAAGAGTGCGTAAATTTTAAAACTCTAAATATTTTTATAAAACTGTTTTAGAGCTGTATTAAAGTACGGCTTTTTTGTATCCTCTAGTCTTTTTCACTAGAAAAAAGATAGATATATAGCCCAAAACATCAAAAGGGAAGCTGCCGCTTCATGATTTATTAAGAGTATGATGATCTGTATTTAGACGAAGATGAGGAATATGTGTATGAAGAAGAGTAAAACAAAAAATACCTATTATTCAAATTGATATTGTTCTGCTTGAGGATTATAATTAGTATACTGAAGCTAAAGGAGATTTATATGGACCAGACAATTAATTATTACAATCTTAATGCAAAAAATTTTATAGAGAACACACAGAATGCGGACATGCATATACCACAGAATCGTTTTATGCGACTATTAGATGAAGGTGCATCTATCCTTGATTTTGGTTGTGGTTCTGGTCGAGATACGAAATATTTCCTTAAAAAAGGCTATGATGTAACGGCGACGGATGGATCAGCAGAGCTTTGCAAATTGGCCAGTGCCTTTTCTGGGGTTGATGTAAAGGAAATGTTATTTCAAGATCTTGATGCCATAAATGTGTATGATGGAATCTGGGCATGCTCTTCCATCTTGCATTTGCCAAAGAAAGATCTATCTTCTGTATTTTGGAAGATGTGCAGTGCGCTGAAGGATAACGGCATCATTTATACCTCCTTTAAATATGGTGATTTTGAAGGGAAACGTAATGGTCGTTATTTTACGGATTTTAGAGAAGATACGTTTCAAGAATTCATAAAAGAAATACCTGAGCTTATTGTTGAGGAACAGTGGATTACTTCCGATGTCCGTCCAGGAAGGAGTGAAGAGAAGTGGCTGAATTTAATTCTTTGCAAGGGGAATATTTGTTAAATGTTGATGGTAAATATTACAACACCTTGGATATTTCAGGCTTTTCTCAGATGATGAAGAATCCCTCGTACTGTTATAAGTTTTACTGGTTGGAAGCGATTGTCAATATTCTCTCTGAAGGGACACAAGATACAACATTTGGAGAAATTATTGATGAGATGATTTGCAATGCATGGTATTCCGTAAGAGAATTTCATATTCATCTTAGCGGACTGCAGGCAGATGGATTTGTAAGAGATGGTTTGGAGAGAGCAGTTCTTAAGTTGACAGAAGTTAGCAATCTACCGTCAAATGCATCCAAGTTGGAAATAAAAAATGCCATTCATAAGTACGACAAGGAATTAAAAATCTACAAAGAGCAGCTGACCAATATGGTACCGGGACGTGCGTTAGCAGGATTTTTTGCCAATAGCAAGGAAGAAGTACCTTGGGGAAGCATTCGTAGGTTAACAGAATATATCCGACGAGTTGACAGTACCGTGACTCCTTTGCCCTATACATTTGGAGAGAGCAGTAAGCTGAAAAAAGAAGTTCATTTCAATTTAGACTGGATGAATATGATTCAAGATAATACAGTTAATATTCTCGGATGGATACAATATGAAAAAGTAAAGTGGTTACAAAATAATAATCCAGAAGTTCCAGGATTGATTTACAAACTGGCGCCAATGGATGAGAAGATGCGCAAGCTAAATCATGTGCGTAAGCTATGGGAAGGTATTTTAGATGTAAAAGACATAAGAGATGTGTTCACTGGGAAGCGGATTCTAAAAAAGAATTATGATGTGGATCATTTTATACCATGGTCCTTTGTTATGAATGATGAATTGTGGAACTTGATGCCGATGGACTCTTCTTTAAATTCATCCAAAAGCAATAAACTACCGAAATGGAACCCATTTTTTGCAATCTTTGCAGAAAACCAATACGATATGTACAGTTTAATTCATGAGAAAGAGGAATTGCATAAGCGGTTTGAGGCTTGCTATCGAGACAACTTGCATTCCATTTGGGCGGGACAGGAGTTATATCGACCAGGAAATTCCAAGGAAGAGTTTTATAATATTTTGCAGAAAAATATGCAACCAGTGTATGACTCGGCAAGACGTCAAGGATATGAAATATGGAGTTATAGTTAGGTAAAAATACAGGGAGAACAGCTATGGTAAAACAGATTGTAAGAGACGTTTTCTTCTTAGGTCAGCCATCTACACCAGCTACAAAAGCCGACATTCAGGTAGGAAAAGATTTGCAAGATACCTTGCAGGCAAATCGTGAACACTGTGTTGGTATGGCAGCAAATATGATCGGTGTTAAGAAGAATATTATTATTGTGAATATGGGATTTATAGATGTTGTCATGTTTAATCCCGTAATTATTTCCAAAACCGGATTGTACGAGACAGAAGAGGGATGCTTGTCTTTGGAAGGCGTTCGTAAAACATCTAGATACCAGGAAATCGAAGTAGAATATTATGATTTCAACTGGAAAAAACAGCGTCAGAAATTATCTGGATGGACAGCACAGATCTGTCAGCATGAAATTGATCATTTGACAGGTAAGATTATATAACAGATATACTGTTTTATATTCTAGGATTCTAGATAAATGAAAAATAACCCCAACTCGGGATGCTAATGTCGTGTAGACGCTGGTGTCTCGGGCTGGGATTTTTTGTTTATAGACATAATATCTATTGGTTGTAAAAAGGAGCAAAGCAATTATCATAGTCAATAGGATGTCCCTTTTTTGTCTCATTCTACTTGATACGCTCTTAACATAAGAAATAGAGCAAATCCTTACTTGAATTAGTTAGGAAGAAAATTGCCATATCAGCGGCTGCGGGAGCTTTGGCTAAATATAAAGATACTCAATTACAAGTAATAAACCGTGTACAGGATAGTTACATTTATTTTTTGAGTAATGTGCGACAGTTTTATATCAAAGGAAGCTGGAACAGGAAAAACATGGAGTGCAATGAAATTGGCTTTGCAAGAAGCTACCGATACTAAAAAAAGGTTCTTCTCTTCCGGCATCTGTTGCAGCAATAATCTCTGTTACATCACTTCTTCTCTCAATGTTCCTGCCCTCAATCTTTCTGTTTGGTTCTTTCACACTGCTTATTTTTTTCTCTAGCCTGACTCTGGTATTTCAGTAATCGTTTACGAATGGATGGCTTATTCATTTTCGTCAGCTCCTTGGCAGAAAATTCCTTAAAGGCCGCTGTCATAACATCCATATCCTTTGCTTTGAAAAACACCAGATATCTAGGCGGATCGACAGATTTGTCCTTCTTAAGAGCGAAATCAATTTTATATTTGTTGGCAACACGCTCGAAGGATTTGATATTCCGATTGGTAATTTCAATGTTGGTCAGACCTTGCCTCTGATTCATCAGTTTCCCAACCGTCTGTTTTCCACGAGGAAGACTTTTTTCTGCTTTTTTTGCTACTTTCTTTACTTTGTGCTTTTCCTGATTCTGAAGATACTTTCGCATAGCCTCTTTTAACACAGAGCTTGTTACTCGAACCAGTACAGTAGAATACATTGACCCACTGCACCGGTATATTCGCATTGATGATACCGAGATTATACTGATATCCATTACAGAAATTGAAGCTTTATGATGAGAATTTCTGTAATAAGAAACTCACACCAAAACTGGAATTCTTATGCGTTTTTATTAATTTAAAAGGTAAGAATTATACGTCACTTTAATTTTTATTTAGCCCAACACTGTACTGCAGCAACTAAAAATTCTGCACAGCCATTCACATTTCGATTATAATATTGCAAAAATCGATCATCTGCCAAATACATCTGCACTAATCCATTATGCGCCTGCGCTGTATATTCCTTCCAGGTAAAACCCAACCACTCCTTATGAAGCATCACGATTCTTTTACCTGTTTCGCTATCAGGTTTTGCTCCTTCTTTTACCGCTTCTTCTAACTGGCGAAGTACTTCCTTTTCAAGATTTTGAAAACGTTCATAATCCTGCTCCGTCATATTCAAAATTTTTTTGTGAGATGCATCCACAGATTCATCTCCATATTTTTCTCGTGCTTCTTTTCCATATTTCTGTTCATGTTTTTCTACCAAACTCTCCTTAAATGCTTCAAATTTCATCTGATCGCTCATATGATATGCTCCTTTCCAATCATCCAATGTAAGTTCTACTGTTCTGATCAGAGCAAGAATCCGTTCTTTCTTCTTTAAAAGAACTGACAGATGTTCTTTCAAAGCTTCTTCCACATCAAAATCGGGCTGATGAATGATTTGCTGTATCACATCTAATTTCACATCATGTTCTCTATAAAACATAATCTGCTGAAGTAGATCAACTTCTTGTTTTCCATAAAAACGCATGCCATTCTCATTTACCTTGCAAGGCTTTAACAAATCAATTTCATCGTAATACCGTAATGTTCTTGTACTGATTCCTGCCAAATCAGCCAGTTCTCTGATGCTGTATTCCATCTTCCCACTCCTTTCATTACACTCAGCATAACAGTTAACGCAACGTCAATGTCAAGGGCTTTTTTCATCATATATTTATTATACATAATTTAATAAGTTTTTTTCAAAACAACAGGGGAAATCGGTTAATATCGATTTCCCCTTCCTGTTTCTATTCACAGTTCCATTACTTAATATTTCTTTCCTTTAGAAATCTTCTCTGTGCTCAGATTGACTGTTCTTCCATTTGCTCAATAATTGCTCAATCACCTGTTCCATCTGTGCACTGGTCTTCCGATGATACTGCCATTTAAAATATCAATCATCTGACTTTGACTGATTTCACCATCCATCACTACCTGACGCAAGAGTGAAATCTGCTTCTGATTTACACTTCCAGGTTCATGGATATACTCACAACTCCAACCTTGGATTGTCTTGTCTAAATAAGAGATTTCAACAGCGGCAGTGAATTGAAGTCGTTTGGAATCCACCATATAACACGACTGCTTCATCATCCTTCAACACTCAATGATTACTGGGACTTTACAATATCCTAATTGTTTCGCTGCATATTTTCTTTGATATCCAGATATGATCTCGTAATAGCCCTCCAGTGCTGGATAAACAAAAATCGGTGTTAAGATCCAACCAGATAAAGAAAAAACAGCCTATCTAGTCTAAATCTTCATTTCAAGATTTACGCCAGATAAACTGTTCTATCTGTGATGGCAATGCCACCAATAAAATATTGATTTTTGCTAACAGATGTTGGCAGATTCATTTTTCATCCATCCATCTTTCTTCCGATTTCCATCATTTACTGTACCTTACACCAATTAACAGACCTAATTTTTGCGTATCAGAGTGCCGAACCCTTTTGGTGACAGCTTTCAATGATTTTCATGTCCTTCTGCTAACAAAAGTTCATTGCTCAAAAGTACGAAAACACCTTGAAAATAACCTTTGTAGCCAAACGTTTCCTGCGGGAATCGAACCCACAACTAGTGCTTAGGAG
>PPYF01660260.1_pt1 | contig 76640 bp, 57 predicted proteins | sample 1559871 | NCBI WGS metagenome assembly PPYF01 (sample SAMN08240021, study PRJNA423297) | Human gut metagenome, whole genome shotgun sequencing project.
TCTATGCAAATTGTGATTCAAACACTCATCAGAAGGGTGCTTGCTCACAAGCCACTGACTTTAGTCAGTGGTGGTTGACTGGGTTGATGTGATGTGGGGTGAATATTGTTACTACAAATTGTTGATAACAAACGTTGACGAGTGATTCTTCTCTATTAATTAGGCAACGGTACTTGAATCCTTCCACACCTTTATTGTAATGAAAGCGCTTTCTGAGTTCGAGTAACAACTAATTTTTTTCGGTCTCCTTTTTGCGCCCCGCTAAGAAGTAGTAACCAACGAAGAGGCAGGCAAAGAAGACCATTGAAATGATCAAGGAAACCCGGGTTGCTGGCACGATGAAGAGGACAATTAAAACAAAGATAAAGAAGATAATCGTCACCCAGCTAGTGATTGGGTAACCCGGCATCGAAAAGCCGGCGATCCCCTCTGGGTGTTGTTTGCGGTAGGCGATGTGGCACCACAAGATGATTAACCAAACGAAGACGAAGTTGATCGTCGAAACCCCGGAAATGATGTTAAAGATCCCGGCGGGCATGACGTAGTTTAAGATCACGACCACAAACAGGATTAAAGACGAGAAGGTCAGGGCCTTGTTGGGCACCGCCTTATTGGACAGGTCGGCAAACTTCTCCGGAGCGTTACCACCGGTTGCTAGTGCGTACAGGGAGCGGCTGGTGGAGAAGATGGCGGAGTTGGTGGCTGACATGGCGGCGGTTAAAACCACGAAGTTTAAGATGGCGGCCGCCGACGTCACCCCAATCCCGGTGAAGACCTGAACGAAGGGGCTCGAAGTCGTGGTGATCTTGTTCCACGGGTAGACGGCCATGATGGCGATCATTGACCCGATGTAAAAGAGTCCGATCCGGATTGGCAAGGTGTTAATCGCCTTGGGGATGTCGGTGTTGGGATCGCGGGTTTCCCCAGCGGTCAGCCCCACCATTTCGATTCCCACGAAGGCAAAGACCACCATTTGAAAGGACATCAAGAAACCGTACGCCCCGGTTGGGAACAGCCCCCCGTGGTTAACCAGGTTGGCAAAGGAGGCGTAGCCGGTGTGGGTCTTAGTGTGGAAGAGAACCATAGCTAAGCCGACGACGATCAAGGCAATAATGGCGACGACTTTAATCGTCGAAAACCAGCTTTCTAACTCGCCGAATAACCCGACGTTGACCATATTGACCAGCATCAATAAGGCGACGATTACCAGCGGCCCCACCCATTGTGGCAGGTTGGGGAACCAGTATTTGAGGTAAATCCCGGTCGCCGTTAAATCGGCCATTGCCAGCGATAACCAGCAAGACCAGTACGTCCACCCGGCGATAAATTCCATCCGGTCACCCAAGTACTCCTTGACCGAATCGATAAAGGAGTGCTTGGACGGGTCGGCCAAGAGCAATTCCCCGAGCGCCCGCATCATGAAGAAACAAAAGATCCCCACGATCAGGTAGGTCAAAATAATCGCCGGCCCCGCGGCCCGAATGGCACTCCCGGAACCGAGGAATAGCCCGGTCCCGATGGCGCCCCCAATGGCGATCATCGTAATGTGGCGGCTCTTTAACGAGCGTGACAGCTTTGGTTGCGTTTCAGTTTGCTTATCCATTCTCTCTATCCTCCTGCGTGTGATTTGGGGGAAACCTGGTGATAAAAAAAGACGCCCCTGGTAATTAATACCAGGGACGTCATCACACGCGGTTCCACCCATCTTCGTAGACTGGTTGTCTACCTCTCGGTCAATATAGGAACCACCCTTTTTGTACGCGCACATGCCATTCGGTTTGACCGGCTTTGCAGCTCCCACCGGCTCTCTTTGCTAACCTCTAATTAAAATTTAATTTCTATTATAACCGTCGCTGACTAAATGTCAACCGATATACATTGTGAACTACTCGGCCATAAATGACCGAGCTTCTGGGAACAAAAAGGGAAGTGGAAAACAACCTCCTTGGCAGACCGTATGACTAAGCTAGAGCGAACGGTTGGTGCGACACGCACCGTTCTTCGCCCGTACTTAGGCACTAGGTCTGCGGTTGTTTTCCACGTTAGCAGTATAACAGTCAGTGAAATAAAAGTGACCGGAAGAAAATTTTCTCCCAGCCACTTCCTTAATTACACATTCAAAACCTTGTCCAAGAAGCTCTTGGTGTCAGGGTGTTGCGGGTGATCAAAGATCTCTTCCGGCGTCCCTTGTTCGCGGATCACACCATCATGGAAGAAGACCACGCGATCGGCTACCCGCTTGGCAAAGCCCATTTCGTGGGTCACGACGATCATCGTCATCCCCTGCTTAGCCAAGGTTTGCATAACCTCCAGCACGTCCCCCACCATTTCTGGGTCCAGCGCACTGGTTGGCTCGTCAAAGAGCATCACGTCCGGCTTCATCGCCAGGGCCCGGGCAATTGCCACCCGCTGCTTTTCTCCCCCGGACAGCGTCGTCGGATAAACGTCGGCCTTGTCCTTTAAGCCCACGACGTCCAAGTACTTGAGGGCGGCTTCGTCCGCCTCTTCTTTGGTCATCTTCTTGAGCTGGGTAGGGGCCAGCGTGATGTTTTGCTTAACGGTCATGTTCGGGAAAAGGTTAAAGTGTTGGAACACCATCCCGATGTTTTGGCGCACCAAGTCGATATTGGTATGCTTGTCGGCAATGTCGTAACCATCGACGTAAACGTGGCCGGAGTTGGTTTCTTCCAACCGGTTCAAGCACCGCAAGAAGGTACTCTTCCCCGATCCGGACGGCCCGATCACGCAGACCACTTCGTTTGGTAACACGTTGAGGCTAATGCCCTTTAAGACCTCGTTATTGCCATAGCTCTTATGGAGGTCCACTACTTGAACTTTGTATTTCTTATCCATAATTTAAGCCATCTTTCTTTGTACGTAGTTTGAAAGCCAAGTCAACAGGGTGATGATGATGATGTAGATCACCCCAATGATTAACCACATCTTGAACCCTTCCATGTTCCGGGCGATGATGACCGTCCCGGTTTGGGTCAGTTCCATGACCCCGATTGCCGAAAGGATTGACGTGTCCTTTAAGGTGATGATCAATTGATTAACCAAGGACGGCACCATGATCTTGATCCCTTGTGGCATGATCACCTTCACTAAGGCCTTGTAGTATGGTAGCCCCAGCGAACGAGCGGCTTCCCACTGCCCGCGGTCAACGGCTTGGAAACCACCCTTAACGATCGCCCCGACGTAGGCCCCTTCGTCAAGCATCAGGGTCAAAATTCCGGCGGTAAAGAGCGGAATCTTGTGGCCGATTACGGACGGCATCCCGATGTAAATGAAGAAGGCCAAGACGATCATTGGCATCCCCCGGAAGATGTAGATGATGACAGAAGAAATCGACGAGAAGATCTTCCCGTCGGAGATCCCCATCACCCCGAGGATAACCCCGAACAAGAGGGCTAAGGCTGCCCCGACGACGGTCAGGAGCAGGGTTTCACCCAACCCGCTTAAGAGGGCGTCCTTGTTGGACTTGATCAGGCCCCAAACGCTCCGGTCGCTGTCCGTTTTGGTCTTGGCAGCGTCACCCTTAGTATACTTGTTGATGATCTTTTGCATCCGACCCGTTTCCTTGAGCCAGGTGATCCCGTCGTTTAACTTGTTGAGCAGTTCTTGGTTTTGCCCCTTCTTAACTCCCATGGCCACTGGCGTCGAGTTAATTTCTTTGGTGACGATCTTAAGCTTGATCCCGTTTCGGATCCCGTATTGCAGAACCGGACCATCATCGAAGGTGGCCGCGGCGTTGCCGTTCATCACGTCGTTCCACATCGTATTGGAGGTGTTGAAGTACTTCACCTTAAAGCCGTACTTGTCCTTAACCGAGTTAGCGTAAATGGCGCTAGAGGTCCCGGACTTAACGTCGACGGTCTTACCCTTTAACTGGCTGAGCTTGGTGATCTTACTGTTTTCCGGCACCGCCATTACGACCCCGTCAGTGTAGTAGGACTTGGAGAAGTCGATCTTGGCCTTCCGTTCGTCGGTAACCGACATCCCACCCATGCTAGCATCGATTTGACCAGCTTCCAACGCCGTTAAGGTGGCGTTAAAAGACATGATCTTTAAGTTGTACTTAAATCCTTCGTGCTTGGCGATTTCGCGCAGCATTTCAATTTCAATCCCGGGGTTTTTCCCATTGTAGGTCCCGTTTTTATCTTGAATTTCGAAGGGTTCGAATGTGTCGACCGTCCCGATCGTGTAGGTCTTTTCGGCGTGTGCAGGTTCACTGCCGACCACCATCAATCCGAGTACGACTCCGGCGACTACGGCCAGACTAGTTAGCCCGCGTTTGAGCCAATGCTTCATCCTTACCACTCCCTTACAATATCATTAGATTTTAAAGTTACTATTTACCACTTTATCACTTGTAAACCTTAACGAAAAGTAAAGTTGCCCAAAACCGTCAATTAAAAGGTTGTAATCATTTCCTTAGAATAAATATTAAACTCAACTCCACTAAAAACTTAATTTTGTAAAGTCTAAATCTGGTTGACACCGGTTAGTTCCCGTGGTAAATTCACCAATAGTTACATTGTGATGGGAACCCAGTAGAAGCCGTCCCGCTGGCCAAGGGAGCTAATGGTGGTTGGAAATTAGCGCACGGGCGGTCTTCGAATTACACTCCCATCAATTTTTAATCTAATCCGCGTTAAATGAGGTGCGTTTTTACGCATAAAAATGGGTGGTACCACGGCTGAGTCGTCCCTGTGCTAAGGCATAGGGGCGCTCTTTTTTTCATTTAAAACGGAAATGCCATTACTTTGGAGGACCATTATGAACATTATCGATGAATTGAAGTGGCGCGGGGCCTTAAACCAAGCCACCGACGAAGAAGGCTTACGGGAACTGACCGAAGAAAAGAAGATTGCCCTGTACTGTGGGACCGACCCGTCCGGTGACAGTCTACACATCGGCCATTTAATTCCCTTCATGATGCTCAAGCGGTTCCAATTAGCCGGTCACAAGCCGGTGATCCTGATTGGGGGAGGGACCGGGGCCATCGGGGATCCCTCCGGGCGCAAGACGGAACGGGACCTGGAAACGAGGTCCAAACTAGAACAAAACGTCCAATCCCTGACCAAGCAAATGATCCGCTTGTTCGGGACCGAAAACTTTACGATCGTTAACAACTACGACTGGCTGTCCAAGTTCACCATGATCGACTTCTTGCGCGACTACGGGAAGCTCTTCAACTTAAACACGATGCTCAACAAGGAAGTTGTCGCCTCCCGCCTGGACGCCGGGATCTCCTTTACCGAATTTACCTACCAAATCCTACAAGCGATCGACTTCTTGCACCTCTACCGCCACAACGACGTCCAACTCCAAATCGGGGGGTCCGACCAGTGGGGGAACATTACGTCGGGGATCGACCTGATTCACAAGGTTGAAGGCAGCGACACCAAGGTCTTCGGGGTAACGATTCCGCTGATGCTCAAGGCCGACGGGACCAAGTTCGGTAAGACCGCCGGGGGAGCCGTTTGGCTTGATCCCGAAAAGACCTCGCCGTACGAATTCTACCAATTCTGGTTGAACCAAGATGACCGCGACGTTGTGAAGTACCTCAAGTACTTCACCTTCTTATCCCAAGAAGAAATCGCCGGCTTAGAAGAAAAGGTCCAGACCGAACCGTGGAAGCGTGAAGCACAACGCCGCTTAGCCCAGGAAGTGACCACCTTCGTTCACGGCCAAGCCGCTACCGATCAGGCCGAAAAGATCTCGGCCATCCTCTTCTCCGGTAACATCCAAGACCTGACGACGGCCGAAGTTGAACAGGCCTTTGCCGGCACCCCGAGTGTCGAGGTCAGTGCCGAACCGGCCAACATCGTCGACTGGCTGGTCGACACTAAGATCGAACCTTCCAAGCGCCAGGCCCGCGAAGACGTCAAGAACGGCGCCATTCGCGTTAACGGCGAGAAGGTGACTGACCTTGAGGCCACCCTCGACCCCACCGCTAAGTTTGATGGTAAGTACGTGGTCATCCGGCGCGGTAAGAAGAACTACACCCTGGCAAAAGTCCACGCCTAGGTCTTTTCAAGAACCTAAGCAGGGCTTACAATAGTCAATAATCAGACCGGGAAAACAGTAGAAGGTGCTCAAACAGAGACGGCTGACCTTGGTGAAACAGCCGGCGCCCCTTCGAATTGGAGCCGCGGTCAACATTGCAATACACCAATAAGTGACGGGAATTTCCCCGTAAGATAGGTGGCACCGCGGTCATTCGTCCTATCCTCCTCGGGGGGTGGGGCATTTTTTATTGGCGCCACCACGGAAAGGAATTTAATATGAAAAAGAAAGTTATTTTAACCGGTGACCGCCCCACCGGCAAACTCCACATCGGGCATTACGTTGGTTCCCTGCGCGAACGGGTCAAGATGCAAGAAAGCGGCGAATACGATCCCTTCATCATGATCGCCGACCAACAAGCCCTAACCGACAACGCCCGCGACCCCGAAAAGATCCGCCGCTCCCTGACCGAAGTGGCCCTCGACTACCTGGCGGTGGGCCTGGACCCGGCCAAGTCGACCCTCTTCGTGCAATCCCAGATTCCGGCCCTGGCCGAACTGAACTTGTACTACCTCAACCTGGTGACCGTTTCCCGCTTGGAACGTAACCCGACCGTTAAGGCCGAAATCCAACAAAAGAACTTTAACCGCTCGATCCCGGCCGGTTTCTTCACCTACCCGGTCAGCCAAACCGCCGACATCACCGCCTTTAAGGCCAACCTGGTGCCGGTTGGTGACGACCAAGAACCGATGCTGGAACAGGCCCGCGAAATCGTCCGGACCTTTAACTCCATCTACGGCGAAGTGCTGGTCGAACCAGAAGGGGTCTTCCCGCCAAAGGGGCAGGGCCGGATCCCTGGTTTGGACGGTAACGCCAAGATGAGCAAGTCACTGGGCAACGCCATCTACTTATCCGATGACGAAGACACCCTAAAGAAAAAGGTCATGTCGATGTACACTGACCCGAACCACATTCACGTCGAAGACCCGGGCCAAGTCGAAGGCAACGTCGTTTTCACCTACCTAGACATCTTCGACAAGGACACCGCTAAGGTCCAAGAGCTAAAGGACCACTACCGCCACGGTGGCCTGGGGGACGTCAAGATTAAGCGTTACCTGATGGAAGTCCTTAACGCCGAGTTAGCCCCGATCCGACAACGGCGCGCCGAATTCGCCAAGGACCTCCCCACCGTCATGGACATATTAAAGGCCGGCAGCGACCGGGCCAACCAAGTCGCCGCCCAGACCCTGGATGAAGTCAAGGATGCGATGGGGTTAAACTACTTCAAGTAGGATTTATTGCCCGGGAAATATGGGTAAATCAAAATAAAGCCCCGGCACTGCTGTAAGGCGGTGCTGGAGCTTTTTAATACGAAAAAAACCACCCGCAAACTGCGAATGGCATTGAAAAGTGACCCGTACGGGATTCGAACCCATGATACCACCGTGAAAGGGTGGTGTCTTAACCACTTGACCAACGGGTCATTTAAGGACGGATATGATCTTATCAACTATTCGCCCAAAAGGCAAGTAAAATGGTCGAATTAATCTAAAAAATAACCGCCTTAGCCCGGCAAAGCTAGCGGTTATTTAAAAGCCAAAGCGGGGACGTTTCCTGATGGTTACGTTCCCGCTTTTTTGTAAACAACCAGCAGGCCTGCGGTTGTTTGCCACTCTCTTTTTACTTGTTGTTAAACGGCACGGCGTTTTCCTTGGTGATCTTGGTGATGCCGTGGAAGTACGGTACCAAGACTTCTGGAATCGTCACGGAGCCGTCTTCGTTTTGGTAGTTTTCTAAGATGGCCGCCAACGTCCGCCCAACGGCTAAACCAGAACCGTTCAGGGTGTGCACGTATTGGAGCTTACCGTTTTCGTCCCGGTATTGCATGTGCAGGCGCCGGGCTTGGAAGTCCAAGCAGTTGGAGCAAGAGGAAACTTCCCGGTACTTGTTTTGGGCCGGCATCCACAGTTCCAGGTCGTGGGTTTCGGAGGCCGTGAAGCTCATGTCCGAAGTCGTCAGGGTGATGACGTGGTACGGCAGGCCGAGCTTTTGGAGGATGTTTTCGGCGTTGGCCGTCATCTTGTCGAGTTCTTCCCAGGATTGATCTTGCTTGGTGTACTTAACCATTTCGACCTTGTTGAATTGGTGCATCCGGATCAACCCGCGGGTATCGCAACCAGCTGACCCAGCTTCGGAACGGAAGCTAGGCGTCAAGGCCGTCACGTAAACTGGCAGCTTTTCTGCAGGGATCACTTCGCCGGCAAAGTAGTTGGTCAACGGAACTTCGGCGGTCGGGATCAGGGTCATATCTTTGCCGTTCACTTGGTAAACGTCCTGCTTGAACTTCGGGAATTGACCGGTCCCGTACATCGCGTGAGCGTTGACGATGTACGGCGGCAAGACTTCGGTGTAGCCTTCCTTCATGTGTTCATCGAGCATGAAGTTGTACAGCGCCCGTTCTAATTGAGCCCCGAGGCCGACGTAGTAGACGAAGCGGGAGCCGGAAACCTTACCGGCCCGTTCAAAGTCCAAAATCCCGAGGTTTTCGCCGATTTCCCAGTGGTGCTTTGGTTCAAAGTCGAATTGACGGGCTTGACCTACCTTACGCAGTTCTTCGGCCCCATCTTCGGTCAGGCTAACCGGCACCCCTTCGTGAGGGACGTTCGGCAGGTGGGCTAACTTGTCAAAGAGGTCCTTGTCGTTTGCTTCCACCTGTTCGTCTAAGGCCTTGATGTCTTCGCCGACTTGGCGCATCTCGGCAATTGCTTCGTCAGCGGATTGCTTGGCCCGCTTAGCTTCCCCGATCTTCTTGGAGGCTTCGTTACGCTTGGCCTTCAGGGCTTCGGTTTGTTGCAGGAGTTCGCGCCGCTTGGCGTCCAGTTCCAGCACAGCGTCGATTTCTTCTGGTTGAACGCCCCGGGTGGCCAGCTTTTCTTTGAACCAGTCCGGTTGTTGGCGAATTTGCTTGATGTCTAACATTGAAATTCCTCCTTATGAATGCAAAAAGAGCCACCCGTTCCACAGTTGGGACGAAATGGCTCTTGTTCCGCGGTACCACCCAAGTTTGCTGAAATCAGCACGCTCTATGATGAATAACGGCCACCAGACCGTGCGGCATTACCCGCCCACATTGATGGTGCCGGAGTTTCGGAAGCTGGCTTCCACCACCCGCCAGCTCTCTTGGTTCCTACTTAAAGCACCCCGTGTTTTGAAATTACAGCCATTTTAATATAGTCGCTCGTCCTTGGCAACTATTTCCCGGGAAATTAGTCCGTTGCCAGGTGATATTTAACCTTGCTGCGCCCATTCTCCGCGATCACCTGTAACTGATCGGGGATCTGCTCCTCCAGCTCGGTCACGTGGCTGATGATCCCAATCATTCGGTTGCCGTCCAGGCTTTGCAAGGTATCCAGGGCTTCACCCAGGGCGTCTTGATCTAGGGAGCCGAACCCTTCGTCAACGAAGAGGGCTTCGATTTCAACGCCCCCATGGTGGCGCTGAACGACTTCCCCGAGGGCCAACGCCAGCGCCAGGGCGGTCAAGAAGCTCTCACCCCCCGACAGGCTTTGCACCTTGCGCGCTTTGCCGGCGTAGTCATCGTCGGCGTAAATTTCCAACCCGTTTTTGTTCTGCCGCCCCTTAAAGTCGGCTTCCCCATCCAGGTGCATTTGGTAGCGACCGTGGGTTAACTTAGCTAGCCACTGGTTAGCGACCGCCAAGACCTCGGTAAAGTAGTGGCGTTGGACATACCGCTGCAAGCCTAACTGGGTCCCGCCCTGCCCCTTGAGTAGGGCGCACAGGCTGGAAAGTTCCCGCAGTTGGCGCTCGGTGTCGCCCTGCTTAGCCGCCTTTTTTTCGACTTGTTGTTTAATTTCCTTGATCCGCGTCAGGGCGTTGCCTTGTTCAATCACCGCCCCTTTGAGCTGGTCCAACTTCACCTGGGCTTTCTTCAACTGCCCCGCCGTCTTTTCCACGTCCGGCTTGGGCCGGCCGGCGATTTGTTCCACCAACCGTTGGCGCTGGTCTGCCAGGCTCGCCAGCCGTTGACGGTAGTCGTTGACCTCCCTTTGGCGGGCCGCCAGTTCCGGAACGCGGGCCAGGGCCCGTTCAAAGACCTCCCACGCTGCTTGGCGTTCTGCTAGGGCCGCCGTTAGTTCCCGCTTGCGTTGGTCCACTTCGGCTGCGGTTGCTTTGGCGCTGTCCGCTAGCTGCTGGCTCGTGGTGGTCAGTTGGGTTAATTGGGTTTGGGCCCGACTAAGGGCGTCCTGGTTTTGCGTTTGCTGGCTGGCAAAGTCCGCTAACGCCTGTTCCTCTTCCTTTAGCCACCGCTCGGCACTCGCCAGGTCCGGCAGTTCGGCGGGCAACTGGCCCTGCTTGTTAACTAACTCGGTTTGGGTTTGGTTGACGTTCAGGCGCCCTTCATTGACCGCTGCTTGCAGTTCCTGGTACTTTGCTTGCCCCGCCTGGATCTGCTTGGTCAGGCTTACCTGGCGTTGCTGGTTTTCCGTTTCCTTAGCTTGGGCGTTTTGCAATTCCTGGCGGTCGTGGTCCAGCGCCGCGACGGCTTCGGCCACGGCCACCGTGGCTGCCTCCAGGTCACCCGCTGGGCTTGCCACGGCTTGGCAAAGCGTTGCCAATTCGTCTTGGAAAGTTGCCCGTCCCTTTTCTAGCTGGCTGTCTTGGTTCGCTTGCCGCGTGGTTAAAGTCGCCAGGGTCGTTTCCGCCTTGGTCACTTTCGCCTGGGCCGCATCTAGCGTTACCTCGGTTACTTCCTGGCCCGTTTGCACCGCCGTGGCGACGTGGGGGTGGGTGGTACTCCCGCAAATCGGGCAGGCCTCCCCTTCCTCCAGCTCGCTAGCTAGGGTTGCAATCATGGCGGCGAGGCGGGCCTTCTTCTTTTCTTTAAGGTCCGCTTGAGCGGCTTGGGCGGTTTTTTTAGCCTCGGCAAGCTGAGCGTTTAGGTCACGCAGGGCTTGCTCCTGGTTGGCCAGCTCCTTGGCTTGCTCCCCGAGGGCGGTCACTGCCTGTTGCCAGCGGACTACTTGTTGGACCCTGGTGGCAATCGTAACCGCCGCTTGGGTCAGGTCGGGAGCGGCTTGGAGTTCCTGATCCACCCGGTCTAACTCGGCCTGTAACTTAGTCAGGGCGCTCGTTTGGTCACTAACCGTCCGTTCTTGTTCAACTTGGGCCCGGCGCTCTTTTTCCAGCCGCTTACTTAGGGCGGCCACCTCTTCAAAGAGGGGGAGCTTCTCTCGAATGTTGGCCACTTGGCGTTGGCGTTCTTGGACGGCCGGTTCTTGTTCCTTTAACCGTTCGGCCACTTGGGTCAATTCTTGCACCCGCACCTTAACCGCGGCTTGTTTTCGTTCACACACCGCTTGCTGCTTGGTGAGGTCCGCCAGTTTGGTCGTCCCGGCTTGCCACTCGTGGTATGCCGTTTGGTGTTGTTGGGCCCACGCCGTTTCTTCGTTTTCGTCGGCCAAGCGTTTAATTTGCGGCGCCCGTTCTTTAAGCTCCAATTGTTGCGTTTCACAGGAAACTAACGCAGCGTGGTCCTCGGCCAAGCGCCGTTCCGCGGTCAACTGGGCTTGCAACTGGTCGGCCGCTTTTTGTGCCGTGGTTACTTGTTCGGTAACCGCCCTTAGCTCCGCCTTTTTTTCGGTCAGCAGGTCCCCGACCGCCACTTGCCACTGGTCGAGCTCTAGCTGGTCGCTAACCCCATCAACTTGGCCCATCAGGACCTTGAGCTGACTGGTGATGTCTTGGGTTTGATCACGCATACTTTTGGCGCGCTCATCCAGCTTCGTGACCCAGTTGGTGTAGAGCTGGGTTTGAAAGAGGGTGGTGAGGATCTCTTCTTTGGTCTTGGAATCCGCCATTAAAAAGCGTTGCACCTCGCCCTGGGGCAGGATGATCAGCTGGCGGAACTGACTGGCGTTGACCCCTAAAAGGTCCTGAACGAACTGATTGACCTCGGTGATCTTCGTCAACTCACGGGGGTTTTCAGCGCCAACTGGGTACACTAGCGAAACCTTTGGGTCGTATTGCTTTTCCCCCTTGCCCCGGGTCATCGTCAGGACTTGCCGTGGCCGCCGGTAGACTTGGTAGGTGACCCCCTTATGTTCAAATAGGAAGGTTACCTCGGTCACCTGCTTGGGGGTCGCAAAGTCGGAGCGAAACATTTCGGCCGACCGGCGCTCGTTGGAGGCGTTGCCGTACAGGGCCACGCACATGGCGTCAAAGATGGTCGTCTTCCCGCTCCCGGTGTCGCCGGCAATCAGGTATAACGGGCTAGCGTCAAACCTGGTGAAGTCAATCGTGGTGTCTTCGTACGGCCCAAAGTAGTGCATCGTTAACTTGAGTGGTTTCATCCTTCCTCCTCCTTTTGGGCTGCTAGCAGGGCGTCTTTGGCCCACTGGCGCTGGTTATCGCTTAACTCTTCGCCGGTCACCTGGTGGTAAAAGTCACTCAACAGGGCCAGCGGATCCTTGTTTTCCAAGTCCTGCGCGGGCGCCGCTAGATCACTCTGGTCAGCGGCCTTGTTCACCCGGCTAAGGGCAATGATTTTAGGGTAGTAGTGGCGCAGCTTGTTCATCAAATCTGGGATCGGCGCCGTATCGGTCAACTCAATTACAAAAAAGTCGTCCTCCTGGTAGTGGCTGGCGTACTCCACCGTTGCCAGTTCGTCAAAGGAGCCGGTTAGCTTCACTAGGTCGTGGAGCGGCTCTAAGGGGACCCACTGAAGGTTAAAGGGCTGGGTGTCAACGATCCAGACGCCCTTATCGAGGTTGACCTCGCTCGCCGAAAACTTGAGCGGTGATCCGGCGTACTTAACCCGCGGTGCTTGAAGGGCGTTTTTATTGTGCAAGTGGCCCAACGCCACGTAATCAAAGGGTGCCATCAGGTCAACCGGTACCGCATCGAGGCCCCCCACCTCGGTTTGGGTTTCCGAATCGGTGTGGCTGGATCCAGCCGCAAAGAAGTGGGCCACCAAAACGTGGGCGCGGTCCGGGTCAAATTCTTCTTCCATCTTAGTCACGATCCGGGCCATTGCCGTTTTCAAATCCCTGATCTCCGGGTCACCAAAGTAATTACGTACCTCCTGGAGGCCAAAAAAGGGCAGCAAGAAGAACTGGGTGTCGCCCAGGGTGACCGGCTCTTCGATGGCCTGGGCGACCGTGGTGTGCATAAAGAAGTTGGTCGCCTTAAACCAGTCCCCCCCGGTGGCTAAACGGACCGCCGAATCGTGGTTGCCCGAGACCGCCAAGAGTGGCCAACCTTCCTTAAGATTCATTTGAATTAAGTCTTTGTTTAACTCTTCGACCGCCTCTTCGCTTGGAACTGAGCGGTCGTAAAGGTCCCCGGCGACCACCACAGCATCAACTTTATAATCCTTTGCTAATTGATTAATTTTTAAGAAGGCGTCGTGCTGTTCGGCCAGTAAATCGAACCCATTCAACTTTTTACCAACGTGCCAATCGGCAGTGTGTAGAAACCTCATTCGTTCCCCCTCCTCTGAACATGTGTTTGTTTAATTATTTTAAACTTCCTTCCGGGGCTGGTCAACGCTTGGTAGCCTGGTCTTAGTTTACAATCTTTACTCATCACGCTAAAATTGAGTCAAGTTTATATTTTAACCACAATTTAAGTATTTTTTATTCTAAAGAATTTAAGTATTTTTTATTCTAAAGATAGAGTAAAATTAAGCCTTGGTTAACCCAGAACAATACCCAGAAAGGAGCACCGCTAACCATGCTGAAGGATCATCCTGCGGTGACGTTTTGTTTGCGAACGCTTTTTTATTTTGCTGTCTTGATGGTGCTGATCTACATGTACGGCTACTTTGGGGCCGGACAAGCTCCGTTTATCTACAATGAGTTCTAAAAGGAGTAATTACATTGGTACAAAACATTATTCAAGAAATTGACCGGATCGCCCAAGCGCAACCGGACTTCCCCGCCTTCGATGAGCTGGGGACTATCCACTCCTACGGCGATCTTTACCACTACTCTAATGCGCTAGCGGCGTGGTTAGACCAACAAAACTTACCCGCTAACAGCCCAATTTTGATTTACGGTGACCACCAGTTTGAAATGATGGCTTCCTTCATCGGTTGCTTAAAGGCCGGTCACGCCTACATCCCGGTGGAAACCGATTCGGCCCTGCCGCGGGTCAAGTCCATCTTAACGACCGCCGCACCGCAAATGGTGCTGGCCGTCGATGACTTCCCGGCTGACGAACTTGACTTTGCTGGCACCGTGGTCAACCACGACCAGTTAGTCGACCTGCTCCACCAAGAAGTCGACTACCAACTGGATCACTTCGTTGACGGCGACGACCTGTTTTACATCCTCTTCACGTCCGGGACGACCGGGTCACCCAAGGGGGTTGAAATCACCCACACCAACATCTGCTCCTTTGCCAGTTGGATGGTGTCTGACGCCTTCAACCTCCCCCACAACCAAACCTTCCTCGGCCAGCCGCCGTTTTCCTTTGACCTATCGAACATGTACTGGCTACCAGCGCTGTTGACCGGGTCAACGATCAAGGCCCTGCCACGGACGGTGGTCCAAAACTTTGGCCAACTCTTTACGGTCGTGCCAAAGTTAGGCGTTTCGGTTTACGTTTCGACCCCGTCCTTTGTCGACATGCTCTTGTTGTCCCCGGACTTCAACCAAGAGAAGATGCCGGAACTCAAGTACTTCCTCTTCTGCGGGGAAGAACTGACCGTTTCGACGGCCAAGCGCTTGTTTACAAACTTCCCGGACGCCCATATCTTTAACACTTACGGGCCAACCGAAGCGGCCGTCGCCATTACCAGCGTGGAAATCACCAAGGAAATGGTTGCTACGGCCAAGCGCCTGCCGATCGGCTACGACAAGCCCAACGTCACCACTTCCATCTGGGACGATGGCAAGGAAGTGACCGAGCCAAACGTTCACGGTGAAATCATCATCGCCGGCGAGTCGGTAGCCCCCGGCTACATGAACAACCCGGAAAAAACAGCAGCTAACTTCTTCAAGCTCAACGGGGTCCAAGCTTACCGGACTGGGGACGCCGGCTACATCGATGAAGACGGGATGCGCCACATCATCGGGCGGATGGACTTCCAAATCAAGCTCCACGGTTTCCGGATCGAACTAGACGAGGTTCGCTCCAGCCTTGAGCTTAGCCAGTACGTTAAGCAAGCCGTCGCCGTACCAAAGTACGCTAAGGACGGCAAGGTTTCCCACCTGATCGCCTACATCATCGCCAAGGATAACGACTTTGCAGACGACAAGGCGCTGACCAAGGCGATCCGGGCCGACTTAAAGGATCAGATCATGGACTACATGATGCCGACCCAGTTCGTCTACGTGGATTCCTTCCCGACCTCGGCCAACGGTAAGATTGCGGTTAAGCAAATGATCGCGGAGGCTAACGAGTAATGTTAACCTGGATTCAAACCCTTCCTAATTACACCGCGTATGGAATGCCGCTTTACTTCATCTACCTGATCGTGGCGATCCTGCCCCTGTCGATCGGACTTTACTTCGGCAAGCGTTTCTCCTGGTACGAAGCCCTGATCTCCTTTATCTTCATCTTCTTGATGTTTGACGGGACCAGTTATAAGCAGGGCCTTTCCCTAATTGGTTACCTGATTTACCAGACCATCTTGGTGATCTGGTACTTCCACTACCGCCAGCAAAAAAACAACAGCCTGGTCTTTTACGTGACCGTCGCCCTGTCGTTATTGCCGATCGTGATCGTCAAGTTCACCCCGGCCTTCGTTGGTTATAACTCCCCGCTCGGTTTCCTAGGGATTTCTTACCTAACCTTCCGGGCGGCCGGTACGATCATTGAAACCCGTGACGGGGTGGTTAAGGAGCTCAAATGGTGGGAATTCATCCGCTTCATGCTCTTCATGCCAACCCTGACCTCGGGGCCCATCGACCGCTACCGGCGCTTTGCCAAGGATTACAAGAAGGTGCCGAGCCGCGAAAAGTACCTCGAAATGCTGGGCAAGGCCGTTAAGTACCTGTTCATCGGGTTCTTATACAAGTTCGTCATCGACTACTTCTTTGCCGAACAGTGGCAGCCTTTCTTTGAACGGATGGCGATGCAACACGCTCCCCACCTCTCCTGGTGGACGGTTGGGGTCGCCTACATGTACACCGGGAACCTCTTCTTTGACTTCGCCGGTTACTCGCTGTTTGCCGTCGGGATCTCCTATTTGATGGGGGTCGAAACGCCGATGAACTTTAACCAGCCGTTCAAATCGCCCAACATCAAGGAATTCTGGAACCGTTGGCACATGACCTTGTCGTTTTGGTTCCGTGATTACATTTTCATGCGCTTCGTTTTCTTGGCCACCAAGAAACGCTGGTTTAAAAACCGTAACGTCCTCTCGTCGACGGCCTACATGCTCAACATGATGATCATGGGGTTCTGGCACGGGGTCACCTGGTATTACATCCTCTACGGGTTCTTGCACGGGTTGGCCCTGGTCGTCAACGACTGGTGGCTGCGGTACAAGCACAAGCACTTCAAGATCAAGACCAACGCCTTTACTAAGGGCGTCGCGATCTTTATCACCTTTAACTTTGTTGTTTTCACACTGTTGATCTTCTGTGGTTTCTTAGACAAACTCTGGTTCCACCCGTTCGGGATGTAGCCGCGACTTAACATTTGGAGGTATTTACCATGATTGAAAAGATTCAAGAACTCTTAGCCCAAGCAACTGGCCGTGACGCCGCTGACTTCGCCGATGCCGACGAAAACCTCTTTGACTCCGGTTTGATCGACTCCATGGCCACCGTTCAATTCCTCTTCTCCTTGCAAGACGAATACGACATCACCGTTCCGGTGTCCGAATTTGACCGTGACGAATGGAACACGGTCAACAAGATCGCCGACCGGGTCAAGGAATTACAAGCATAAGGGTAGCTGACCGATGAGCAACCGTAAAAAGCTGTGGTCAATCTTTGGCCCGCTGATCGTGGCCATCCTAATGGTGATGGTGGTCTTTTTGCTCCCCTGGAAGTTTAATAACACCCCAGCAATCGAACAAAAGGCCGCCGATTCCTTATCCGCCACGGTCTTTAAAAACCGTAACCTCAAGGTGGCGGCCCTAAGTGACAAGAAGGCTAATTACGTGCCCTTCTTTGGTTCCAGTGAACTCGCCCGGATGGACCTCTTCCACCCGTCGGTAATGGCCGCTCGTTATCACGACTACAAGCCGTTTTTGTTTGGTTCCCGGGGAACGCAATCATTGCCCCAACTCTTTAACATGGCAATGATGAACAAGCAGCTCAAGAACCGCAAGGCCGTCTACATCATTTCCCCGCAGTGGTTCGTGAAGCAAGGGGTCTCCCCCCAGGCCTTTAAGTATTACAACGGTAACTACGCCGATTACATGTGGCTTGAACAGGCGAACCCTAAGTCCCCTTACGATCGCTACACGGCCAGCCGCTTAGTGATCCTCTTAAACGACCAGGGCTTCGTCTCCAGCCTGGCTTACAAGATCGCCTCCGGAGAAGCCTTGTCCGCCGCCGACCGGGCTAACCTCAAGGTCCGCTTGACCTTCTTGTCTCACGAAGACCAGCTCTTCTCGGGCTTCTTCTTGAACAACAACTACGGCAATAAGATTGCCCCGCAAATCACTGAGCTGCCACGCCAGTACAACTACCAAAAGTTGATGACGATGGCCAAGCAGATGCACGCCGAACAATCGACCAACAACCAGTTTGGGATCCTAAACCCCTTTTACTCCAAGCGCCTAAAGAAGAGCGTCAAGAACTTAAAGGGGGCCCAAAAGAACTTCACCTACCTGCAATCACCGGAATATAACGACCTAGAAGTGGTCTTAAAGCAGTTCCAAAAGAACAACACCGACGTGATTTTCATGATTACCCCGGTTAACGCTAAGTGGGAAAAGTACACCGGTATGTCAATGAAGATGTACGAACAAACGGTCAAAAAGATTAAGTTCCAGCTGCAATCGCAAGGCTTTAACAACATCCTGGATTACTCCAAGGACGGGGCCAAGAAGGGCTTCATGCAGGATACGATCCACCTCGGCTGGGCCGGCTGGGTCAAGTTTGACCACCAGGTTTCGGCCTTCATCGAAAATAAGCAACCGGCGCCCAACTACAAGTTAAACGACGCCTTCTTATCAACTAAGTGGGCCAACTTGAAGCCAAGCACCACCAACCTCGACAACTTTGAACAAGCGTATTTAAAGTAAAGTGAGTGATGACCAACCTCCTCGACAGGCTATGGGCTAAGCTAGCCTAGCCACTTACTTCTATCGTCGAGCATCATAAAACGGGACCCACCGCAACATGCGGTTGGGTCCCGTTTTTTACTTAAAGCCCGCAAAGGCCTCTTCGATGGTTTGGTATTCGCTGGGCGTCAGTTCCAGTTGAAGCGCCGCGGCGTTTTGGATCACCTGGTCTGGTTGCTTGGCGCCGGGAATAACGGCGGTGATGAGTGGGTTTTGCATGTACCAGGCCAAGACGACCTGACTGACCGTGGCCCCGTGGCTAGCGGCAATTGTCCGGACCACCGCCAGGGCGCCGCGGATTTTCCCAAAGCGGGGCTCCCTAAAATCGGCCATCGTGCTGCGGATGTCATCGGCCGGGAAGCTGGTCGCCTGGTCGTATTTGCCGGTCAACAGGCCCGAAGCCAGCGGGAAGTAAGGGACAAAGGAGATCCCCTGCTCCTTTAAGTAGGGCATTAGGTCGCGGGCGTTTTGCTGGTGGAGGAGGGAAAACTCGTCTTCCACCACGTCGACGTAACCATCGGCGTTGGCCTCTTTGACCTGCGCCAAGGAGAAGTTCGACAGGCCAATCGCCCGAATCTTCCCCGCTTCTTTGAGCCGCTGCAAAGCACCGACCGCCTCGGCCTTGGGGGTGTCTTGGTCGGGATAGTGGATATAAAAGATGTCTAAGTAGTCGGTGCCCAGGCGCTGGAGGCTTTTTTCGACCTGCTGGGTCAAAAAGTCCGGGTGGTTGTTGATGACCCGGTCGCCGGTTGAATAATCGTGGGCACCCTTACTAGCGAGGGCAAAGGAGTAACGGTCGTAGTCTTGAATCGCCTCGCCAATTAGGGTTTCGGAGTGGCCCAGCCCGTAGACGTAAGCCGTGTCGATCAAGTGGATCCCGTGATCCAGGGCGGCCCGGACCACGCTAAGGCCTTGCTTATCATTCAACTGGGGAAAGAGGTTGTACCCGCCCACGGCGTTAGCCCCTAAACCGAGGGGCGTTGCGACCACCCCGGAGTGCCCAAACTCAACTTCTACTTGCATCTGTGACGCCACCTTTCCAATCTCGCGTTAATTCAAAGTTCATTATACTCTCTGAAAACGCTTGCGCCAATTCGGAAAGGGCGTTGGCTAGTCAACCACCTCAGAGGTAGCGGCTTGGCGAACCCGCCAGGCGTGAACACCTAGACCGAGCACTAAGCCGACCAGTGCGGGTACGACCCAGGAGAGCCCCAGGCCGGACAACGGCAACAGGTCGCGCCAGGTGGCGACCAGTTTCCCAAAGGCGGAGGCTGAAACCACGCTCGGGAAGGCGACCACCATGTCCCCCAGGGCTGGCACGATCGTCATTACCACCACGAAGGCGTAGACGACCCCATCGCGGTTAAAGAAGGGCGAAAAGACCGATAAAAGGATCAAGACCATTGCCAGCGGGTACAAGAACATCAGCATCGGCGTTGACCAGGCGATGATTTGTTGGAGGCCGAAGTTAGCGATCACAAAGGAGGCCAAGGTCGTCAGGGTCAGCCAGGCGTGGTAGGAAAGCTGCGGGAAGTGCTTGTGGAAGTCCTGGGCAAAGGCGGCCACTAAGCCAACCGCCGTCGTCAAACAGGTGACGGTGATTAAGACGGCTAAGACCGCTTGGCCAAAGGCGCCCCCGTAGTAGTTGACCAGTTGGGTGAAGGCGACCCCACCGTCAGCGGATAGCTTGAAGCGGCCCAAAGACATCGCCCCGACCACGATTAAGAGCAAGTAGATTAAGGCAACGCCGGCCATCGCCAAGAACCCGGATTTGGCAACCACCTTGGAAACGGCGCCGGCACGCTTTTGCCCCATTTGGCGCACGGCGGTTACCACCGTCACCCCAAAGGCCAAGCCGGCCAAGGCGTCCATCGTGTTGTACCCCTGCAAGAAGCCGTTGACGACCGAGCCACGGACGTAAGCGGCGGTTGCCGTCGTCGTCATTGGGTTACCCAGCGGCCGCAAGAAGGCCACCAAAAACATCAAGAACAAGAGGACCAAAAACATTGGGTTTAAGACCTTACCGACGTTGGCCAGGATGCTATTTTCCCGGTAGGAGAAGGCAAAGGCGAGGCCAAAGAAGACCGCCGAAAAGACTAAGAGGGCGACTTGTTGGTACTGGGCCGGGACAAAGGGGGCCACCCCAACGGTGAAGGAAACGGTCGCCGTCCGCGGGGTCCCAAACAAGGGGCCGATCGTCGCGTGGATCAAGACCATGAAGACGAGGGCGAAAACGACCCCCAGTGGTCGACCGATGTCAAAGACCCCCTCGGCCCGGGTGATGGCGATCGCCATGACCGACAAGAGCGGCAACAAGACCCCGGTAACTAAGAACCCGGCGGCCGCCCCGACCCAGTGGCTACCGGCCAACTGGCCCAGGTGCAGCGGGAAGATCAGGTTCCCGGCCCCAAAGAAGAGGCCAAATAATAGTGAAGCAACCACAAAGTACTGGCGCTTGGTGAGCTTTGGTGACGTTAGATCTGGCATGAAAAATCCCTCCATAAACTAATCCAAACGCAAGTCAGTAACGAAAAAGCGCCCCCTAACCGGAAACTCCGGTTAAGGGACGCTTTGCGTGGTACCACCCTGGTCTTTGCCGGCCCATCGCTAGGCCAACCTTACTGCGTACGGCCCAGTAGGCGATACGCGCACACGATAATGGGTGTGTACCACTGAACCTTGGTTGGCTCAGGCTCGAAAGTGATTTTCACACGGCAACCTTCCGGCCCCCTTCCACCAACCGGGGCTCGCTTGCGGTGTCGCCGTGCTACTCTTCTTTCTCATTGCGTTCGGACGATTCAATTTATGTGGATAATTCTAACGGCACCCTCATTATTCGTCAATCCCTTTCTCATAATTTTCCAAAAAGTTTTCGTCCAGCGGGTGTGCTAAAATAGGAAAGCACCAAACTGTCCGTTACAAATTAAGAGGTATTAACATGCAAAAACCAACACACCGTAACTTCAAGCGGCGGCCCAAGCGCTACGCCCACCCGGTCGACGCTAAGGTCGGCGACCGCTTCCCCCTGTCAATTAAAAAACTCGGGGTCGAGGGGCAAGGAATCGGCTACTTCAAACACAAAGTCTGCTTTGTCCCCGGCGCCCTGCCGGGAGAAGTGGTCGTCGCTGAGGTGACCGTCGTCCACGACAACTACTTAGAGGCTAGGCTCCACCAACTCCGCCAACCCAGCCCGGACCGGGTCACCCCTAAGGACGCCTACGCTGGGCTGGCCGGGGGCTTTGAACTCGAAACCCTGGCCTACGACAAGCAACTGGCCTTTAAAAAGCAGGTGGTCTTAGAGGCACTGGCCAAGTTCAAGCCACTGGGTTACCGCCACTACTGGGTTAAAGATACCCTGGCCGCCCCGCACCCCTACGGCTACCGTAACAAGGCCCAGTTCCAGGTCCACATGCAAGATGGGCACGTGGTGGCGGGACTCTACCAAGCCAACAGCCACACCGTCGTCGACATGCAAACCTGCGCCGTTCAAATGCCGGGGACGATGAAGGTTATCAACACCCTGGTCAAACTAATTGAGGAATTGGCGATCCCGGTTTATAACGAAGCCAACCAGTCCGGGATCATCAAGACCCTGGCGGTCCGCGAATCTCTGGCGACCGGACAAATTCAGGTGGCCATCATTACCAACACGGCCAAGTTGATCAAAAAACACGCCCTCTTGGTGGCGATTGAAGACCAACTCCCCGAAGTCACCTCGGTGGTCCAAAACGTCAACCCCGGCGACACCCCCCTGGTTTGGGGCGACGAGACCACCCTCTTGTACGGGCAAGACTACATCACCGAGAGCCTGATGGGGCTGGACTTCCGCCTGTCGGCACGGTCATTTTTGCAGCTCAACCCGGAACAAACCGAGGTTCTATACGAAGAAGCGGCTAAGGCCCTGGACCTGTCCAAGGACGACACCCTGATCGACGCCTACGTCGGGATCGGGACGATCGGCCTGTCCTTAGCCAACCGGGTCAAGCAAGTGATCGGGATGGAGACGATCGCCGACGCCGTCCAAGACGCCAACAATAACGCTACCTTAAACGGGGTCACCAACGCCCGCTACGAAGTCGGCCCGGCCGAAGAGCTCCTGCCGAAATGGCGCAGTCAGGGCCAACACTTTGACGCCCTGGTGGTTGACCCGCCGCGGACCGGGCTGGACAACGCCTTGATCGATACGATCCTCCAGGAAAAGCCGGCCAAGTTTGCCTACGTCTCCTGCAATATGGCCAACTTGGCCCGTAACCTAGCCCGCCTGGTCCCGACCTACCGGGTTGCTTACATCCAGCCGGTCGACATGCTACCGCAAACGCCCCGGTGCGAAGCGGTGGTTAAGTTGGTCTTGAATGAAAACTAGAAGTGCGGACCAACTATCAGCAGGCCGTGGGCTAAGGCCTAGACACAGGTTAGCGCGCCAGCGGTGTTCTGTGGCTGGACTTAGCCACTAGGTCTGCGGTTGGGGAGCACGTTATTAGAAGTGCGATTCAACCTCCTCGACGGGCCGTGGGCTAAGCAAGGTAGCACATCCCACACCGTGCTGAGCCACTAGTAAATAAGTCAGTAGATGGACCCCCGTCCTAAAGCCAAAATCCGGGTACCCACAACATTGCGTGGTACCCGGATTTTGTTGATTTAAAGGTTGGTAACCGCTCGCCGTTACTCAAAAAAGGCCGGGATCAAGCGCTTGTAAGCTTCAATCGTTGCCTCAAAAGAAGACAGGGTGGTGTACTCGTTAACTTGGTGGGAAATATTCCAGTCGTCGGCCCCCAGTAAAATCACCGGCAGGTCGTGGTGGTGCTTGACGAAAACCGAAGCGTCGGTCGCCCCGTGGATGACCCCGAGTTCTGGGGTCGCGTGCCCCGGGTACTTTGCAAAGGCCTCCTGGCTAGCTTGTAGGGCCCGCTTGACAAAGTCACCGTTGGGATAGGAGGCCACCGGGCGCCAGGAGTGGAGCACTTCCAGGGTTAAATGGGTAGCACCCTCCTGGTTAAGACGGTCCACGGCGGCCTGCAAACGGGCGGTGACGTGGTCGTTATCAAAGCGCATCGTGGGGCGGATGTTCCCCCGCAGTTCCGCGTAGTCCGGGATCGTGTTGACCTGCTCGCCCCCTTGAATAATCGTCACCGAGTGCTTGAGCGGCCCCAGGCAGGGGTCATCCGGAACGTCAAAGAAGAGGTCGCGTTCGGCCAGGGCAAAGTCGACCAGGGGCTCCAGGGCATTTTGGCCGCGTTCCGGTTCCGAAGAGTGCACCGCCTGGCCAGTTGAAACGATCCGGTAGTTGTAGCTTCCCGAGTGGGCGTAGATGACGTTCCCGCTAGTGGGCTCCCCGACCACCAGGGCGTTCAGGTCCTTAGCCACCCCCGCTTCTTCCAGGCGGTTAGCACCTGGGGTCCCGTACTCCTCACCGGCCGTAGCGATGAAGCGGACGTGACCGGTCAGGGTTCCTGATTCAACCAATTCAATCAGGGCAATCACCTGGGCGGCCAGGCCCGACTTCATGTCGGCGGCCCCCCGCCCGTACAGGCGGTCCCCTTCAATCGTGGCGCTCAGGGGGGCGTGGCACCACTTCCCCTCATCACCCAGGGCGACCGTGTCCATGTGGCCGGTGATCCCCAGGATTGGTTTGCCGGCGCCCACCTCTACAATCAGGTTGGCCCGCTGCTCGCCGAAGGGCTGGACGTCGGCCGTCAACCCGTGCTGTTCAAACAGGCGGCGCAAGTAATTGGCCACTTCTAGTTCATTGCCGTTGACACTATTAATTTTGACCAGGTCGCTAAGCACCCGGGTCCGTTCGGTTTGATCCATCATTAATCCCCTCCATTGTTAAATATTAAACCCCTAGCTTAGTCATACGGCTCGTCAAGGAGGTTGGTCGCACTCCCTTTATCGTGCCTGGTGATTAAGGCGTTGCGCCAACCAGTCCCCGACCAACTGCACGATCAGGACTAACAACAAGACCAAGAGGGTGGCTACCAGGGTAACGTCATTGTTGAACCGGTTGTAACCGTAGGAAATGGCGGTGTTCCCCAGTCCCCCGGCCCCGATGGCCCCGGCCATCGCGGTCAGGCCAATCAATGAGATCAGGGTCACCGTGGAGACCCGAACCAGTTCGGAGCGGGCTTCGCGGATGTAGACGTCAAAGATGATGTCGGTGTTAGTAGCACCCAAGGCCTGGGCCGCTTCCACCTTCCCGCTGTCGACCGATTCAAGGGCGACTTGGACTTGCCGGGCAAAGAAGGGAAAGACCCCGAGTGACAGTGGCACCAGGGCCGCCGTCATCCCGATTTGGGTCCCGACTAACAGCTGGGTGAACGGTGCAATGAAGGCCAATAAGATAATGAAGGGGATCGCCCGGAATAAGGAGACCACCTTATCGCAAAGGCCAAACCAAAAGGCGTTTTCTAAGATGCCGCCCGGCTTGGTAATCACCAGGGCGACCCCGAAGATCAACCCCAGGATCCCCCCGAAAATTGCCGGCCAAAAGGTCATGTACAGGGTCTGGACGATCGACGTTCCCCACCCGGTATCGCCGGTCCAGCCGAGTTGAACCACGTTGGGCATGTAATGCGTTAAGAAACTAGTCATTCCAAATCCCCCGATCATCAATTTGCGTTACTTCCACCTGATTATCATTCAAGAACTGAAGGGCGCCGGCCTGTTGATTATCATCACCGGTTACGATCACAAAGAGGGTCCCGACCGGTTCGTCGCCTAAGACCTCAATGTTACCGTAGAGCATCGAAACGTCGACCCCGCTTTGCCGGTAGAGCTCCAAGATGATCGACTTAGTGACCGTCTTGGCCGAGAAGACCAGCTGGTAGAGGCGCTCGTTTGCGGCCAGGGTGCCCAGGTTGAAGGCCTTCAAAGTTTCGATGGCGGCCAGGGAGCCACCCACGAACTGGCGGGTTAGTTCCTGCTTTGGCCGCAGGTAAATGTCGCGCAGGCTGCCCTGTTCGATAATCACCCCGTGTTGCATGACGGCAATCTTATTGGCCACCCGCTTGACGGCGTCCATTTCGTGGGTGATCAAGACGATCGTCAAGCCCAGCTTCTTGTTCAAGTCGCGCAAGAGGTCCAAGATCTGGTTGGTCGTCCGCGGGTCCAAGGCGCTGGTCGCTTCGTCTGAAATCAGGATTTCCGGGTCGTTAGCCAGGGCACGGGCGATCGCCACCCGTTGCTGTTCCCCCCCGGACAGCTGTACCGGGAAGGCCTGGGCCTTGTCCTTTAAGCCAACCAGTTCCAGCAGGTTCAAGGCCTTTTCTTGGGCCTCCTTGTCCTTTAGCTTGGCGTGTTTGAGGGCAAACAAGACATTGTCCACCACCGTCGTTTCGTTCAACAGGTTGAAGTGCTGAAAAATCATTCCGATATTCCGGCGCTTGGCCTGTAATTCGGCATTGCTGACTTGTTGGGCGTGGTCTTTAAACAAGACCGTTCCGCCAACGGTCCCCGTTCCCTCGGTGGGCTTTTGCAAGAGGTTGATCGTTCGAACCAGGGTCGACTTCCCGGCCCCCGAGTAACCAACCACCCCGTAAATATCGCCCTTTTCGACGTGCAAGTTGACGTCCGAAACGGCCCGGACCGGTTCCCCCTTCTTTTGGGGGAAGGTTACATCAATGTGGTCTAATGAAATAATGTCTGCCATATTCTCCCTCACGCTTTCTGTGGTCTTACTTTAACTTCAGGTCCCAGGCAGGAATTTCCTTGTTACCGTATTCCTTTTGGATAACCTTCTTCACTTGGCTCGTGTGGTAAGCCTTAACAACGTCCTTGTAAGCTTCCTTGTTGGCGTCAGACTTCTTAGCGGCGATCAAGTTAATCCATTGTTCGGAGTCCTTGTTAACTGGTTCCGTGTAGATGATTTCGCTGTCCGGTAACTTAGCGGCCACGGCGTAGTTGGTGTTAACCACGGCGGCGTCAACGTCGTCTAAGGTCCGGGCCGTTTGTTCAGCGGCGACTTCTTTGATCTTCAAGTTCTTCGGGTTGTCCTGGATGTCTTTAACCGTTGCTAAGGAACCGGCGCTGGTCTTTAAGGTAATCAAGCCGGCGTTCTTGAGCAAGAAGAGGGCCCGGGATTCGTTGGAGGCGTCGTTTGGCACGGCGATCGTTGCCCCGTCCGGCAGGTCCTTAACGTCAGTCACCTTCTTGGAGTAAAGGTGAATTGGGGTGATGAAGGTCTTCCCAATTGATACCAAAGTCCCCTTGTTAGCCTTGTTCCAAGCGTCTAAGAAGGCCTGGTGTTGGAAGGCGTTCAAGTCCACATCCCCGTTTTGCAGGGCCTTGTTTGGTTGGTTGTAATCGGAGAAGTTCTTGAGCTTAACCGTGACCCCGTACTTGTCCTTGGCCACCTTGGCAATTTCTTTCCAGATGGCTTCGTCCTGACTGGTTTGACCAACCACCCCGACGGTAACCGTCTTGCTACTGGTTTGCGAACTGTGACCAAATGAGAACCAACCGATCACGACAATCACCACAGCCACGACGGTCCAGATAATCCAATTTTTATTCTTCATAATTATGCTCCCCTTTTGTTTTTTCTTTGTGTCTCTCGAACGGGTCAACCATCAAAAAAAGCACCCGCCCCGATCCATTGATCAAGGGCGAGTGCTTCGCGTTACCACCTTAATTCGCTACCACCTCACGGCTGGTAGCCTTAGCGGGTTACTCCTCAAGGAATTACCCTGCACTGATAACGTGTGCAACTCCGTCACCAACTAACTATCGCCGGTGCCATTCCAAGCCCATCTTCACCGCCTTAAGCTGTTCCCTTCCACCAACCGGAAACTCTCTTGCTAGCCGCTAACGATTACTCTGCTTTTCGATATGTTTTAGCGTTCGATTAATTTGTTACGCTTAATTATAAGGGTTTTCTCATTTTTGTCAACAATTTCCTCATAATTTTTATTTAACCGTCCGGCGCCCCTACTTGAGGGCTTGCCACTGCTGCCAAGTCGTCGCTTCGCTAAACGGGGTTAAATTCTGGTAGGCGGCCGTGCTGAAGTCCTGCAACTTCGTTGGGTCGCTCAATAAGTCGATCACGGCCTTCACAAAGGCGTCGCGGTTGCCCAGTGGCACCAGTTCACCGGTTTGACCCGGGATAACCAGCTCACTTGGCCCGTAGGCGTAATCGTAACTGACCACCGGTACCCCGTGACTTAGGGCCTCGGCCATCGCCAGCGGCTGGGCGTCCACCCGGCTGGCGTCCACCAACAGGCTGGCCTGGTCGTACACCGGCTCGAGGTCGACCACGTAATCGGCGAAGGTGACCACCTGCTCCAAGTTGGCCGCCTTGACTCGCTCCTGGTAGGACTGCATATCGGCTTGATTGCCGTAACCGTAGAAGGTCAGGGTCGCCTTAGGCCGGGCGGTGTGAACCCGGGCGAAGAGGTCGATTAGCTGGTCGGTTTGCTTGTCGGCGCCCAGCCGCCCGACGGCAATCACGCGTTGGGCCGGCCGGTCCTGAATCAAGATCGGCGTTCGGTCGACTTTAACCGGGGAGTTATTAACCACGTAGCACTTGAGTCCCTTCGGCAGGCGCGGCTTCAGGTCGGCGGCTTGGGCTGCGGTGGCAACCACCACCCCGGTCCACTTGCGGCCGTGTTGCAAGGCGGCGTCGACCATCGTGTCTAGGCTACCGGTTGCTAGGTCTTGGCCGTCGTCCACCGCCCGCATCGCCAGCCACAAGTAACGCTTAACCTTGCTGGTCATGTTCAAAATTGGGTTGATCGCCACGGCCGGCCGGTCGGCAAAGAAGCGGTTGTTTTCGCCAAAGGCCCGGTTAACCTCGTCCAAGAAGAAGGTGAAGAGCCCCTCTTGGTCATAGAAGATGCGGTCGCGCCCCTGGTAGTCCTTTAAGACGTTGAGCGAGTTGATCGGCGTGTTTTCGGTTGACTGGACGTAGTAGCGCTCCAGGTAAACGGTGCCGTCCGGGCGCTGATAGCGTTCGTAAAAGAGTTCGCCCGCCCGGCCGTAGTACTGGTTAACCGCCAAGAAACCGCGCAGGTCGTAGATTTGGCGCAGGGTCAGGTTGCCGGCGTCGTCGAAGTAATCGACGTTACCCACCTGGGCGACCGTCCCGCCAATGAAGTGAACCTCGCTGACCAGCCGGCCCCCGCGCTTTAACTCGCGAAAGTTGTTCCCGGTCCCCATCTGCAAGTCGCCGTCATAGGCCAGGCCGTCGACTTTTAAGGGCGCCCCCACGTAGTCGGTGGTGCCCGCAAAAAAGTCGAACATGTTAATAACGGCGTCGCGCTGTAAACCAAACCGCTCTAAGGTCTGATCCAAAGTCGGTGCAAAGTCCTGGGTCAAGAGCTTAGCCGACACGGGCTCGTGACCGTTGAAGAGGGACAGCCGCTTTAGTTCGGCGTGTTCAATGCTCGAGTTTTTAGTTACCAGGTATTGGTTAACGAAGAAATTCATTATTTTGCCGCCCCCTCGTTCATGTCGTCAATGATTTCTTGCCACAACTTCATCACGTTGGCCTCCGAATAGCGCTCGCTGTCCTGGTAGGCCTGGTCGCTGAACCGTTGGCGCTTGTCATCATCTTCTAAGAGGTCGATGATCGCCGCGGCCAGCCCCGCTTTATCGCCGTTTTGGGTTAAGATCCCGTCCTGGCCGTCAACGATGATGTCGCGCGGCCCGTATTTAATGTCGTTAGCCACGATTGGCAGCCCGTGCGATTGGCCCTCAACTAAGGACAGCGGCAAGCCCTCGGCGCTGGACGGCAGCACCATTAGTTGGGCCTCGTCGTTAACCTTACCCACGTCGGTCGTGTAACCGCGGAAGTGAACCGACTTTTCCAAGTGCTCGTCTTTAACCATCTGCTTGAGTTTTTGGTCGAAGTTGTCGTTGGAATAACCCCACAGGTTTAACTGGGCGTCGGGCACCGCCTTTAGAATCTGTGGCCAGACCTCTAAAAGGTGGTCCTGTTGCTTTTCCGGCGACAGGCGGGCGATCACGATCACCTCATGGCGGTGGCGCTTTTTCATCGGAATGTGCTTGGCGGCCAGGCGTTCATCGGGCACAATCGCCCCCGGCACCCGGTAAACCTTCTTGGCGACCTTACCGAAGCGGTCGGTGACGTCAACTTGTTGCGACGGCGTCAGGGCGATTACCCCGTCCCACTCACTCAAGTGGCGCAAGCCCCAATCGTAGTTGTAGTTTAACGGCGAGTGAAGCATGTCGGCCGGGTTATTGACGTGGTCGTTATGCAACTGGAGGACCCGGAAGATGCGGGTTTTCATGTTCAAAACCGCCCAGCCCAGTTCGTAGGAGCGGTCGACGATGCAGCCGACTGGACCCGGTCCGGTCAGCTCCCGGTCGTTTGCGATCTGGTCGTAAAAGAAGCGGGTCAGCTCGTCAAAGTTCGCAAACTGAAGGTCTTGGCCTTGGTAATCGTAAAGGTGGTAGACGGTCGTTTCCTTTTGCCGCTTATCTAAGGTGGTGGTGGCCGTCATCGCCAGCCGGTGGGTCGGGGTGAAGTAGTTTTGGACCGTGATCTGGTTGCTCCAGTCATAGAGCTGGTCCACCGACAAAAAGCCCCGGTTGTCGTACCAACTGACCTTAACCAACTTGCCGAAGCGGTCAAAGTATTGAACGTTCATCACGTGCTTGTCACGCTGGTGGCGACGCACGTAAATCACCCGCCGGTCGCCATCATAGTAGTTGTAACTAACCCCGTCGGCGCGGCGCTTCCAGCGGGGGTCAAAGGTTAGGTCTTGTAAGGTCACCTTCTTCGCCTTGACCAGGCGGGCCTCTTGAAAGTAATCGAAGAGGTTGACCAGGTCGGCATCGTCAATTCCGGCCGCGTTGGTAACGTGATGCAATTCGTTGGAGTACTGGCGAATCACAATCTTGGCCGGCTGGTTAAATTTTTTAAAGAGATTTAGCCGCTTGATTTGGGCATGCTCAATCCCGGATTTGTTTTCTTGGATATTATCATTAAAGAAAAATAGCATTTTCGTCGTCCTTCCTAATCGCAAAACGGCAGTTGGCTTCATTCTAACATGGATCCCACCCCCTTGCAGTGGAGGGAAGATTGTTGGGGCCCGCGGCGAGTTTATGATAAGATTAAGGTCTAAGAATAACAAGGAGGGCGCCATGCAAAACCCATTTGGCAACCAAAATAATAATCAAGACTTTTTAAAAAATCTCCCGACCCCACCTAACTACGCCAAGGTCACCAACGATACCGGCGACATCCGGATCGCTAAGGTTGGCATCTCCTGGACCACCTTTTGGTTTGGCCCGCTCCCGGCCCTGTTTCGGGGGGATTACTATAACTTTGCCTTGATCCTGGTCACGGCTGCCAACATTGCCCTCGTCGGCCTGGTCTTTAACCTCCCCTGGTTGCTGGGCTTCCCCTGGTCCTCGTTAATTTTCACCCTGATCTACAACCGGCTGTACTTCCAACGGCTCTTTGATAAAGGGTGGCGCCCCGCTGATCAAGCGTCGCGGGAGCTGTTAATTCGGAATAAATACCTTAAAGAATAGGAAGTGCGACCCAGCCTATTAAGCAGGCCGTGGGCTAAGGATAGGGCACAGGTTAGCGCGTCAGCGGTGTTCTGTGACCAGACTTAGCCACTAGGTCTGCGGTTGGGGAGCACGTTATGGGGGAAGTGCGACCCAACCTCCAAACGGGCCGTTGGACTAAGCTAGGGCGGGGGTTGCCGCCTAGGTGGTGTTCTGTGACCAGACTTAGCCACTAGGTCTGCGGTTGGGGAGCACGTTATGGGGGAAGTGCGGACCAACCTCCAAACGGGCCGTTGGACTAAGCTAGGGCGGGGGTTGCCGCCTAGGTGGTGTTCTTTGCCCGGACTTAGCCACTAGGCCTGCGGTTGGGGAGCACGTTATGGGGGAAGTGCGACCCAACCTCCGAAACGGGCCGTGGGCTAGCACATTACCTAACATCCAAGAATAAATAAAGGCTTCGCATTTTCGGGTGCGAAGCCTTTTTATTTTCCTTTAATTGGTAAATAAATAGATCACCACGGTACTGAGCAACAAGAACCACAGGCCAAACCAACCATTATACTTAATTGCCACCGTTGTCGGCGGGACGTCAGCCAGGTCGCTAATTAAAACAATCGCCCCTTCGAATGGTGAGACCAGGTAGGACAGTGCCCCACCCACGTTTAAGGCTAACGCAATCGCCAAGGTTGGGATCGTTACTTGGCTAGTCAATAGAACTTGTCCCAGCAGGGTAATTGAGACCAGCGGGTGAATTCCCAAGAGCGCCAAGAGCACAATTACCACCGGGATCACGAATAATAAGCCCCAGGACAAGTGACTCAAGTTAGGACCCACTACCTTAGAAAGGGCTAGCGCCACCGGCGAGCCGTCAAAGGCATTGGATAAAGCTTATTTTAAGCGGTAGTTAATGCACCTTAGTTATTAACCCCAGTTAGCCGGGTCCTTGCGCCAGGCGTGCAGGGAATCCTTTTGGGCGTAAGTCACCATGTGATTGCGTTCGGCGACTTCGATCAGGGTCGTGTAGTTGGTGACCGTGTGGTAGGTCAGGTTGGCGGCCGCAAAGTTCTCGTCTAAAGCCGGTAACTGGTAGGAGAAGTCCGCCACCACGCCAAGGACTTCAGCCCCCTCTTTTTGGACCGCTTTAACGGCGTTGAGTACCGAACCCCCGGTGCTCAGCAGGTCGTCGATTACCACGACCTTGGCGTCCGGTACCAGGACCCCTTCGATTTGTCGGCCCTGACCGTGGTCCTTGGGCTTGGAGCGGACGTAAATCATCGGCAAGCCCAATTCTTCGGCCACCCAAGCGGCGTGGGGGATCCCGGCCGTGGCGGTCCCAGCGATCACCGTCGCCTCACCGTAAAAACGGCGAATCAGGTCACTCATCCCTTGGTAAATGTGTTGGCGCACGTCCGGGTAGGAAATCGTCAGCCGGTTATCGGTGTAAATTGGCGCCTTGATACCACTGGCCCAGGTGAAAGGGTGGTCGGGGCGCAGGGTGACGGCCCTAATTCTCAGCAAGTCGTTTGCAACGGTTTGTTCAAACTCCATTAGTCTTGTTCCCCCATAAAGTCTTGGCGAATTTCATTGTAGGCCTTCATCGGGTCCTTGGCTAAGGTGATCGGCCGGCCGACCACAATCGCGTTACTCCCCAGTTCCCGGGCCTGGGCGGGGGTGACCACCCGCTTTTGGTCGTCCTTGTTATCCAGGTTCAACCGGATCCCCGGCGTAACGCATAAGAAGTCCGGCCCGGTTACCTGGCGGATCGCTTCGACTTCTTGGGCCGAGCAAATCACCCCGTCCAAGCCGGCCGCTTCCGTCAGGTGGGCGGCGTTTTGCACCGCCTCAATCAGGGTCCCGGCCACCTTTTGTTCGTCGTGGAGGATCTGTTCGTCAATCGAGGTCAACTTAGTGACGGCCAACAGCTTGGGCTGGCGCCGGCCCGCCGCCGCTGCCCCAGCCAAAAGCCCGCGCTTGGCAGCCTTCATCATTTCGGTCCCCCCGGCGGCGTGGGTGGTCACAAAGCTAGCGCCCAGGGCCCCAAGCACCCGCATCGTCCGTTCCACGGTGTTAGGGATGTCGTAAAGCTTCAGGTCTAAAAAGACGGTCAAGCCCCGGCCCTTGGCTTCGCGGACGATCCCGGGACCAAAGGCGTAGTACAGTTCCATCCCGATTTTAACGATTGGTTGGTGATCGGTGTCGCTAGATAACTTGTCAAACAGGCGCAGAGCCTCTTGCTTGGTCTCAACGTCGACGGCGACCATGGGTTCAAAACGTTGCATTTCTTTTTCCTCCTAAACAAAAAGGCTTCCCCCAGGAAGGGAGAAGCCATGAAAAAGGCACCGCACTAACGGCCCACTTCACCCTTGCACCCTCGCTGGAGTTACTTAAATGGTGATTTTATTTACGGTTTTCCAGTGAAATGTCTTCGTGACCATCGTATTCTTCGACCGCCACGTGAACCGTTTCGCTATTGGACGTCGGGATGTTTTTCCCCACGAAGTCAGGGCGAATCGGCAGTTCCCGGTGACCACGGTCAACCAGGACCGCCAAAGAGATTCGCTTCGGCCGGCCAAGGTCCATTAAGGCATCCAAGGCCGCCCGGACCGTCCGCCCGGTGTACAAAACGTCGTCAACTAGGATCACGTGCTTATCGTTGATATCGACGTCGACGTCGGTGGCGTTGACCGTGGGCTCAACGTGGTGGTCCGGCTGGTGGCGGTCGTCACGGTAGAGGGTAATATCTAAGGAACCAACGGGGACCTTTACCCCTTCCAGTTGTTCCATCCGCTTGGCCAGGCGCTGGGCCAAGTACACGCCGCGGGTCTTAATGCCGACAAAGACTAGGTTGTCGACCCCCTTGTTTTGCTCAATAATTTCGTAGGTAATCCGGGTTAGGGCACGCTGCATACTTGAACCATCCACAATTTCGTGGGCCACGATCAACACTCCTTTTTCTGATAACAAAAGCGCCCCCCAGAGTCCCCAAGGCGGCGCTAACCAATTTCTCCGTCCTTGTGACCTCACGGGATCCACTTAAAGGCATTACTTATTATTCCTATCTTAACCGGGGCGGGGCACCCTGTCAACACTCGGCCGCCCTTCTCAACCTTTTTCTGACTCCCCCAACTTTAAATTGGAAAATTGGCAACAAAAAATCCCCGTCCCTGGGGAATTGACGGGGATTTTCACCGATAAATTTAAGAGGAGAGGGAGGTAAAGACTAAGCGGTTGGTTCTACTTCGTAAATCAGGTGTTGGTTAACGAATTCATTGAAACCAATTTCACTTAATTCACGACCGTAACCGGAGTGCTTAACCCCACCGAATGGGAGTTCAGGCAGGGAGGCCCAACCAGCGTTGATCCAGCTCATGCCGGCTTCGATCTTGGAAGCCACTTCACGGGCGTGGGCAATGTTGGTACCAAAGACGGTGTTCCCAAGGCCGTAGCTAGAGTTGTTAGCAATTTCAATGGCTTCTTCTTCGGTCTTGTACGGGTAGATAACGGCGACTGGGCCGAACATTTCTTGGTCAAAGATTGGGTTTTCCACCGTTACCCCGGTCAGGATGGTTGGCATGAAGAATTGACCCTCTTGGTCTTCCACTGGTTCAAAGCCGTATTCGAGCTTAGCCCCGTTGTCGATAGCCAGTTGAACTTGTTGGGTCAGCTTTTTCTTGGCCTTCTTCGAGGAAAGCGGAGCCAAAGTCGTGGAGCGGTCCAACGGGTCGCCCATCTTAACCTTGGAGAAGCCGTCCTTTAAGATGTTCACAAATTGCGGAACCAGCTTTTCCGGAACGATGTAACGCTTGGAGGAAGTACATACTTGCCCAGCGTTGTACAGACGGGTTTGCGGCAGGATTTCGGCCAGCTTGTCCATGTCGGCGTCTTCCAAAACAACGAAGGCGTCGTTCCCACCCAGTTCCAGGGTGCTCTTCTTCAGCGACTTAGCGGCTTCCGTGGCCACGGAACGACCACCACGTTCGGAACCAGTCAGGCAGGCCCCGGCAACCCGTGGGTCAGCGATGATTTCGGAAACTTGGTCGTAGCTAACAAAGAGGTTGGTCAAAGAACCTTCTGGGGCGCCGGCTTCCAGTACCAAGTCAGCAAAGGCTTGGGCCGAGGTTGGGCAGTTAGCAGCGTCCTTTAACAGCATCGGGTTCCCGACGATGAAGTTCGGGATAAAGACCCGGGCGATTTGGTAGAACGGGAAGTTCCATGGTTCAACCGCCATCAGTACCCCGAGGGATTGCTTTAAGATAAAGGCGTTCCCGGAAGTGGTGTAGATTGGCTTTGGTGCCAGAAATTCGTTGGCGTGTTCTACGTAGTAGTCACAAAAGCTTGCACAAAGGTCAACTTCACCTTCGGCTTCACCGATTAACTTCCCCATGTCACGGGTCATCAGTTCAGCCATTTCCGTGCGGCGTTCGCGAAGGAGCGTCCCCAGCTTTGTAATCACAGCTTTCCGTTCTTCCAGACCAGAGCCGTCGTGCCACTTTAAGTACAGACCGTGCGCCAGGCTTAACGCCTTCTCCACTTCTTCTGGAGTGGTATCTGCGTAAGTGTGTTCAACTTCATTGGTATAAGGATTAACAGTTTGATATGCCATGAGTAGGCCTCCTTAATAATTAGTTGGTTGTTATCTGCACTTCACATTGTAACCGCTTTTTCAAATTTCACAAGTATTTTTAACTCCTGTTCATTAAGTAACATTTAACAAGCTATGTACCACTTAACTTAACTTGTGAAATTTATCGTCACTGCCATAAATTTCACAAACTAATTTTATAAACACCGCTGGTGGATCAACAATAATTTTATCGTCAGATAAGAGAAAATCACAAACGGTCTAGCCGTCTGCCAATTTATGCAGCCAACAAAAAAACGCCCACCGTCTAAGTAGACAGCCAGCGCTCTTTTGTCAGTTAGTTTACTTTAACCCCGCCACGGGTCGCGGAGGATGATCGTTTGTTCCCGCGATGGACCAACGGAAATCGTGGCCAGTGGCGTCTCTGATAGTTTGACGATCCGGTCCAAGAAGTGCTTAGCGTTGGCCGGCAGGTCTTCGTAGTCGGTCACTTGGGTGATGTCTTCTTCCCAGCCCGGCACCTCTTCGTAAAGCGGGGTGCACCGGTCTAATTCTGCCAAACTAGCCGGGTAGTAATTAATTTCTTGACCGTCGAGTTCGTAAGCCCGGGCGATCTTGATCGTCTTCAAGCCGGTCAAAACATCGAGCAGGTTCAAACTCAAGTAGGTCATCCCGTTAACCCGGCGGGCGTGGCGCATGGCCACGGCGTCAAACCAGCCAACCCGCCGTGGACGGCCGGTCACGGTGCCGTATTCGTGACCGGTTTCGCGGATGTAGTCACCGATTTCATCGTTCAATTCGGTTGGGAACGGTCCTTCCCCGACCCGGGTTGTGTAGGCCTTGGCAATTCCGACCACGGTCTCAATCTTGTTCGGCCCAACCCCGGCCCCAGTTGGCGCCCCACCGGCCGTTGGGTTAGAGGAAGTAACGTATGGGTAGGTCCCTTCATCGATGTCTAACATCGTCCCCTGAGCCCCTTCAAACAGAACCTTGTCGCCGCGGTCGATGGCGTCGTTAACCAGTAGCGAAGTATCGGTGACGTATTGCTTGATTTGTTGGCCGTATTCGTAGTATTGGTTAAAGATTTCATCAAAATCAACCGGGTCGACCCCGTAGATCTTGGTGAAGAGCTGGTTTTTAATCTCCAGGTTTTGCTTGAGCTTCGCCGCAAAGGTATCCTTTTCCAAGAGGTCGGCCACCCGAATCCCGATCCGGGAAACCTTATCGACGTAGGTTGGCCCAATCCCCTTCTTGGTGGTCCCGATCTTAGCGGCGCCCTTAGCCTTTTCTTGGCATTCATCGAGCAAGAGGTGGTATGGCATGATCACTTGGGCCCGGCTGGAAATCTTAAGCCCAGAGATGTCAACCCCGCGGTCGGTCAGGTACTTGATTTCTTCCAACAGGGCCTGCGGGTTAATGACAACCCCGTTACCAATCACGGCGGTGGTGTTTTCACCGAAGATCCCGGACGGAATCAGCCGCAGGGCAAACTTTTGCCGATCGAATTCAATCGTGTGCCCGGCGTTGTCCCCCCCTTGGGAGCGGACAACAACGTTCGCTTCTTGACTCAGGTAGTCGGTCATCTTCCCCTTTCCTTCGTCTCCCCATTGGCTTCCTACGATTACTACTGTTGCCATTCTGTTCACCTCATTAGTCTTAAAATTAAGCACAGTTACTCTATGATACTACCGGATCAGTTCGTGATTTGCAAGGGTTGTTCTGAACCTTTTTCCTAACATTGGGTAAAATTGTTCGGTTTTATCCTTGACGGCGCCCTTATTTTCGCCTATAGTTACTAACGGTTTCAAATCACTTTTTAAGCGAGGTATCCCGATGGAAACTTTTGATTATGATGACATTCAACTGATCCCTAACAAGTGTGTGATCAAGAGCAGAAAGGAAGCTGACCCGCAGGTTAAATTTGGTCCCAAAACCTTTAAGATTCCCGTTGTACCGGCTAACATGGCCTCGGTAATCAACGAAGAATTGGCGGTCTGGTTAGCCCAAAATGACTACTACTACGTTATGCACCGTTTCAACCCCGCGGACCGGGCCGGCTTCGTTAAGCGAATGCACGACCGGGGGCTGTTTGCCTCGATTTCCGTCGGGATCAAGGACAGCGAGTATGACTTTATCAATCAACTAAAAGACGAACAATTGGTGCCGGAGTACATCACGATCGACGTTGCCCATGGACATTCTGATTTCGTGATCGCCATGATTAAACACATCAAGCAACAACTGCCGACCACCTTCTTAACCGCCGGTAACGTGGCCACCCCGGAGGCCGTTCGCGACCTGGAAAACGCCGGCGCCGACGCCACCAAGGTCGGAGTGGGCCCCGGTAAGGCTTGCATCACCAAGCTCAAGACCGGTTTCGGGACCGGGGGCTGGCAACTCGCCGCCCTGCGCCTGTGTTCCAAGGCCGCCCGCAAGCCATTAATCGCCGACGGGGGAATCCGCCACAACGGCGACATCGCCAAGTCCGTTCGCTTCGGGGCCTCAATGGTGATGATTGGCTCGCTGTTGGCCGGCCACCAAGAATCCCCGGGCAACCTGATCACGATTGACGGCAAGCGCTACAAGCAATACTGGGGCTCGGCCTCCGAAGTCCAAAAGGGCGCCTACCGCAACGTCGAAGGTAAGCAAATGCTGGTACCGTTCCGGGGTGCTATCGAAGACACCCTGGTGGAGATGGAAGAAGACCTCCAGTCAGCGATTTCTTACGCCGGTGGGCGCGACCTGGAATCGATCACCAAAGTCGACTACGTTATCGTTAAAAACTCAATTTTAAACGGAGACTACTAGTCCTTAACCCACGAGAGGCCGGGAGAAAACCACGTTTTCTTCCGGCCTCTTGCTGTATTTTTGAATGTTGACCACCCTTTTTAGTTGAGTAAACGGGCAAAGGCGGCCTTGAGCGCCCGGATTTCGGCGGGGGTTGGGAATTCCCCCCGTTCAAAAACGGTCCGCAAGACCTGAGTAAGCAGCGTCGCCAACAGGTCACTGACTAGCTCGGGGGCCCCGGGGGCCAGCAGGTCTTGCAGGTTCGCCGCCACGTAGTCGTGAATTCGCTGCGACAGGCTTAGTTGATCGTATTGGATCGTGTACAAAGCCGTCACCCGCCGGCGCAGGGCCGGGGTCAAGAAGCGCTGGGTGGCTGATGAATTTAAAAAGCTAAAGAAGTCATCGACTGACTCCCCGCGCTTGAGCTGGGCCAAGCGAACGTCAATCAGTTCACGCACCCTTATAAAAACCGCCGCGGTCATCCGGTCGGTCAAATCGTACTTATCTTGGTAGTGGTGGTAAAAGGTCTGGCGGTTAATCAGTGCCGCCTGGGCGATTTGCGTAACCGTCACCGCCCGAAAACTCTCCTTTTCCAACAGGTCTAAGTACGCTTCTTCAATCGTTTTTTGCATCCGTTTGGCAGCTTGGGTTACCATCTTGATCCCCACTTTTCGTTAAGTGTCAGCAAAAGCGACAGGTGTCACTTTTAATTACAACGTTAAGATTATTGTGACTTGTTGCCCCCGCCTTGGCAAGCCATAATAAAGTTAATCAAACGCAAGGGGGGACCTTTAATGAACGAACTAATCACCATTACGGCCTTAAATAAACAGTTCGGCGCCCAGACCGTTTTAAACGGCATCGACCTCACCATTACCTCGGAAAAAATCATCGGCCTGATCGGGCCATCGGGGGCCGGCAAGACAACTTTGATTAAGACCACCTTAGGAATGGAAAAAGCCGACAGCGGCACGTCCCTGGTCCTGGGCCAACAAATGCCTAACCGTCAGATCCTCGGCCAAATTGGCTACATGGCCCAAAGTGACGCCTTATACGAGACCCTAACCGCCAAAGAAAACCTGGCCTTTTTTGCCCAACTGAAGGGCGTTGAACGTCATCAATTAACGGCGGAATGCCAGCGCGTCGCCAAGGTGGTCGACCTAAGCAACGACTTAACCAAGCGGGTCAGCGGCTTTTCCGGCGGGATGAAACGGCGCCTGTCATTGGCCATCGCCCTGCTCGGCCAACCCCAGCTCTTAATTTTAGACGAACCGACCGTCGGGATCGACCCGGCCCTGCGCCTCGAAATCTGGCGGGAACTGGACCGGATGAAAAAGGATGGCTGCGGGGTGCTGGTAACCACCCACGTGATGAGCGAAGCCGAGATGACCGATTCGGTGGCCCTCTTGATGGATGGTCGGATCATCGCCAACGACGCCCCGGCCGCCCTCAAGCAATCCTACGGCGTTGGCTCAATTGAAGAGGTCTTCTTAAAGGCCGAACGGGGGGTGAACGCACATGCGTAGTTTAGCCATCACCAAACGGATCTTAACCGAATTGATCCGCGACAAACGTACCCTGGCCCTGCTCTTTATCGCCCCCATTTTAACCATGTGGCTCCTATCGATTATGTTTTCAGCCACCACTGATACCCACGTAACGATCGGGACGGCCAACCTTTCCCCGTCGTTAGTCAAGCAAATCGACGTCGTCAAGCACGTCTCGGTCAAGACTTACGCCAGCGCTGACCAGGCCGACCGAGCCCTCAAGGACTACCGCATCGACGCCACCGTGGTCAAAACCAGCGCCAATCACTACCACCTAACCTTTGCCAACATCGACTCGGCCAAGACCGCTTTGACCAAGCAAGCCTTCCAAGTCGCCCTGCAAAAGAGCAATGCCCACCAACTGGCGGCCACCATACAGCGACTGGTGGCGATGTTGCCAACGACGGCGCAGGATCAATTCAACCAGGGGACCGCGAGCGCCACGACCCACATCAAGTCGACCTACCGCTACGGTGATTCTTCGACCGGTTACTTCACCAAGATCTTACCAATCTTCATGGGCTTTTTCGTCTTCTTCTTTGTCTTCTTGATCTCCGGGATCGGCCTCCTGCGCGAACGCAGCTCCGGCACCCTTGACCGACTCCTGGCCACCCCGGTCCGGCGCGGCGAAATCGTCACCGGCTACATGGTTTCTTACGGGGTAGTCGCGATCGTGCAAACCCTCTTAATTGTCATCACCACGGTCTGGCTCCTAAAGGTCCAAATCGTCGGTGACTTGGCCCTGGTCTTTTTAATCAACATCTTGTTGGCCCTGGCGGCACTAGCAATGGGAATCTTTATCTCCACCTTTGCCAGCTCGGAATTTCAAATGATGCAGTTCGTGCCGATCGTGGTCATGCCCCAGGTCTTTTTCTCCGGCATCGTGCCGTTGGACGCCTTGCCAAACTGGATTCAGGTCATCTCAAAAATCCTGCCATTAACCTACGCCGGCAACGCCATGAACGACGTGATCATGAAGGGGCAAGGGGTTGAAACGATCGCCGGTGACCTTGGCGTCCTGGTCCTCTTCATCGTCTTCTTCGTGGTCTTAAACGTGGCGGGCTTAAAACGTTACCGCAAGGTTTAAGAGGTGTACAATAATTTTAAAAAAAGGAGAACGCCCCTATGCCAACTTTTTACTGCTACTCCCGTTGTTCGACTTGCAAGAAGGCCCAAAAGTGGCTCGATGACCACCAGGTCGCCTATGACCAACAAGACCTGGTCGCAGAACCACCGGCCAAGGAACTCTTCGTTAAGTGGTTAACCGAGCACCAAGACCTGGGCCTGCGCTACTTCTTTAACACCAGTGGCCAGCACTACCGGGAACAAAAGCTCAAGGATAAGCTACCAACCATGACGATCGACGAGGCCGCCACCCTGCTGTCTTCGGACGGTAAGTTAATCAAACGGCCGTTGATGGTCGAGGGCTCGCAACTGACCTGCGGCTTTAAAGAAGACGTTTACGAACAAACCTGGCGCTAACCAGTTAACCACCCTTTTGCAAGACAGGACAAATCTGCAAATTTGCGCAGGATAACGTGCTCCCCAACCGCAGGCCTAGTGGCTAAGCCTGGCCGAAGAACGGTACTGGCGCACCAACCGTTCGCCCTATCCTTAGCCCACGGCCTGCCAATGGTTGGTCCGCACTCACTTTTTATTGCGCAAATCTAAACATTTATCCTGTCCAGTCCTTCGGTAATCAAACAGCCCCTGACCAATGGCAACCCATCGGTCAGGGGCTGTTTAGTTAACGCGAGCTACGATCCGTTACCCCTTCACTCTAAGTTAGGCAGCGGGTTGAAGTAGTTAACCAACCTGCTTTCCAGCGTATCGTTTGTCCGCACCTCTTTGATCACCTTATTCAGGGTGCTGACCCGGTCGGTGATCACCCCGTCGGCGTGGTCGAAAAGGGCCTGCTTCATCGCCCCGGCATTATTGACCGTCCACGCCATTACCAGTTGGTTCCCTTGGTGGGCGGTGTCAATGAAGCGGTGGTTTAAGGTCGAATACTCCGCCGTCACCCCGTCCGCTTCCCTAGCCGGGTTGGTAAAGTTGTAAGCCATGCAGTAGAGCACCGTTAGCTTGGGGTTGAGCCGGTGCAACTTAGCTACGTAAGCGTAATCGAGCGAGTGAACCATGTCCCCATCCTTGATCAAACGGGCGCCGTACCGCTGGTTAAAACGCGCCAAGAGGCCCTTGGAATCGTGCGGGGTCGCCTTAAGTTCAACGATCAGGCGTTGGTGGTTTTGCTCGGCAGCCGCCAGGTAGTCATCAAAACTCACTAGCTTGGCCCGGTAGCCATCCTGTTTGGACACCAACTTCGTCAGTTGCTTAAGGGTTAGCTGGTGGGGCGCCTTGTCGACCCCGGTCAGTTGCTTCAAGTTTTCGTCGTGGACGACGACAAACTGGTAGTCGGCCGTTTCGTGGACGTCCATTTCGACAAAGTCTGGGTGGGCCGCCCGGTGGGTCTTTTTTAACACCGCAATTGAATTGGGCACGCCGTTTTGCCCGTCAACACCGCGGTGAGCGACCGTCAATGGCGCCGCTAACTTAGTTGTTAAGTAAGTCCAGTCGCTCGGCATCGCGGCGAAGACAAACACCACTAAGATTAAGAGCCACCAGGGGCGCCACTGGTGGTAACCGGAAGCCTTTTGGGGAGTGGCTACCAAGCCCAGGGCGGTTGCGCTAAGGGCCAACTCCGCCGCCACCTGGGCAATTAAGAGTCCGCTAAGGGCCAACCAAGTCGGGGCGTTGCCGTGGTTAACCAACACCACCAACCCGTTGACGAGCCAGGACCACGCCCCCCACCAAAGGGCCAAGCCTAGCGCCCTCTTCACCCGTCCCCAGGACAGCCAGCGCACCACGATGAACAAGCAGGCTGCGTAAACCAACACGCCGCCAATCATTAAGCTTGGCCGCCTGGTTAGGTAATCGAGGATAAAGGCGTCGGCCTTGATGTTGACCAGCAACGGGGTCCGAAACAACAGGGTCGCAATCGGCATCGCCACGATCAACAGCGGCACCCAGGCCAAGGCACCCCGCCAGCCTAAGTTCACCACCTGCTGGCGGCAGGTCGCTAGCCAGCCGGCGAAGGAAAAGCGCCCGGCCACTAAGAGCCTGAGCCCGCTAAAGGCCACCAGGACTTGGAGACCCAGTAAGGCCAGGACCACACACACCTCGACTAGAAGGGCGCAGACGATTAACGGGTGGGTGGTCAAGAGGGTGACGACGTTGTCAACGGACACAAAGGGGATCGCCGCTTGTGCCAATAAGAAAGTCGTCACGAGGCGTAACAGCGGGGTGAGTAGCCAAGTTGCCACCAGGTCTAATGAGGCGACCAAGCCAAACCCAGCCAGGCCAACGCGTCGAACGGACATTAGGTTTAATTTCAGGGCTTGCATCTTTTCTTCCTTTTCTACTTACTGTCCCCCATTGTACCACCCCCCAAAAAAGGCGGCCGTAGCGGGGGGCATCGATTGCGGGAGCATAAAAAAGCGCCTAGGAGAAAACACGATTTTCTCCCGGGCGCTTATTATCTTTCTGAATGTTAGGCAGCCAACGTGGTCAATAACCGCTGGTGCACTAACCTGTAACCTATCCTTAGCCCACGGCCTGCTTGATAGGCTGGAGCGCACTCCTTAATAGTCAACCTCATCCGGGTCGGCGCACTGGCCGCCCATGTTCGGTAAAGCGGCAATTTGGCCCATCTCCGCCGGTGACAGGGTGAAGTCAAAGACGTCCGCGTTTTCCCTCATCCGGTGTTCGTGAACCGACTTTGGTAGCGGCAGGACTTCTTGTTGTATCTCCCAACGCAAAACCACTTGGGCCGGGGTCTTACCGTGCGCCGTAGCAATTTGCTTGATCGTTTCATTCTCCATTACCGTGGCTCCCTGACCACCCAACGGGGCCCAGGCCTCAACCAAGATTCCCATCGCTTGGAGCTTCTTGATCTCTTCTTGGTGGGTCCAGCCGGGGTGAACCTCAATTTGGTCAACCTGCGGGCGGATCTTGGCGGTCTTTAACAGCTCGGCAACGTGGTGGGGCATGAAGTTAGACAGCCCGATCGCCTTAACCTTGCGCTGCTTGTAGAGGTCTTCTAGCGCCCGCCAGGTCTCGGCGTTAAGCGCTGCGGCCTGGTCACCAAACTGCTTTTGGTTGGCCGGCCAGTGGATCAAATACAGGTCCAAGTAGGTCGTTTGCAGGCGCTTGAGGGAGGCTTCAAAGGCGGCGATCGTCTTATCGTAGCCCCGCTCGGTATTCCAAAGCTTGGAGGTCAAAAAGATGCTGTCGCGGTCAATCCCGGAATCCTTAATCCCTTGGCCGACCGCCTCTTCATTTTCGTAAACGGCGGCCGTGTCGATGTGGCGGTAGCCGACTTCAATCGCGGTTTTGACCGCTTGCCGGGCCACGGTGGCCGGGGTCCGGAAGGTTCCGTAACCAACCGCCGGAATGGCGATTCCGTTGGCAAGGGTGTAGGCACTCGTTAAGTCCTTTAATTCCATTATGCTTCCTCCTTTGGTTCGTGCGACGACGGCGGGGCGCTCAGGGTTACCACCCGCTTGGCCCGGGTGAAGTAAAGGTGGCGGTGGATCTTTTCTAGGGGAACCCCCGTCATCTTGGTCAGGGCATCGGCGTACAGCACCAGTTGGCCCGAGTACTTGTCCGCCAATTCCTGGAGGTCTTCTTCCGGGTGGGCCTGACTGATCCGGTCGGTCTTGTAATCGAACAGGTCGATCTGGTCGTCGTGTTGGACGTAGCCGTCGATGATCCCGTGGATCAACACCTCACTGTCATCGGTGGCCCCAATCCCGCTGAAGAGATCGTGGGCGCTCAGTAACATCGAGAACGGTACTTCCCGGTGAACCTGCTCAGGGTGGGCGGTAATGACCTGACCGAGCCCCGTTTGGTAAAAGGATACCACGCCGGCCACGTCAATGCCCGCCGCAACTCGGGGATTATCGATTAAACCACTCTCCGTTAGGGACTTAATTAAAGCACGGACCGCCCCTTCGTCAAGCGGTTCCGTTAACGGTAATTTCTGGAAGACCAAGTGGGTAGCGGTCCCGATCGCCGTCCCGGTTGGCTCCTGATCGCTCGCCCCGGTGATGAAGGCGGGATTTTCGAAGGCCCGCTCTTCCGGTGCTAGGTAGGCCCCGGCTTCTTTGATCTGGTCGCGGTCAATTTCTAGCCGACCCATCTCCAGGTTGGTAGGGTCCTGGCGGGCAAAGGCCTCCCGCACCGTCGAAACGGCTTGAAAGGCGGTCGTTTGGGTCGCCACTTGATCCGGGTAGGTAAAGTTTAACACCCGTTCTAAGTCGGCCTTAAACTGGCGGCTAGTGGCGGCCGCCGGGGTGGCTTGCTCCGCCGTCGCATTCGGGTGCAGGTCCAGCGGGGTGTTGAGGGCCGCCTGAACCTGGTCAGCGTTTTGCAGCTTAATTTGGTAGGCCGCCTTGGTAAGGCCCCGCAGCGGGGCGGCGGCGGCTTCAACCCCCTCCCTTAGCGTTGGGAAGTTCGCCGTCCGCACCAGGGTCATCATGATCCAATCAAGCATCGATTGCCCCTTCAAGCGTGTGGTGGTGGTCAACAGCGGGCTGGCGCTATCAAAGGCCCGGTTCCACTTATCCATCTTCTTGGTCAGGTCAGTGTCCTTCACGTACCCGGTGATGAAGAGGCGCTGCTCGGCCCGGGTCAGGGCCACGTAGAGGAGGCGCATTTCTTCGGCCCGGTCCTGGCGCTTCTTTTTCTCCTTTAAGGCCGCCTGTTGGACCAGCGGGTGCTTGACGCGCATCGTCTCGTTGGCCGTGCTATCCACGTAGGTGAAGCCAAGCCCGGCCTGGGGCTCAATCGTTACCGGATCCCGGTCGGCTTGGAACTGGTGGGTCGTTTCCACTAAGAAGACGATCGGGAACTGGAGCCCCTTGGACTTGTGGATCGTCATGACGTTAATCGCGTCACCGGCCAGGGCCGTGGTCGCCTCGCCCAAGTCGTCGTTTTTCTTTTGCATCTGCTCGATGAAGTGGATGAACTGGTAAAGTCCCTTGAAGCCACTCTCCTCGTAGCCACTTGCCCGTTCGTACAGGGCGTGGAGGTTAGCTTGGCGCTGGGGGCCGCCGCTCATTCCGCCCACGTAATCCAGGTAGCCGGTTGCTTGGTAAATCGTCCAGATCAAGTCCACCAGGGGGCGTCGCTGGGCGACCCGGCGTAAGTGGTCCCGCAACTCAAAGAAGCGGGCTAACTTCAGGTAGATTAACCCACAGTTGACGCCCAGTTCTTCCTTAGTCGCTAAGCCGGCCGGGTCGCCTGCGACCCGTTCGGCGAGCTCCTCTTCAGTCAGGGCGTCGTGGTTTTCAACCGCTTCGACCTCTTGATCGCGCCAAGCGTAGTAGTTTTGCTGCACGACGCCAAAGAAGTCCTTGGAGGTGCTGTTGACCTTCAAGTAGGCTAACTCCGGTTCCGTAAAGCCAATCCGGTTTTCGCCCTGGCTCAGGCCGAACTTAGCCGCCACCTCGGGAGCGACTTGAATCAGCGGCGAACGGAGCACGGCCGCCAACGGAACGTCTTGGTAGGGGTTATCGATCACCTTTAGCAAGGACATCACGACCCGGATCTCGGTGGCCTTAAAGTAGTTTTCCACCCCGTGCACCATCACCGGTAAGTTAAGCTTGGCAAACTGTTCGGCGATCACCGAGTGAATCCGCTTGGCCCGCGACAAAATGGCGATGTCGCCCGGCGTGATCGGGCGGACCCGCTTGGTTTCCGGGTCCAAGATCGTTTCCTTGGCCAGGAGCTCGCGGATCCGTTGGCCAATCAGCCAGACTTCGCTAGCGACCTTGTCTTCCGGCTGACGGACCACGATGGCGTCCTCGCCGGTGGGGTTAGCGGTCGTTTTCTTGACGCCCCCATCAAAGAGCAGGAGTTCCGGGGTCGCCGGGCTAGCCTGGTCCCGGTCGGCCCCCCAATCGGCCTTGGGCTTCAAGCTGGCCTTATCATCGTAGACCATCTCACCCAGTTGCTGGTCCATCAGCTGTTCGAAAATGAGGTTGACCAGGTCGGTAACCTCGTGGCGGGAGCGGTAATTGTCGCTCAGGTCCAGGGCCTCGCTGCTTTGCCCATCCGCGCTGAACTGATCGTAGTAGTCCTTAAACAGGGTGGGGTCGGCCTGGCGGAAGCGGTAGATCGACTGCTTCATGTCCCCAACCATAAAGCGGTGGTTTTGCCCACTCTTGTGCAAGAGGCGTAACAGGTCGTCTTGCAGGCGGTTGGTGTCTTGGTACTCGTCGATCATGATTTCCTTATAGTGGCGCTGCAACTCGGCTTGGACCTGGGCGGCGGCTTGGCGCTTGGCCCGCGCTTCTTCGTCACTCCAGGTCACCTTTGGGTTGATGTTTTCGCCGGTCAAGATGGCGTAGGCGTAGTGCTCTAAGTCGGAGAAATCGAGCAGGCGGCGGTCCTGCTTGATGATCTGGTAGTGGCACCGGAAGTCGGTGGCCACCCGGGTTAAGATCTCAATTAGGGCGCCAGCCTTTTGACCATACTTAACCAGGTCCGCGGCGGACTGGAAGAAGTAGGTATCGTGGAGGTCGCCCAGCTGATCCCGCAGGCCACCCCGCTGAACCCCCAGTTCGTCTAAGAGTTCGGGATCGTCGTCATCCTTACGTTTGCGCAACTTAGGCGCAAAATTCTTCTTGTTGAGGGTCTGGGCCAGGCTGTCCCAGCTGCCTAACAAATGGCCCTGGTCATCAACGGTCGTGGCTAATTTAGCTAAATCTTCTTCAACCTGCTTGGCAAAACGGGCCGGCCCCACTTCGCCAAGGGCCGCCCACTGGTCCCGCAGTTCCTTTAGTTGCGGGCCCACGAGGGGTTCCAAGAGGCGCTTAAAGAAGGCGCTTTGCCGCGGGTCCGCCCCTTCTTCGAACTGGTAAAGGCCACTTAAGCCGGCCAGCCAGTCGCTCGGGTGCGGCTGGGCGTCGGCCTCGGTGTCCAGCGCCTGAACGACGGACTCGAGGTTCCCCGCCCCAAAGTTATCGATTAACTGGTGCAGCGCCCCCACTTGGTCCGGATTGGCCACCCAGTCATCGAGGGTCACTTGCCAAGCCTGTTCCTTTAGGAGCTGCTGTTCGGCGTCGTCAATTAACCGAAACTGGGGGTCGAGGTCGATGACGTAGTAGTAGCGCTTAATCAACTGCTCGCAAAAGGAGTGGATCGTGCTGATGTTGGCCAGGGCCAAGCGGGCCACCTGGGCCTTCATGTGTTCGTCGGTCGCCCCGACCAGGCGCCGGCGGATCCGGTCGCGCATGTTCTTAGCGGCGTCGGTGGTAAAGGTCACCATCAGGATGTCATCGATGTTGGGCCGCTCGCTAGGCTTAGCGTCCTTACTCAGTCCGGTTTCCATCAGCTGGATCACCCGCTCAACCAAAACGGCGGTCTTCCCACTCCCCGCCGAGGCGGAAACCAAAATGTCTTTTTGCCGGTCGTTGATCGCCGGCTCCTGTTCCTTACTTGGTGTGAAAACCATCTTCCCCTATTCCTCCTCTTGTTCAAACTTTGCTTCCACGTCGGCGTCGGTCAGCTCGATTTCCTTGTAGTCATCCAGGGCCTGATCGAAGCGGGAAACGTCTAAGAAGTCGCTAAAGGCCAGGCCGGTCTCCGCGGTGGTGCCGACTTGGCGCCGGTACGGCCTAATCTCGTTTTGGCCCTGCAGGATCTGAACGGCGGCTTCCTTAATCAGTTCGGCGTTGTGGTCCATCAGGCGCTTCAAATCGGTTGGTGAGACCAGGTTGGAGCCCGCCTTAGCGCTGAATTGATCGTCGGCACTAACCTTAAAGCGGCTGGTGTCTTTTTTACTCTTCTTTTTGATGCTTAACAGGGTGGCACCCTTTTCACCAAGCCCGTGATCGAGGGCGGCCAAGACGGCGTTATCGTTAATCGTGATCCCCTGGTAGAGGTGCTCTTTTAGCTCCTCGGCGGTCCCCTCCTTGCCGGCGTCAACGGTCGGGACGTACAAACGCAGGTACAGGCTCCCCAGTAGTTGCTCGCCCGGGTTGGCCGCCTGTAACGCGTTGAGGTAGGCCAGCATTTGCAGGGCCTGGCCGGCGTAGGCGTCGACCAAGTCAAACGCCTTGTTGTAGGACTTGTAATCAACCACCAGCTGGTAGGTTTGCTCGCCCAGTTTCAACTCGTCTAAGCGGTCAATCCGCCCCCGCAGGCTGACCTTGGCGCCCTCACCGAGCCCCGCCCCGGTCAGGTCAAAGGTTAACGCTGGTAACTCGGCGGCTTGGCTTTCCCCGGTCCAATCCGCCTGCCCAAAGGCCTTTTCAACCGCCACTGGTTGGGCGTCGGTCTGGGTTGCTTGCAGGCACAGGGTCTTGGCCATGGTGGTAATCAACTGCTTGGCCACCTGTAGTTGCAAGTTGACCCGGCTGTTATTGGCCGCCAATTCCCGCAACTCCTCTTGTTGGTTCATGGCCTGCTCAAAGGCTTGGTCAATCAACTCGGCTTGGCGCCCTTGGTGCTCTTCTTTAACCAAGTCGGCCAGCTGCAGGTCCGGTTCGTCAATCACGCTTTGGACAAAGAAGGCCAGGGCGTCGTGGTTTAAGGTCCCGGACTTGTCGCTGGAGACCTCTAATTCGTCGCGCTTCTTCAGGTGCAAACCGTAACGCAAGAAGTAGTCGTACGGGTTTTGGTAGAACTTCTCCAGCTGGCTAATCGAAGCCGTCAACTGGTTGGTGACTTGGCCCTGGCGGTTAGTGGTGTACAAGCGGGCCGCCAGTTCCGGTTGCAGTGGCACCGCCTCGTTTTTGGCGTACTGGCCATCCCGGATGTCGTTTAACCGCCCCGTCAAACCCTCGTCGTAGCGGGTTAGGGCCCTGGCCACGTCCCGCCAGGCACTAGTCAGCTTACGGCCGGTGTCCTTACTCAGGCGCTCCACTTCAATCAGGTTCCCCATCGTCACGGCCGGCGCCGCCACAAAGGACCACACGTCGTCTTCGCTTGCCCGCGGGTTCGGCCGGTCTGGCAAGTCGGTGGTCGGGGCGTTGTTTTGGTCATCCCACTGGTTGAAGTGACGGGCCAAGCCCTTCAGGTACGGGGAGAGGGTTAACTCACTGTCGTCGCTGCTCATCAGGGGGGCGCTCATGTAGAGGCGCTCGGTTACCGACAGCATGCTCAGGTAGTTTAAGAAGGGCTCGTTGTTGATCTGGTCGGTCCCGCTGATGGGCAGGAACTGGTCGTCGTTTAAGCCCCGCTTCAAAAGTTCCCGGTCGGGGTCGGATAAGAGCCCCTCGCTGGCCTTGACTTCCGGCATCACGTCATCGGTCGCCCCCATGATGAAGAGGACCTTGCGCTGGTTGTCCTGGATCATCCCGCTTTCCGAAACCAACACTTGATCCAAAGTCGACGGGATTTGGGCGTAGCGCCCGGCGTTAAAACCGGCGTTCATGAGGTCGGCAAACTCGGCCACCAACTGTCCCGGCTGCTCGGTCGGGGCCACCTGGTCGCCAAGGATGGTTACGTACTCGTCCAAGAGGGTGCCAAAGGTCTGCCAAATTTGCTGAACGTCGCGCAGCTGGGTTAACTGCCCGCTTTCTTGGGCTTGGTGGGCCCAGGAATAAAGTTGGTGACGGACCCCTTGATCCAAGAGGAACTGGTAGAACTTGGTGGCTAACTCCCGCCCGGTAGTGGCCGTTTGTAGGTCGGCCAGGGCCGGGGCCAATTCGTCTTTGATGTAATTTTTGACCCAGTTAATCTGGGCGTTTTGGCGCTTGAGCGCATCGCTTTCTGGTTGTTCTCCTTCCAGTCGCCACGGCCGCTCGTCAAACCACGACCGCCCCCCCTTGCCGAACTTCAGGCAATAGTTTTCGGTCCGGTAGACGGCGGTCATGAAGGTGTTGGGGTTTCGCTTCGCACGCCCCTCCTGTTGGAGCTCTTCCGGCGTCTCGGGAACCAAGAGGCCGGTCTTTAACAACTCCATCACGTCGGCTTCTTGGTAGTAGTCCTTTAAGACCTTGAACAAGGCGGCGGTGAAGGTCGCTAGCGGCGAGGTCGCCATTGGGCGTTGGTTATCGTTGAAGACCGGAATTTGGTGGCGGCTAAAGATCGGTTCTAGCATCGTTTGGTAGCCGTCCAGGTGCCTCGTAACCACTAAAAAGTCCCGGTAGCGGTACTGACCGGTGGCAACGAGCTGGCGAATTTTGGTGGCGACCCGGTTGAGTTCGGCCACCCGGGTTGGGGCGGTGAAAAAGCCTACTTGGTCGGTCGGGGCCGGCAGCCTGTCCGGCAGAGCGAAGCGGGCGTCTGCTTCCATCCACTCTTCGACCCCCACCAAGGCGTCGCTAACCCGTCGTTGGTTCGGCTGATTCAAAACAATCGGGTCTAACACATCCACGCCCACCTGCTGAGTGGCGAGGTTCAATAAGTCCTGGTACTGCTTGGCCGAGCGGTAATAGAGGTTGTTTTGACTCGGCAACTCCCGTCCCCGGTAATCCCGGTCGAGGATCAAAGAAACCGTGGTGTCGGCAGCCCGTTGAATCAGGGCGTCGACAATCAACTGTTCCTGGGCGCTAAATTCACCGGCAAAGCGATCAAGGTAAACGTGGGTCGTTGATAGGTCGGCGGCTTCGAGGTGGTTTAAGAGCATCGCTGACCGGTCCGGCGCCGTGACGTGGGTCGTGACCGCCGCCTCAAAGCGCCGGTAAATTTCGTACAGGACGGTCATCTTGTCGGTAAAGACCGTCGATTGACTGGCCCGGCCACCCCCCGCCTGACTAGCCAGGGCCCGCTTAATAATCCCGGTTTCCTGATCGGGCGCCAGGTCGGCCGGTTGAATATTGGCGTTTTGTAGTTCCACCAGCTGCTTGGTCACCGCCGTGGCAAAGCCCTGGCGTTCGCTTTCGCCCCGAAATATCTTCAAAAGGTCGGGGGATTCTGCCTTGAGTTCCCGAATGATCTTGGCGACCACCATCGCCATCCCCACGTTGGAAAGGCGGGGCTTTTGGTAATCGGGGTCGTCCTTACACAAAAACCACCCCAAGCGCGAAAAGGACAGGACCGCCACGTTAGCCTGGGCGTAATTACCGGTTTGCTTCAACCGCTTTTTAAGCCCCTTTAAAACGGCTACTTCGGTGGTGAACTTAACGTGGTTGGGCACTAAGTAAAGGTAGGTATCATTGGGTGCTTGCTGGTACTGAGCCGCCAAGCGATCGAGCATCACTTGCTGGTGGTCAAAGGACGCACTCCCCAAAACAAATTGTAAGGTCGCCATTTTTATCATTCCCCCATTCAGATCGTTGCCTAATTATACCACGCTAGGGTGCCAAAAAGGGGAATGAATGTTCGCATTGTTGTGCGGACGACCGATTGTGAATTTATATTCAATCACATTCACCTCGTACTATCTTTTCATCTTAATATCGTTTAAGTTGCTCACTTACCAAGTTTTTTCCTTGTTTTTTTAGACAGACCATGGTTAAATGAAATTGTTACTTAGTGAACTTATTAAGTGCTAAGTAAATCCATCTCGGCGGTTTAGTGCGTCAATTTTCAAATCTCTCAATCTTTCTATTATGAGTTTGCTCCTCATAGGTGCTAAAACGCGTGGTTACCTAAAAAATGCCTCCCCGAAACAGGGAGGCATTTTTAGTTATCCAACCTAGTGGCTAAGTCTGACCACAGAACACCGCTGGCGCGCTAACCTGTGGTCTTTCCTTAGCCCACGGCCTGCTTTAATGGTTGGGTCGCACTTCCCTATAAAATCGGCGACAACAACCGCGAGAAGGTCTGCTTAAAACGTAGGCCCAGTGGTTGGGCATCAAACATCTCCGGGGTAATCACCCGGCTGTCACGGACGTCGTTAATGAAGATTTGTTCTAGCTCATCAACTAACTGCCGGTCGTACAAGAAGGCGTTGATCTCAAAGTTGAGCTGAAAGGACCGGAAGTCGAGGTTGGCCGACCCCACCGCCGCCATCTTGCCGTCGATCGTCATTGTCTTGGCGTGCAAGAAGCCCACCTGGTAAGAATAAATCGTCACCCCTTCGTTGGCTAGGGCGCGGGCGTAATACTGGGTGGCCCGGTAAACAAAGGCGTGGTCGGGCATCGAAGGGATCATGATCCGGACGTCCACCCCGGAGTGGGCGGCAATCCGCAGGGCGTCGATCACCGAATCATCGGGAATCAGGTAAGGCGTCTGGATCCAAATATGGTCCTGGGCGGCGTTGATTAGGCGCAAGTAGCCGAGCTTGATGGCCTGCAGGGGGGCATCCGGCCCCGATGAGACAATCTGCATCGCCGTTTTTCCCTTGTTGAGGGCGGCCGAAGGAAAGTAGTCCTTAAAGTGGGTCAAGCGCTCGGCCGGCTTGACCGAGGCGTTCCAGTCACGCAAGAAGCACTGCTGGAGGCTGTAAACCCCGCCCCCTTGAATCCTTAGGTGGGTGTCGCGCCACGGGCCGAATTTCTTTAGCCGGCCTAGGTACTGATCACCGACGTTAAAGCCCCCCACGTAACCAATCTGGCCATCAATAACGACGATCTTACGGTGGTCGCGGTAGTTTAACCGAAAGTCTAAGAAATTAGAGTGGGTCATCAAAAAGGGACTGGCAAAGCCGCCGTTTTTACGTAGGTTATCGTAAAAGCTCTTCTTCACCCCCATTGAGCCCCAAGAATCGTACAGCACCCGCACCTCTACACCCGCGGCCGCCTTTTGTTCCAAGAGGGTCCGTAGGCGGTTGCCAATTTGGTCGTTGTAGATGGTGTAAAACTCAATGTGGATGCTTTGTTTGGCTTGCTCAATATCGGTTAGTAACCGGTTAAAAAAGGTAATCCCGGTGGTGAAGATTTCCACCTGGTTGTCCTCGCTCAAAAAGGACTCATCAATGCTTTGAAAGAGCATGATCGTTCGCCGGTAGGTTTGCACCAGGCTGTCCTCGGGGTGGGGCATCTCCACAAAGGCGGTCCGCTGTTCTTCAAAGGCGTCGTATAGGTGTTGGGCGGTTGGCGAACTAATCCGTTCCAGGCGTTTTTGGGGTAATTTCCGGCCCAAAAAGGCGTAAATGATAAAGCCGATCACCGGAATCATTAGCACCATTAGCCAGGCCCAAGTAGCGGCGATGTCCCGTTTTTCCCGGAAAACGGTCACCAGGGCCGCCACTTCGTTGATGATCACGATCACCAAAAGCGCCCACCTAATCAGGTCCCACGTTAAACCCATCACCAACACCCCCAAACGTTATGAATATCTTTATTTTAACGTAGTGGACCCGGAGAACCAAGAAATTCACTTCACTGACCAAAAAAAGAGGCTGGAAAACTTTTTCCAGTCTCTTTTTACAGCTATTCAAATGTTAGGCCTAGCCTTAGCCCACGGCCTGCCAAATGGTTGGTCCGCACTTACTTTTAACGTGCTCCCAACCACAGGCCTAGTGGCTAAGTACGGTCGGAGAACGATGCGTGCCGTATCAACCCCCGTCCTAGCTTAGCCCAACGGCCTGTCGAGAAGGTTGATCCGCACTTACTTTGCTTGTTCAATCACGACTTGGCCGTCCTTTAAGGTGGCCACGAGGTGCTTTTCGTCCAGGTGGTCGAGGTAGTAATCCGTCACCTTGTCACGGATCTCTTGTTCCACCACCCGCCGCAGTGGCCGGGCCCCCATCGTCTTGTCATAGCCCTTGTCAATCAGGTAGTTCTTCACTTCATCGGTCACCGTGACGTCCATCCCCTTCTTGGCCAAGGTTTCGTTAACCCCGGCTAACATCAGGTCGACGATTTGCTTTAAGTCGTCCTTGGTCAGGGCGTGGAATTCCACGATTGCGTTAAACCGGTTCAGGAATTCTGGCCGGAAGTACCGTTGCAACTTGTCCATCAACTTAGCGTCCTCGCCCGCCACGGCGTCGCTACTGAAGCCGGCGTTAGAGGTGGCGATGATGATGGTGTTCTTGAAGTCCACCGTGTTCCCTTGCCCATCGGTTAGGCGCCCATCATCTAAGACTTGCAAGAGCAAGGTGATGACTTGCGGGTTGGCCTTTTCGATTTCGTCGAGCAAGACGATCGAGTACGGGTGACGCCGTACCTTTTCGGTCAGGGTGTTGGAGTTATCGTCGTAACCCACGTAGCCAGCGGTGGTCCCGATCAACTTGGAAACCGCCGTCCGGTCGGTATATTCGGACATGTCGAGCCGGATGATGTCGTTGGTGGAACCAAACATATCGAGGGCTAGTTGCTTAGCCAATTCGGTCTTACCGACACCGGTTGGGCCGACGAAAAGGAAGCTCCCAATTGGCCGGTTACCTTCATCAAAGCCGGCCCGGTTACGCCGGATCGCCCGGCTCACGGCTTCGACGGCCTCTTGTTGGCCGATAACCTTGCCTTCCAAACGGGTGGCTAAGCCCTTTAAGCGTTCGATATCGGAAGCACCCATCTTGGACACCGGGATCCCGGTCATCCGTTCAACGGCGGCGGCCACGTCACTCGGCGTTGCCACGACCCGTTCGGATTCGGAGTGGTCCTTGAGTTGGTCTTGCAACTTGGCCACCTGGTCCTTGGCCTCTTGGGCGGCTTGGTAATCCTCTTTTTCAACCGCTTCTTGTTGCTTGGCCTCGGTCTTTTTGATCTCCTCTTCAATCGTCTTGGCGTCCTTGACCGGGTGCTTGGAAGCTAGGTGAGCGGCCGTGACGTCAATCAGGTCGATCGCCTTGTCAGGTAAGGAGCGTTGCGGAATGTATTGAACCGAGTAATCGATGGCGGCCTTTAAGACTTCGTCAGGCAAGGAAACGTTGTGGTGCTTTTCGTACAGCTTACGCAAACCTTGCAGGATCTTGAAGGTGTCTTCCTTGCTCGGAGCGTTAACCGTTACTTGGTTGAACCGCCGGGATAAAGCGGCGTCCTTTAAGATCGTGTTGCGGTACTCGTCTTGGGTGGTGGCCCCGATTAAGGTCACTTCGCCGCGGGAAAGGGCCGGCTTTAAGATATCAGCCATTCCCTTGGAACCCGAGGCGTCGCCGGCGTTTCCGGCCCCGATGATTTGGTGAATTTCATCGAAGAAGAGGATCACGTTGCCGGCCTTTTTGACCTCATCGATCAGCTTTTGCATGTTCTCTTCAAAGGAGCCCCGGTATTGGGTCCCGGCCTCCAAGCTAGAAATGTCAATCGAAATAATCTGCTTGTTCTTAATGGCAGCGGGAACGTCGCCGGCCACGATGGCTTGGGCTAGTCCCTCCACCACCGCCGTCTTGCCGACCCCGGCGTCACCGACTAACACTGGGTTGTTCTTGGTCCGCCGTGACAGAATCTCGGCGGTTTCTTGAATCTCCTTGTTACGGCCGATCACCGGGTCGAGCTTGCCGTCCTTGGCTTCTTGCGTCAAGTTGCGGCCGAGCTTAGCTAGCATGCTGTCTGGTTGTGGTTGCTTAGTTTTTGCTTGGGTTGGGTCAGTTACACCCGGGAGCTTCCCGGTCTGGCGAAAGGCGGCGTACTCTTCAGGCGTTACTTCGCGCCCGTTAATCAGGTAACGGCGGTTTTCGCTGTTGACCCCGTTCATTCCCCCCATGAGTTGGTTAAATAAGTCGTCCATGTCGTTGTTAAATGGATCTACTGGAATTCGTGCCATAATGCAATCCCCCTTGATTGTTATTTAAAGTGAGCGTGTAGAAAAGGGCCCATGTTAAACACCGTTAAACACCGACCCTGAGACTACACGTATTCTAATCATCGTCGAATAAATACTGCTCCTCCAATTCCCGGAGGACCTGCCACATCTGCTTATGCTGGGCCTGGGCAATCGCGTCCAGGTCGCGCAAGTTGAGCGAAGTAGCGTTGGTTTGCTGCTTGTTAAACGACTTGTGTAAAGTGGTGTAGCCGTATCCGGAATCTTTAGCCACCCGGTAAATGGTCAGGTGGTTATTATCGAGGTAAGCCTTGATATCGATCCGCATGGTCCTCACTTCCCTTACGATTCTTAGTATACTACTTTTGCGATATAACACAAGTGTGAAACACATATTTTTCCCAAAAGTTTTTCTTGACTTTAATTAGAGAAAGATTAGAATATGGGTAACTTATTTTAACAAGGGGGTTCACCAATGCGCTCAGCCACGACACAACGAAACGCTTATCTGGCTTGGTTCTTTTTCGCTTCGGCCTAGGAACCAGCTTTCGTTGTGGTGGTTTCTAGGAAGCACTCCCGGAAACCACGCGCGGTGACCCGTCAAATGGGAACAAAGCGCCCGGGAGTTTTCCCGGGCGCTTTTTGTTTCCCCGTCTTCAGAAAGGAAGTCTTACCCATGCAGAAGATGAACCCAGCCCTCCGTGGTCGCTTTAATCATGATTTAACCAGCATCGCCCCTTCCAACATCCGGACCTTTGACGCGGAAGTCTCGTCAATCAAAGGAATTGTCAAACTGACCTTGGGGGAGCCGGACTTCAACGTTCCGACCGCCCTCAAAAACGCCGCCATTCAGGCAATTGAAGGTAACGACTCCCACTACACACCCAGCGTGGGAACGGCGGTGTTGCGCGAGGCAATCGCCCACTTCCTTTCCGATCGCTACGACCTAACTTACGACCCCGCCACCGAAATTGCGGTCACGGTCGGGGCGACCGAGGCGATCTTCGCCAGCTTCGAGGCGCTTTTAAACCCCGGTGACAAGGTCATCATCCCGACCCCGACCTTCCCGCTTTACGAGACGGTGGTCCAAATGCTCGGTGCCACCCCGGTCCTGGTTGACACCAGCGCCACCGACTTCGTCCTCACCCCGGCCCTGTTAGAGGAGACGCTCGTAAAAGAGGGGCCGGTCAAAGCCCTGCTCTTAAACTACCCGTCCAATCCAACCGGGGTCACTTACGACGCCACACAACTCCAGGACCTAGCGGCGGTTATCGAACCGACCGACCTCTTCGTGATCGCCGATGAAATCTACTCCGAATTGATTTACAGCGGTCACCACGCCTCCATTGCCACCTACCTACCGGGCCAAACCCTGGTCTTAAACGGGGCCTCCAAGTCCCACGCCATGACTGGTTACCGAATCGGCTTCGTGGCCGGGCCGGCGGAGCTAATGAAGGTCGTTTCGATGGTGCACTCAATGCTAGTAACCTCCCCGTCCAACCCGGCCATGGCCGCCGCCGTGCCGGCCTTCGGTTCTGAAGAGGGGCGCCAGGCTACTTTAACCATGAAACAAGCCTACCAAGAACGGCGTGACTTCATGCTCCAAGCTTTAAGCCAAGCCGGTTTTGAGGTTGCCAGCCCCAATGGCGCCTTTTACCTCTTCGCTAAGCTACCAACTAAGTTTGGCCAAGACGACGAGGCCTTTGCCACCGCCCTCGCTAAGGAAGGGGCGGTCGCCGTCATCCCCGGTTCCTTCTTTGGCCCCGGTGGTGAAGGCTACCTGCGCCTCTCATACGCCACCAGCATGGACAACCTGAAGCTCGCCGCCAGCCGTATCCAAGACTTTGTCGCCAGCCACTAAAAAGGAGAGACCAAGATGACTAAGGTTTTAATGACCAGCGTTCGTGACGACGAACAAGCCGCCATCCAAGACTACGCCACTAGAAACCAAGTTGAGATCGTTACTAGCCCCCAGCCCATCGGAGAGGTACTAGAGCTAACCGCAGACGTAGACGGGGTGGTCATCCAACAGCGCGACCCACTGGGCAAGGAAGTCTACCCGACCCTCAAGGCCAACGGGCTCAAGCAAATCGCCACCCGAACGGCCGGCTACGACATGGTGGACCTCGCGGCTGCCAAGCAAAATGGCCTGAAGGTGACCAACGTGCCCGCCTACTCCCCCCGCTCGGTGGCTGAACACGCCCTGATGCAGATTTTCCGCCTCTTACGTAAGACCCCCGAGGTTGACCGCCGGGTCGCCGAAAACGACTACCGTTGGCCGGGACTGCAAGCCAAGGAAATCCACTCGGTAACAGTCGGCATCATCGGGGTCGGCCGAATTGGGGGGACCCTCGCCACCCTCTTACACGCCCTAAACGCCCGCGTGCTCGGTTACGACCTCAAGCCCCGCGAGGAAATGGAAGGGATTGTCGAATATGTTTCTAAAGAGGAACTCCTCCGGCAAAGTGACGTCGTTTCCCTCCACGTGGATTTGAACCCAACTTCTGAGGGTCTCTTAACCAAGGCCGAGTTTGACCAAATGAAGCCGGGCGCTAGCCTAGTCAACGCCAGCCGGGGACCGGTCGTCAACACCGCCGACCTAATTAACGCCTTAAAGGACGGTCCGCTCGCCTTTGCCGCCCTGGACACCGTGGAGGGTGAAGGGCCAATCTTTAACGCCGACCACCGCCAGGACGGCCTGAAGGGTGAGCCACTAGTTGAGGAGCTCCACGCCATGGACAACGTGATTTTGACCCCGCACATCGCCTTTTTCACTAACATCGCCGTCCAAAACATGGTTGACATCTCCTTAGATGACGTCATTACGATCCTAAATGGGCAACCATCGGAACATGAAGTAGCGAACTAGGAAGTGCGGCCCAACCATCAAAACAGGCCGTTGGACGCCATATTATATCTAAAATAAGGCCGGGAAATAACTCCGTGTTTCCCGGCCTTTTAATGTATTCACGAATTTTAGACAGAAAACCTGGTAAATAACCGCAGGCCTAGTGTCTAAGTACGGGCGAAGAACGGTGCGTTCCGTACCAACCATTCGCCCTAGCTTAGTCATACGGCCTGCCGAGTAGGTTATTTACCACTCTGTTCTACTTGCCTTTCCCCACCTCAGGGCGTTAAATAACCTTATTAATAAATAGGGGGATGGTATCAATGCAACAAGCAAAGAAACGACGGCTCTTAGCTAGCGTGGCCGCCGGGACGCTCGGCCTTTCCTACCTGACGGCCGAGTACCTCTTTAACTTCGCCTTCAAACGGGTCGATTACGTGCCGGAAACCTCAGCGGACAAGTAAAAGTACGCCGCCCAGTACTAGCGCTACGTTGACTGGTTCAAAAAGGTTGAAAAAGAGCACTGGACCTGGTCGACCGATGACGGCGACGACCAGATGTCGGCCTACTTCATCCCGGCTGACGACAGTACCAAGGCAGTCATCATTTCCCACGGTTACAAGGGCAACGGCGAAACGATGGCGAATTATGCTAAGATGTTTCACGAGCTGGGCTTTAACGTCTTATTACCCGACGACCGCGGCCACGGTCAATCCGCTGGCAAGTACATCTCCTTTGGCTGGCTCGACCGGCTCGATTACCTGACCTGGCTAAACCGGCTCATTAAACGGCTCGGCGCCCAAACTAAGCTCCTCTTCTTCGGGGTCTCAATGGGCGGGGCGACGGTCGAGATGCTGAGCGGTGAAGACTTGCCGCCCCAGGTCAAAGCGATCATTGCCGACTGCGGCTACGCCTCGATTCACGAAGAGCTGACCTACCTGCTCAAGCGTCAGTTCCACCTACCCGAGTACCCGATCTACCCGCTGGTGTCGACGATCAACCGCCACCGGCTCGGCTACTACCTAGGTGACATCTCCTCGACCGACCAGCTCAAGAAAAACCACCGGCCGATCTTCTTTATCCACGGCGAAAAGGACACCTACGTCCCGGCCAGCATGGCGCTGGAAAATTACCAGGCCACCGACGCCCCCAAGGAACTCTGTATCGTCGACCACGCTAGCCACGCCGAGAGCTTTTGGCTTGACCCAACGGCCTACCGCGCCCACATCCAGGCCTTCTTGAACAAGTATTTTTACTAAATCCGGCGCCGCCCTTATAATATTAGTAAACGCTTGCAGGAAGGTGAGATTAGTATGTGCACGAGCATCAACGTCATTACCCAGGACGGCTACCACGTCTTGGGGCGGACAATGGACTGGGACGACCTCTTAGTGTCGCCCATCTTCACCCCCCGTCACTACCAGTGGGCCTCGGTCTTTGACCACCGGGTCCACGAAAATCCCTACGCCATCATTGGTGGTGGCTCGATCACCGAGCGGCGAACCGACGTTTCCGACGGGGTCAACGAGTTTGGCTTGATGGCCCAAAAGCTGACCTTTAAAAACGGCGCCCGCCTGGTTGACGAGCGTCACCCCGACAAGGTCCAACTGGCCGCCTTTGAGCTAATCTTTTACTTGCTAGGCCACTTTAAATCGGTGGCTGACGTCGCGGCGCACCTGGATCAAATCGAACTAATGAGCGACGTCAACGCCGACGTGCCCTTTGGCTACTCCGAGCAACACTTTGTCTTGTCCGACCCCACCGGGCGTTGCGTGGTCATTGAACCCAGCGAGCACCCGCTCAAGCTGATCGATAACCCGCTCGGGATCATGACCAACATGCCCAAGTTCGACCACCAGCTGGAACGCCTGCAGGACTACCTAGACTTCACCCCGGACTTTTTGAACGGTACCCTGGCGCCGAACACCTTTCACGTCACCACCGGTAAGCTCTCGGGCAAGAAGACGCCACCCGGTGCCTACACCCCCAAGGGGCGCTACGTCCGGGCCGCCTACATGAAAGAACTGGCCGACCAACCGGCATCAAAAGACGAGGCGCTGGCCACCACCTGGCACCTGCTCGATTCGGTCACCGTCCCCAAGAGCAAGGCCCACCGGCCAACCTTCTCGGTGTACCGGGCGGCCACCGTTGCTGAGGACCGCACCTACTACTTCCAGTCCTACCACCAGGCCCAGGTGACCTCGGTAAAGCTGACTGACGACTTGTTAAAGCGAGCCACCCCGCTCGTCTTTGACACCGCCGACGTTTGGGCGCCGGTGAAATTGAACTAACTAATCGAATGTAGAGACCCAGAGAAAACATCTTTCCCCGAGCCTCTTTTTTGATCAGTTACATTAGCATCGTTGGCGCTGAACTCGGTACCGAAAAGGGGAACCACTTAATCGAAGGCCCGCTAGCCGCCATCCCCGCGAAAAAGCACTATACCGGTAAGATGCTGGGGATCTGCTTTTTTATTGCCTTCCAGCTAGTGTTATACGCCGTTTTCGGCCTCGTCGGCTTCCTCTTGTTACGCCACTCCACCTTCGTTAAGTCCCTATACCTCAACGATTACCTGGCTAAAATTGATCCCCAGTACCTGTGGATTTCTTTGATTCTGGCACTCCTTTCGTTGTTCCTCTACATTTCACTGGCGGCCTACCTAGTTTCCTTGGTTTCGCGCGCCGAAGACATTGGCAAGCGACCTCCGGGGTGACCAGCATCCTGTTGATCCCCTACTTCATCAATTTCTTAACCCAAAGTAACCCCAACCTACTCGTCGTTAAGATCCTATCCTACCTGCCGTTTATGAGCCAAGATATCATGCCAGTTCGCATAGCCCAAGGTGCTGCTTCGTATTCGGCCGGTTACGTAGCGGTGGCCATTTCCCTCCTGAGCGCCGTCTTGATGTACCTCTTTGCTCAACGCACCTACGTCAACAACATCTTCACTTACCGCTCGGAGACACCCCTCAAATACTTAACTAACAAGCTACTGCGCCGCAACTAAATGGGGCTAGCAGACGAATAAAAGCCAACCACTTCGCAATTGATCATGCAAAGTGGTTGGCTTTTTACGTAAGATCAGGCTTTTAACTCAACCGTTCCTTCAGCTTAGCCAAGCTAACCTGGTCGGTACGATCAAAGCGGGCCGCCGCTTCCTTGAGGTCGCTGGCCGGTCCAATTCCGATCGACAGCTCGCCGGCCGCGTTAATGGCGGCAACCCCGGCCTGGGCATCTTCCACGCCGGCAACCTGGGCGGGGGCAAGGTCTAACATCTCGGCGGCGGCCAAATAGATATCGGGCGCCGGCTTGCCGTGGGCGACGCTAGCGGGGTCGACCACCCCTTCAAAGACGTCTTCTAACTGCAGGTACTTGAGGACCGTCGGCGCGTTCTTGGAAGCCGAAGCTAAGACCAGCCGGTAGCCGGCGGCCTGGAGTTCGGCTAAGAAGGCCGGCATCCCCGGCAGGGCGTCTGACGGCGTCAAGGTCTTGACCAGCTCTTGGTAGCGGTCGTTCTTGCTGGTGGCCAGGGCGACCTTTTCTTCCTGGCTGTACTCACCCTGGTGGCCGCCTGCCTTTAGGATCAGCTCCAAGGAATCCATCCGGCCAACTCCCTTGAGGCTCGCCTCCAGTTCCGGCGTCCAGGGCGTCTGGACCTGGTCGGCCAGTTCGTGCCAGGCCTGGGTGTGAAAGCGGGCGGTGTCGGCGATCACCCCGTCTAAGTCAAAGGCAAAGCCGGCAATATCTGCAAAGTTCATGGCGAAAATCTCCTTTGTTCGTGGTTACTTTCATTGTACGGGCGCCGGTCAAGTGATTTCCTGGGAAATAGCCACTTCGGAGGCCTTAAAGTCCGGTTTATTGGCCTTCCCCCCGGTAAATTCCTGGGAAAAAAGGAGGGGCGCCGCTACTTTAATTCGGTTAATTGGTCACCCAATTCGACTTTTAACGGTTCCCCGCTCAGCAGTTGCAAGTGGGTGCCGTCAGCGTCCACCCGTACCTGAATCGTGCGGCCACGGAAGACCTGGTTGAATTGGTAGGCCGTCCAGTTCTTCGGTAAGAACGGGGCGTAATGCAAGCGCCCGTCTCTAATCCGCATCCCGGCAAAGCCCTGGACAATGTCCAACCAGGCTCCGGTCATCGAGGTGATGTGTAAACCGTCGTCGGTGTCGTTGTTGTAATTATCCAGGTCCAGCCGCGCCGAGCGTTGGTAAAGCTCAACGGCCTTATCCTCGTCGCCCAGGTCGGCGGCCACGATCGAGTAAACCGACGGCGACAGGCTCGATTCGTGCACCGTGAACTGCTCGTAAAAGTCGAAGTTTTTCCGCTTTTGTTCCGGCGTAAAGTCGTCGATAAAGTCCCAGATCCCCTGGATGACGTCCCCTTGCTTGACGTAAGGTGAGCGCAGGATCTTATCCCAAGACCAGTGTTGGTTGAGCGGCAGCTGGTCGCTAGGGATTTGGGCAACCGGCACCAAATCCTTGTCCAAGAAGGCGTCGTTTTCCGGGAAGATCCCCTTGTCGGCGTCCTCTGGCAGGTACATGTTGTCGGCGATCGCCTGAAAAAGCCGCCGTTCGTCTTCGGTCACCGCCAGGTCCTTTAAGACGTCCTCATCGACTTGGTCCAAGATTTCCAGGGTGTATTGGAGGCTCCACTGGCACAAGAGGTTGGTGTACCAGTCGTTGTTAACGTTGTTGTCGTACTCGTTGGGCCCGGTCACCCCGTGGAGTAGGTACTTGTTCTTGCGCTGGGAGTAGTGGACCCGGTCGGCCCAAAAGCGCGCCGTTTCAACCAGGACCTTGGCCCCTTCGTGCAAGACGTAGGAGGTATCGCCGGTGTAGCGGGTGTAGTTATAAATGGCGTAGGCAATATCGCCGTTACGGTGAAGTTCTTCAAAGGTGATCTCCCACTCGTTGTGGCACTCGATCCCGTTGAAGGTCACCATCGGGAACAGGGCCCCCTTTAACCCCTGCTCCTTGGCGTTAACGTAAGCGCCCGGTAGCTGGTGGTAACGGTAGTACAAGAGGTTCTTGGCGACTTGCGGGTCGGCCACCCCAAGGTAGACCGGCAGGCAGTACGCCTCGGTGTCCCAGTAAGTGGCCCCGCCGTACTTTTCGCCGGTGAAGCCCTTTGGCGAGATGTTTAAGCGGCTGTCGTTGCCGTAGTAGGTTGAGAAAAGCTGGAAGAGGTTGAAGCGGATCCCCTGTTGGGCCTCGTCATCGCCTTCGATCACCACGTCGGACTTGGCCCAGCGCTGGGCCCATTGACTGACGTGGGCGGCCAACAGGTCGTCGTAGCTAACCTGGTCGACTTGGGAAACTAAGTCCTGGGCCGCCGCCACCAGTTCCGCTTGGTCGGCATAGTCTCGTGAGGTGGTCACGATCGTCCGCTTTTCCAGGGTGACGCTTTGCCCAGCGGCCACGTGGCCGGCGAAGTGGTTAGCAACCTGCTTAGCTTCCACGGCGTCGCCAACGTGGGGAAGGTCGGTCTTGACACTGGTTTGCATGGCAACCGTAAACTGCGGGGTGCCAAAGTCGTTTGCCTTGGTTTGGGAAACCAGCAGGGCGCCCTTACCGCTTGCTTTTCGGTCTAGGACTTGCCAGAACTGTTCGTCGTAGTTGGCGTCTTGGTTGTAAACGTCGGCGTCGATTTGAGCGCTGATCGCCAGGTCGATTTCAGCAGGGCTTTGCACCGTCAACCGTTGGCCCACCAATTCCTTTTGGACCGCCGAGACAAAGCGTTCAAACTTTAGGGTGACCGGGGCGCCGCCAACCGTGGCCGTCACCGTCCGGGTTAGGGTGCCCCGCCGCATGTCGAGGTCCAAGTTAAAGTCGGTTGGGGTTTGCTTGGCAAAGTCGACTTGTTCGCCGTTAACTGCAATCGTCAGCTTCATGAAGTTGACGGCGTTGATCATCTTGCCAAAGTACTTGGGGTAGCCGTTTTTCCACCAGCCGACCCGGGTCTTGTCCGGAAACCAGACCCCACCTAGGTAAACGCCTTGCAAGGTCGTATCGGAATAGCCTTCTTCAAAAAAGCCCCGCATCCCCAGGTTTTCGTTGGCCAGGGCGGTTATCGATTCTTGCAGTAACTTGTCTTCTGGTGCCCACTTGGTCGTCTTAACGTGCCAAGGGCTAACTTCAAATGTTCGTTTCATGGTTGCTTCTCCTTATTTGACGTAGGTTTCTTTGATCGTGGTGACGGACAGCGCCCCGAGCAACATCACAATCCCGGCTAAGAGGAACATGTTAACTTGAGAGCCACCCAACATTGGGAAGAGGGCAAAGGAGGCCAGGGAGGCCACGATTTGCGGCAGGCAGATCGAGCCGTTGAACAGCCCCAGGTAAGTCCCCATGTGCTTCCCGGTCAGGGCGTTGGTCACGATCGTCAACGGGTAGGTGTTCATCCCGGCCCAGGCAATTCCGACCAGGGCGTAAGAAAGGATCAAGACGTACTGGTTGTGAACGAAGAAAATTGAGGCGAACCCGGCGGCCCCGAGCAAGAGGCTGCCCCCGTAGCCGAGCTTGTGGTATTGGTTCGGCACCTTGGCTAAGACGTAGGAACAAACCACGGCGGCGATTGATTGGACGGCGGCTAAAACCCCGTACCAGTTCCCGGCCGCTTGGTAGGCGGCGGAAGTAGCGTTGGTGGTGTGCCAAACGTTTTGGGCGATTGCCCCCGCCGAGTAGGTCCACAGGTATTGGAAGGCAAACCAGCAGAAGAATTGCACTAAGGTCACGGTCCAAAAGGCCTTTGGGGCGTGCTTTAACAGTGTTAACCAGCTTTCACCCTTTTGGTTATCGGCCTCTTCAATCCCGTGGTACAGGGCGTAAGTGGCCGGGTCGTATTCCTTAACCTTGAGCATCGTAAATAAACTAGTGATGACTAACAGAGCGGCGCCGACATAAAAGGCCACCACGACGGATTGGGGAACGACCCCCTTCTTGGCCGTGTTAGCGACCCCTAAGAAGGTGAAGAGGAAGGGGAAGATGGCGGCTAAGACGGCCCCGGTGTTGGATAAGAAACTCTGAATCCCGTAAGCGTAGGACTTTTGGTCGTCGTTAACCATGTCACCGACCATCATCTTGAACGGTTGCATGGCCACGTTTGAGGACAGGTCCAAAAAGGCGACCGTGATCGCCCCGAACCACAGGGCGGCTAGCGAGCCGTAACCAAAGCCAAAACTCCCCGAGTTAGGCAAGAGGATCATCACGATCACGGCGACAATCGTCCCCAATAAGAGGTAAGGCAGGCGCCGGCCCCCCAGTTTAGGCGCCCAGGTCCGGTCCGAATAGGTCCCGATGATCGGCTGGACGATCAACCCCGCCAGTGGTGGCAAGAGGAAGAACCAGCCCAGGTTATTCGGGTCAGCCCCAATCGTTTGAAAGATCCGGCTCATTTGGGAACTTTGCAGGGTAAAGGCGGTTTGCACGCCCAAAAAACCGAAGTTGATCATCCAGATCATGCTCTTGGGCAGGGTTGGCAAACCAGTTGTTGTCTTTTGCGAACTCATTTCTCCACTCCAATCTACTTGTCTCCTCCTTTGGGTGGATCCCTCCCCAAAGAAAGCGATTTATCTTTTCGTCAAGAGTAAATATAGCAGACTAGTTTCGTTTGTGCAACCGTTTGCACAAAATTTGCACAAAAAAATGGAAGTGCGACCCAACCTCCTCGACGGGCCGTTGGGCTAAGCTAGGACGGGGGTTGATGCGGTACGCATCGTTCTCCGGCCGTACTTAGCCACTAGGCCCGTGGTTGGGGAGCACGTTATTGGAAGTGCGACCCACCGCGGAAATTTAAGAAATGCCTAGATCACAAAAAGCCCGGACTAGAGCAATCAATCACGATTGCCTTAGTCCGGGATTCATTTAAGTAGGCTGATTGCCCCCTACTACAGGGCAAAGGAAATAAATTGGTGGTCGGCTTGGCGGTTGAAGAGTAGCTCCACGGCGGCGATCCCCAACTGACGAGGGCGCAGATCTACCCGGTCAATCGCGGGTAAGAGCCGGCCCAGCAACCGGCTATTGTTAAAGCAAATGATCGCTAATTGGTCTTGGCGCCCCAAGGCTTCTAGTTGGCGGTAGATCTGCAGGAACAAGATGTCGTCGGCACAGACCAGCCCGTCAATTTCCGGGTGTTGGGCAAAAAATTGTGGGGCGTTGCCTTCTTCAACCACCCACTCGGTCCCGCCCAGGCCGCGTTCGTTGAGGCACTGGCGGCACCCCAACTGGCGGTCGACTTCAAAGGTCCAGTGGTGCGGCGAAGTAACGAAGGCCACGTGCTGACAGTGGTGGTCGTCCAGCAGCTTTTGGGTCGCTAAAAAACCGGCCTGAATGTTGTCGTTGTCGACGAAGCAATCACCCTGCTTTTCTGGGTGACCGATGACGACAAAGTTCATTCCGGCGTCCCGGAGGTAGTCGGTGACCGGGTCCTTTTCCTTGGTGTACAGTAACAAGAAGTTGTGTACTTTGGATTGGGTGACCATCGACTTGACCGTTTCTAACAGCCGTTCTTCGGTTTCGGCAATCGCCACCATCATCGTGTAGTGGCGCTGCTCTAAGGCCACCCCGGCCCCGCGCATCAAATCGATGTGAAAGGGGTTAGCCAGGGCGCTTTGGTCGGTCACCGGAAAGACCAACCCGACCATGTTGGCCTCTCCCCGGGTCAACGTTTGGGCGTTGTAGTTGGGGGAGTAGCCCAGTTCCGCCGCGATCTGCTTGACCTTGGTTCGGGTCGCTTCGCTAATGCGGGGGTTGTCGTTTAGGGCGCGTGAAGCCGTCGAAATCGACACCCCCGCTAACTTCGCAATATCTTTGATCGTCGCCATCGCTACTATCCCTCAATTCGCTCTTGCAAGTTAGCGGTGATTTCCGCCAGGGTAATCTCTTGCATCGCCGCCTCGGCCGCCGCTTGGACCTTGGCAAACTCCTGGGTTAAGACCCCCTGGATGTTTTTACCAATCGGACAATCCGGGTTGGTTTGTTCATCGATGTGCAGGAGGTGATACTGGTCTTCCACCGCCCGGTAAACGTCAAGCAGGGTAATTTCTTCCGGCTCCTTAGCCAGGGCTGGTGAAGCCGTCCCAGGATGGGTGACGAGCAGGCCGGCCTTGGTCAGGCGCGACATCAACCGTCGCACCAAACTAGGGTTGGAATCAATACTGCTGGCGAGCCGGGCTGACGAGATTTTGGTGTCTTGGTGTAAGTAAACGTAACTAAGGACGTGAACCCCATCACTAACGCGGTGCGAGTACTTCATCATCATCCATCCTTTCCGTAGAATAATTGTTACAATGATACCATTTTCTAATTAGAGGACGCAAAAGGGACGCCGGTGGGGGCGTCCCAACTAACTTAATTATATACTACTCAACCGGTTGGCGGATTAATCAGGCGCTAAGTTTTTCAAAATTACTTATCCTTTTCCTTCCGCCACGTAGTTTAGGAACTTTTTCATTAACCGCTCAGCGCCCCTACTTATGGTAGGGCAGGCCATTAATGATCGTGAAGGCCCGGTAGATTTGCTCGGCTAAGACCAAGCGCATCAACTTATGGGGCAAAGTAAAACGCCCAAAGGAAATCTGGGTGTTGGCCCATTTTAAAACGGCCGGACTAAGCCCCAAGGAACCGCCGATCACAAAGGTTATATCGGAGTGGCCATAAGTGGCCAGCTGGTTGATTTCCTTAGCGAACTCCTCTGAGGAACGTTCCTTGCCCTTAATCGCCAGGGCATAAACGTATTCCCGGTCCTTGATCTTCGCCAGGATCCGCTCACCCTCCTTTGCCATCACGGCGTCCATTTCGGCCTGACTGAGGGTCTCGGGGGCCTTTTCGTCTGGTACCTCGACAATTTCAAACTTGGCGTAGCGCTCCATCCGCTTGGCGTACTCGGCGATCCCGGCCTTAAAGTACTTTTCCTTGACCTTGCCGACCCCGATAATCTTAATGTTCATTTTTTCTCCTCTCCGGACTTTTCCCCACCCGCTCAAATTAGCGGGGGAAAAGCCGCTCTTTCATGTTCAGCGACTATATCCACCGTTAAAGTTCAGTTTTCCCCAGCTTTTCAACAAGTTATCCCCAACTTATCCACCGTTTCTTGGGGATAAGTTGCGGTACCCCCCTGTGAATAAGTGGTCATTTGCACGACTTTTCCACATTGTCCACAGAAACGATTGTTCGTTCCGTCATCCACCAACCCCTTGCCCCGCTTGCATTTACGGCGTTCGGTTTCCTCACTCGTCCACTTTTACACCGGTTATCCACCATCCTGTGGATAAGTTTGTGAAATGATCGTTTCCTTACTGCCCCGGGGCTTTGCTCTCTTGTGGAAAACTTTTTGGACCGGGCTAATTTTTTCTCGTTTCGCTACTTCCCTTCGGTTTCGCTTCATTCACGAACACTTAGTAACGGAAAGGACCCCAACGCCCGTAATTCACGAACGCTAGGGTCCCCCTACTCAGTTACTCGGCGCTGGTTGCGTCATCACTAGAAGAACTGCTGGTCGTGGTCGACGAGCTAGCCTCCTTGTTTAATTCTACCTTGGCCGTTTTCTTGCTTCCGTCACGGTAGTAGGTCAAAGTGACCGTGTCGCCGACCTTGTACTTGTAGAGCACCGTCTTTAAGTCACCGGCATCGGTAACCTTCTTGCCGTTAATGGCGGTAATCACATCGTATTGTTGTAAGCCGGTGTTGGCGGCGGGGTAGCCACTTTCCACCTTCATCACCACCACCCCCTTGGTTACGCTGGTTGGCAGGTTTAAGACCGACTGCTGTTGACTACTAGAAACGTCGGACAGGTCCAAGAGTGACACCCCTAGCATTGGCCGGGTGATCTTGCCGTTTTTGATTAACTGGTTGATGACCCGGACCACTTCGTTACTCGGGATGGAAAAGCCCATCCCCTCCACCGAGGTCCCATCGGTGCTGGAGGCTAGCTTCATCGAGTTGATCCCGATCACCTGGCCGGCCATGTTGACCAGTGGCCCCCCCGAGTTACCGGAGTTAATGGCGGCGTCGGTTTGGATAACGGTCGTGGCCACCGAGCTGTCGCTGGCCTTGACCGTCCGCTTGGTGGCGGAAATGATCCCCTTGGTAACCGTGTTGGCGTACTCGGAACCCATCGGTGACCCAATTGCGATCACGTCCTGGCCGGCCGCAATGTCGTTAGAGTTGCCAAAGGTGGCCACCGTCGTTACGTTGGCGGCGTTAATCTTCAAGACGGCCAGGTCGGTCGTTTCATCGGTCCCGACGATTTGGGCGTCGACGGTCTTGCCATTACTCAAGATAACTTGGATTTCACTGGAGCCGGAGACGACGTGGTTGTTAGTAACAACGTAGGCAACGTTGCCGCTCTTCTTGTAGATCACCCCGGAGCCCTCGCTAGCCGTTTCTAAGCTGCCAGAACTGGAGCTAGTTGACCCGTCGGTGACGTTGCCGTACAAGGAGTCACTGCTAGACGTGGCCTGCTTATTGATAACCGAGACCACCGCGTTCTTAGTGGCGTTATAGGCCTTAGTGGTTTCGTTGGTCAGGCTGGCCTTATTCTTGGAAACCGAGGTGCCGCCGCTCTTGGACGAGCCCGCGGGCACCTTCGTGGTGGCGTAGTTGCGGTAGGTACTGATGGCGGAGTTAATCCCGAGGGCCGCCCCCCCACCAAGGAGACCGGCCAAGACGCCGACGAGGATGACCTTCCCCCAAAAACGGCGCTGCTGTGGTGCTAAGTGCTTCTTCATCGTTTTTCCCCCGATCCTTTTCCCCTAAGGGTAGCAAACATTTACGAATATTCTATTAATCAGCTACTAACTTTTTATAGACTCAAGAGCGGGCTGGGTTGATCGGGCTCCGCGTCCGCCAACTTAAAGTCGTGGTCGACACCGAAATCGTGGTTTTCCAAGATGCTAGCCACGGTCAGGTGCGCCAGGGACCGCATGTTGTTGTGCTGGCTGCGGTGGCCCAAAAAGACCCGCTTGGTCCGCTCGCCGATCACTTCCATTAGGGCCCCGGCCCCCTCTTCATTGGATAAGTGGCCGGTGTCGCCTAGGATCCGTTGCTTAAGCGGCCATGAATAGGGCCCCATCCGTAGCATTTCCGGGTCGTGGTTGCACTCTATCAAGTAGCCATCGGCGTTTTTGATCGTCTGAACGACCCGGTCGGAAACGTAACCGGTGTCGGTCAGGATCACAAAGGATTGGTCGTCGTGGTGAATTTGGTAAAACTGGGGCTGCGCGGCGTCGTGGGAGACGGCAAAGGCCTCGACTTGCAGATCGCCCAGGTCTAAGAACTTGCCCGGCGCCAGGAGTTGCTTTTGGTCTGGAGCGATCTTACCGATCTTGCCCTCCATGGCCTCCCAGGTACCCGCGTTGGCGTATACCGGCACTCCATAACGGCGCGCCAAGACCCCCACCCCATGGCTGTGGTCGCTGTGTTCGTGGGTTACAAACAGCGCCTCGACCTGGTCTAAGGACCGCCCGATCGCTTCCATCCGCTGTTCCAGCTGCTTACCGGACAAGCCCGCGTCAATCAAGATCCGGTGACCCGCCGTTTCCAAGTAGGTCGCATTGCCCCCCGATCCGGAGGCTAAGATGCTGTAATGAATTGTATCTGCCACTGTTGCTTGCACCACTCTTCGTTCCCTTCTTAATTGTTTTCCTGAATTATCGTGCCACTAAAGGCGTTGACCCGCAAGTTTTGTGTTGTCGTGGCGCTCTTGGCCCGCAACTGAACCTGGTAAATCGGCACGAAGATCTGCTTACCATTACTAGTCATCAGCGGGCTGTAGCCGTAGGTCACCCGGACAATCTGCGTGCTGTTAGGAATTTCGTTGTGGTGGTACAACCAGGTGACCGCCCGGACCTGACTGATCGTCCCGGACTGGGGCCGCAAAACACGCTCCTCTTTTAAGTAGCCCTGGGTGTAACCGACCACCTTAGTCCTAGCGGCGTTGAGCCGGAGCCGGATTTGCCCCTCGTGGCTTAACACCGGTTCACCCTTAATTACCTGGGTAAAGACGATGCTGTGGCTAGTCGACAAAGCGGCGCTGTATTGATAGCTAATCCCGTGCAAGAACAGGCGCGAATCCTTCAGTAGCTTCTTTAGTTGCTTGGGGACTGACTGGGAAGAAGATAGGTCTACGGCGTCGACAAAGTTAGCGGTCAACAGGTTCCCATCGGTCCGGGTGGTTTGGTTTTTCAACCGCCCCCGCTCCGTTGAAAGGTCCCCGGGGGTCACCGCTAAGTAGTACCCCGTTTGGGAGTTGGGGCTCAACTTGGGGTAGGTAATCGAATTGGACTTCATTTCCTTTAGGGTCAGCTGGGTCTGGCTCTGTTGCTTGCCGCTGGTGGAAAAGTTCTCGTTGCCCCATAAGAGGGTTGAAACGAGTACCAGGTCCAAGATGATAAAGGCGATTAAAAAGATCCACTGAATTCTGCGAAAGTTCATCTTAATCCCCCTTTAACAGGCTTTGATACTTGACCCAGTTACCGTGGTAGTAGACGTAATAGGTTGGCGAAAGCGTGACGAGCGACTTATTTTGGTTGGTCGCCCAGGTGTAGCCCAGCCGTAAGCCCTTGATGTCTTTGCCCTTTCCCGCTTGGTACAGGGCGTTTAAAACCGTGACCGTCGAGGGCAAGGTTACCTTTTGGCCACTCGCCGGAAGTGGGGTCCCCAGGCTTAACGGCGAGAGGTGGTAGCGTTCGACCCCGTCGTTATTGGCCTTAATCCGGACCGTCCCGTAGTCATTGTCACTAAAGATCGGGAAACCCTCGACAAAGGAGCGGTAGGTAATCGTTTGACCGACCAAGGAGACGTTGTCGTATTGAACTTGTTCCAGGGGGACCGCAGTGTCGGCCAACAGGTCAAACAGGTGGGTGTACAAAGTCTGGGTGCCGTAGGAATTATCCTTTCCCAGGTAGTTGTCGTATTGAACCTGGCCGGTGCCCTTATTGTAAGTCATCCGCCGCGAATTACCAGCCGTGTAGGTAATTAGCTTACTGGTCGTTTGCGAACTGACCGTCGAAACGCTAGACGAGGCCATCAGGGTTTGGGCTATGCTGTCCAGGTTTTGGTGGTTAATCGTTGAACGGTAGGTGGGCATGCTGATCTGGTGGGGGAAGGTGGTCAAAGGAATCCCGTTGACGATCTTGTGGTCAACGTTTAACTGGCTCCCCCCCACCAGGGACTTTTTGATCACCGCAAGTGATTGACTGGTCGTCGTCAGCCGGTAGACCTGGTACTTTTCGTCGGCCATCAAGTAAACGGTCGGCGTCTTATCCAGGGTAATGACGATGTGGTTGATCCGCTTGAGCCGGGCCGTATCGACACTCTGATTAAAGGTCTGGTTAAAGACCGTGGTGGCTACGGCATCGGGGTAGGAGATCATGATTGAGTTTTCGGTGCGTAGGTCCCGCAAGTAGGCCGCCGAATCGTTGTTAACGACCCGGGTAAGGTGCTTTAACTTCCACTTGCGGACCTGTTGTTCAATCACCATGACCGGGTTTTTAGCCTGGTCATAGAGAAGCTTTTGCGACCGGTCCTGGTAGGTACGGATCACCTCGGTGGGCTTATAAATGTCACTCAGGGATTGAACGGTGTCTTGGCGTGCCGAGGTACTCGTGCTGTCCCCGCTGCCCCGCTCGTAGTGGAAGGGATTGATCCAGACGCTGGCCGACAAAACGGCCGACAGGGCCACCACGATCATCAGGGCAATCGTCAGGCTGCTCTTTTTAATCTGCTTGATCATCCCATTCCTCCTCTTCGTATGGTACGTATGGCAAGGAAATGTAGAAGGTGGACCCCTTGCCTTCAACCGAATCAACCCAGATTTGGCCGCCTAGCAGGTTAACGACTTCCTTTGAAATCGCCAAGCCCAGCCCGGTACCGCCCTGCTTTCTGGAGCGGGCCTTATCAACCCGGAAGAAGCGGTCAAAGATGTGGCCGAGGTCCTTTCTTGGAATCCCCAGCCCCTGGTCAGAAATCGACAGGATCACGTGGTTGTGGGTCTCCAACAGGCGGGCGGTAATGACCCCGCCGTCCGGTGAGTACTTAACGGCGTTGTTCATGATGTTATCGACCACCTGGGTAAACTTATCGGTGTCGATTTCAACCCACAGGTCCTTTTTGGTGAAGTAACGGACAATCGTGTACTTCTTTTGGCTCGGATCCGCGGCCTCGTTTTTGATGATCATGTCAAAACGGTTGAGAATGTAGTTAAACAGCTCGTTAATGTTGACGTACTCCAAGTTTAACTTAGCCGTTCCCGAATCCATCCGCGACAGGCTAAGGAGGTCGTTAATCATCCGGATCATCCGCTCGGTTTCATCCGATACCACCCCTAAGAAGCGGGGGGCTAATTCCGGGTCGTTGATCGCCCCGTCACTGAGGGCTTCCACATAGGACTTGACCGAGGTCAGCGGCGTCCGCAATTCATGGGAAACGTTGGAAACGAACTCCTTACGTTCACGTTCCTCTTTTTGCTGGGAGGTCACGTCATGTAAGACGCAAACTAGACCCGAGACAAAGCCCGATTCCCGCTTAATCGGCGAGAAGTAGGCCGATAAAATCAGGTCCTCGTTTAAATCATCCAAGATAACCTGGTCTTGGTCTTCGTCGACTAGGTGGCGAATCGAGAATTGGCGCCGAATCTTTAAGACGTCCAAAATCGACTTGCCGAGCACCTGCTCTTCGTCAGCGATGTTTAAAAACTGGAGGGCGGTGTTATTAACGATCGTCAGGTTACCCCGGCGGTCGGTGGCCAACACCCCGTCAGACATGTGGGAGAGGACTGAATCCAACCGGCGCCGTTCGGCATCCGAGGACTCTTGGGACTCCTCCACCCGCACCGAGAGGTTGTTGACTGCCCCGGCCAGTTGGCCTAGTTCGTCGTTGCCCATCACCTTAACCTGCCCGGAGAAGTCCCCACGGGCAATCCGTAGGGTCTGCTTGCGCATTTCTTCAATCGGCCGGGTAATTTCCCGGGAAATTAGGACCGCTAACCCCAGCCCCAGGACAATCGTGATCAAAGCCGCCGACAGGTAGATCAAGGAGATCGAGTTGATCGTCGAATAGACCCCCTCGAGGTTGGCCCGCATGTAAACGACCCCGACCACGTTATTGGCGTTGCCACTGGCTAACAGCGGCACGACACTGACGTAGTAGCGGTTGTGGTTGGCGCTGTCGTAGAGGTTTTCGGTGTGGGAGCGGTTGTTGACCAGGGTGTTTTTAATTACCGTGTCGGTGGTCTTTTGCCCGACGATCCCCTGGTTGCCCGAACTACTGGTCCCGCGAATGATCCCCTTGGCATCGACCACCCGGATCTCGGTGATACTGGTGTTGTTAACCCGGGCGAGGATCGTTTTAATTTCCTTGTTGGCCGTTTTGGTATCGGTGCTGGTCAGTTGGGTGGCCAAGGAATTGTCGATGTAAGACGGCAACTCAATTTGTTGCTTGAAGTTGGCGAGTTCTTGGTGTTCCAGTTGACGCACAAAAACCGCCCCCACCACTTCGAGCGTCAGCATCAGCATCAGCGCAAAGACAAGGGCGATTTTAAAGTGGATCGACTGGTAGAATTTGATTTTGCTGTTCACGATTCAGGCCCTTAATCCTGATTCGGGTTGGCCAGGTAGTAACCGACCCCCCGCCGCGTGATCAGCCACTGGGGGTGACTCGGGTTATCTTCGATTTTTTCACGCAACCGGCGCACCGTTACGTCAACGGTCCGGACGTCACCAAAGTAATCGTAGCCCCACACCGTTTGCAAGAGGTGCTCCCGGTTGATGACCTGGCCAATGTGTTGGGCGAGGTAGTGCAAGAGCTCGAACTCCCGGTGGGTCAGGTTGATGTTTTCGCCCCGCTTGGTGACCGTGTAGGCGTCCGGGTGGATGGTCAAATCCCCCACCTTGATATCGGCGGTCCGGACGTCGTTCGCCGGTGAAACGGTGGCGTCTTGGCGGCGCAGGTTAGCCTTAACCCGGGCCACTAGCTCACGGTTAGAAAACGGCTTGGTAACGTAATCGTCGGCCCCCAACTCAAGGCCCAAAACCTTATCGAGTTCCGAATCCTTAGCCGTTACCATGATGATTGGCGTCGAACGCTTAGCCCGCACCTGCTTAGCCACTTCCAGGCCGTCAATTTTGGGCAGCATCAGGTCTAAGACGATCAGATCCGGTGACTCGCTTTCGACCTTTTGCAGGGCCTCTTCCCCGTCGTAAGCCACGACGACTTCATAGCCCTCCTTTTCTAGGTTAAACTTAATGATATCCGAAATCGGTTTTTCATCGTCAACAACCAAAACTTTCTTGGCCATGTCGGTCCCTCCGCATCCATCTTTTTTCATTCTTCGTTAATTGATCGTAAACTTAATTATACCACACCGGGTGGGTGGATCCCGGCCCTCCAACTTTTTTCACAAAAAGGTCTTGCCAAATTAGACCACATCTGATATAGTTAATAACGTTGTGTTAGACATGACATGGGCAGTTAGCTCAGCTGGCAGAGCACCGGACTCTTAATCCGGGTGTCCAGGGTTCGATCCCCTGACTGCCCAT